>QMCD01000602.1_pt1 | contig 30743 bp, 35 predicted proteins | sample 1821841 | NCBI WGS metagenome assembly QMCD01 (sample SAMN01991225, study PRJNA193472) | Termite gut metagenome, whole genome shotgun sequencing project. | isolation source: worker | host: Macrotermes natalensis | reverse complement strand
CTGTAGTTCTGCGGCGCTTGGCTAACAATAAGGCGCATGACCAGTTTATTATTATCTATTATTATATTATTATCTATTATATACTTATATACTTTACTGCTATGCGCAGTGCTTAATATGTTTTGTTCAAAACAGTTTGTAGCTCCGGCGCGGCCTTTGGCATAGCAAATTAATGCCTCCTCAGCTGAATAGTCCTGTAGATAATCTGCAAGTAGCGCCGCGGCACACTCTACATTGTCTTCAAAGTTCAGCAAGTCTATGTCGCTGCGCCCCAGGCGATCTACAAGCCACTCTCTGTTTATCTCGTTAACCTGCATTATGCCATATGAAGTATTGTTATAGCTCACTGCGTTCTCGGTGAATCTGGACTCCACATACATCAGCCCGTAGAACAGCGGCACCGCATCTACAATCCCATACTTTTCGGCGGTCTCATAAACATACCGTTGCTGTGATTTGCTCAGCGGCACCGCGGCGAAGTATTGAAAGCCGCTTTCATCTCTGTGCGTATAATTCTCTTTGGTAACTACATTTTCAGTATCTTCTATTATGCTTATTGTGCCACTTACAAGCGCAGGTTCAACGTCACATCGCCGCCGCGCTGCTGCTGTGAATGGTACAAGCAACACAATAAGTAGTACTAAAAGTAAAAGCAATATTTTCTTCTTCATAAAGTCTCCTATCTTAATATAAGGCATGTGTGGGCTTCTCGTGGTGAGTCCGTGGTATGCCCCTTAGTACTTTATCCTCCTTACTTCACGGACTCGTAGCGAGTAAGCCTAGCCAAGGAGCTTCTCTTTAGACTCTTATTCTATTATAGCATAAAGTTCTTAATGTATACACTTGTTCGTGAAAAGTTAAAGGCCCGAATTTATTCGGGCCTTTGCGCTTACTTAGAGCTTATTCTGTTTAAGGCACTAAATGCCCCGTTACTTGCTAGGCTAACTACAACTGCATTTATTACAATTATTCCAGCATTTGATACAGTGGCCGTTCCTGTGAAGAATGCCGCAGCCAGCATAATAGCTAAAGCTATAATATAACTCAGCAGCTGTGTGGGTAGTTTAAGCCGTTTGTCTAGCCACCCTTTTAGAAACTGAACTACAACTGCTGTTGCTGCCGTGGCACCACCATGCGTAGCAAGCAGCGCCCACGTGAACTCCTGTTCCATTTTACCACCCTTTCGACTTATTTATATGTGCTGTGGTACAATTCAGCTATTCGTCACCGTGCTTCTTCATAAGTAAAATTACTTGAGCCTAGCGTATCTATAGGCTCTTTTGTTTTCTATATAGCGATTGTTTATAGGCAGCGGTAATTTTTTGATTCATCACTGCACATCCGATAATATTTATTGGTATCTATAAATAAGTGTACCTCTGATATTAAACTCATTATTTGTGATTAGATTTGCAGTAAGATCTCCAAGAGCACTATTTCCACTATAAGAGAACCTGCCTGCAGAGTCAACCGCTACTGATACCATATTTGTTGGTAAAGGACCAGCAAATACAATTGTAACATTAGCTGTTCCAACTGATGGTACAGGCAGCGACATAGTTACCCTACCTGACATTCCAGATGTTGCCCAGTTTGTTACCTGAAAACCAAAATTATAAATGCATGTATCGTCAATAAATTTATAGTTGCATACCTCAAATCTAGTAGTGGCGTTACCAGTTGTAGTAGCACCATAAACGCTTGGAGTGAACGACGACCAGGTGCCCATTACTGCATCTAGTTCCGCAAAGTTCGCATTGATCTTGGTGCGCTGCTCTTCCATAAGTACATTGTCATTAAGTACTTGAATTGCCATTTGAGGCCTCCTCATAGGTAAACTTACTTGAGCCTAACGTAGCTACAAGCTCTTTTGCTTCCTCTAATGTATACGTACTTATGGAACATACAATATACTGTTTTGGCAGATTGCTTAGTATAGGGAGCTGCTTGTCTGCGGGCCTTATAAAGTTATCGTTCGCTGTGCTCCATGACTGATTGTCCGGAGGCGCTTCTTTAACATACAGCCATTCTAAAGGATTAGTCATTGTTTTATCATTGGCGCTATATGCTGTGCCTTTAATAAAATTACTGCTTTTCACAGTTGGGCTATATGTTGGATTGTTTACATCCGTATCAACTTCAATGTGCAGATGTGGATCCATTTTCAGCGAACCGGTGTTGCCGTAAATACCAAGCACGGTATCACTTGACACTTTATCATTCAACTTAACGTTTATTGAAGCCAGATGAAAGTATCGAATTACAATATCCATTGTAGTTTCTAGTGGCCAGTACACCACGTTGTTGTATCTGACAATTAGGACATTACCTACTACATTGTCACGCGCCGCTCCAACAACAACTCCGTCTCCAGATGCATAGACTGTTCGATTACGCGTTCCGTCTGGCTTGCTTTCTAGCGATATTAGGTCAGCACCATAGTGCGTAATACCAAATTTATTACGGTATGCGTCTGTTTTATAGCTTGCAGTTAGCTTACAATTGTTAATCGGTAATATAAGCTTTTGACTCATCGCCGCCGCCACGCCTCCTTATACTATCATTATTACTATTTATTCAGGAGTATGCAATATGTTAACTCTTATTGGTGTGCAGTAGCCGGCAATGCCCATGTGAACTTCTGCTTCATTTCTTCGCCATCTCCTCGACTTATTGATATGGACGACTGCATTGACTAATAAATTGTCTAACAAGATTAGCACCATAACTAATTTACTTTATAGCTTGCTGTATGCCGGTAACTGTTTGTAATATAAATTTCTGGTTTATTATGGTTATTTGTATTATTGGTAATACTCAAATGTGCCCTGCACTGTAGGAGTAGCAGCACTTGGCCTAACTTTAAGTTCACCACCTGTGTTTAATGAAGAATATGCATAGTTACCGGAAGCATCTACTGCACTGCGCATTTTATTTTGTATTGGGCGGTATCCTGTAGGTACCAATACTACTGTAACTAAGCTAGACGCAGCAAAGTTGGAACCATCAGAAGGCGCTACCGCGTATTCTATAAATATTTTATTACCAATAGTTTTAAATATAAAATTTTCACTATTAGGCGCGGCAGTATATCCACTGGCATACGTTAGTGCTTCCTTATTGGGTGCACTACTTAGCTCCGCAAAGTTCGCATTGATCTTGGTGCGCTGCTCTAGCATGCTTGCGTTATTATTAAGTACTTGAATTGCCATTTGAGGCCTCCTCTGTAACTGACAGTAGACTTGCTCTGTATGACGCATATATTAAAATCATACCTACTATAACGGGCATAATTTGAGTATATCCGAAACTTGGTATTGCTTTGGCAGCCAGGTAAAAAGTTAAGCTGCACAGCAGTGTACATTTTATTACGCTATTGGTATGCCAGCGCCGCTGAACTACAAATCCGAAAACTACAAAGCATACTGTTAGTATTAAACCTTCTATAAATACATTACCTATTGCACAAACCACAAGTATTATTGACCATTGAACCGTCTGTATTAGGATGAGTAGGGCCACCGCGGCAACCCGCAGGTGGCCCCTCATCTGTTGCCATTTTGTTAGCTCATCAATATCGAGTTGATCCAGCCGAGCAGCTTCGAGGTCTTCGGGAAAAACAGAATGCTCCCACGACCGGGGCCACGAAATCGAACGTTTTTCTTCATAGCTGTTTATACCTCCTAGAGCATAAAATAGTAAGAGCAGCAGGCACATATCGACAGAACATACCAGCCACTCGTACGTACTAAAAGTAGACGAACTGGTGTGTATTGCAGTTAACTTGAACAGCATAATTGCCAACTGATACGCAGTTGAAGCAGCTAATATAAATATGGTTCTAGCCACAAGTTGCAGCGTTACTTTTGCATTTTTATTTATAATGCTATACACTGTAATTACGTACAGTACAGGAATTAGCGTAGTGCCTATCATACCAAGCGCATAGTTAATAAATTCGTTAGTAAGCAAAGATAAAGGTATGAAGCAAATAAAAACATATGCCGCTCGTGCAGTGTAATCTCTGCTTATATAGCCAAACATTAAGAATGTTTGCAAAAGACAGACCAAGCAGCCCAGCGTATCCACAAGCCATATAGGTAAATCAACGTTACCTACAAGTATGAGTTCATTGCAACCAAGCTTAAATCCTATCAAGCAGAAAGCTACAATTATACCGACTATTATCAAACTTAAATGAACCACCCGTTTTACTGCATGCATCGACTATTTACACCGCCTTTTTCAACTCATCAATTCGACTCCATACTTTGTCAAACATTGCATCATGCCCCGACAAGCGGGCATCTATTGTAGATAATTGTGTAGCGAGCTCAGCAATAAGCTTAGTGTTATTCTTTTCAGTATCTTTCATCTCATGCATAGAATCTACAATACTCTGTAGCTTCTGATCTACAAGTGCGCGCCATACTGCCTCTTCTTTGGACTTACTACCGACTTTTTGCCAGCTTAAGTATACTGATAGAGCACTAACCAGTATAGCAAGTATAGTAGCGATGTTTTGAACTGCCTGAAATGTGTCTGCTGTCATTACTGCTCACCCCTTATGTTGGAGACGTTGTAGCGTATATATAATTATTACTTATAATAATAAATTTATTACCATATGAATAAGCTACCCCATTTGTATCAACAGAAGGTTGACTAGCCATTGTTCCAATGTTAATGTTGTACGGATTAAATATTTTTCGCCAGTCTCTGCCATTCGTAGATACTAATAAGCCTCCATTTGGCCCATCGCAATGTACGCAATAAGTGCCGTTACGCTCGAACACGTAGACTTGAGCTTCATTGGTCATTTGGTACATTTGCATACCAAAGGATTTATTTGGATCCATTGGATGAAATGACACGGTGCCCTGCGTCCAGCTTATAGGTGGAGTTCCGCCACTTGAATACCATATTTGGTTTGGCATAGTTGGTGTAGTGCGACCTATAACCACAAATATATTTGGACTTTGCAAGCTCCGTACAGCAAAGCCATAGTCATTAGTTGTAGCACCAGGTAAAGGCATGTACCACCAGCCAGTAGGGCTTGTAGTACCATCAACTACTGTAACTTGGCCATTAATAGCGGCATCCTGCTCATCAACAGCAGAGTGCACGCGCATTCTACTATTCATAGCTGCTGATGCTACCGATTGGTTGCGTGTGGCCGCTCTATTGACAGCACGCACGCTATCTCCGTACGGTATACTACCGGCCTGCCATCCAGCGCCACGCCCTGGTGTATTAGGCGCTATGCTTTCTACAAATATCGGGCCATACCTAACGCTAGTTAGCACACCCTGTTCAAGAGCGTTTGTGGCAGCAAATCCCATATAAAGAGTCCATAAGCTGCCTTGAGTCGGATTGCTTGAGCTATTTATATTATAGTAGAAAGGGCGTTCTGTAGAAGTAGCTCGGTACATGGTAGTTATAAAAGACCCTTGACCGGTACCATCATCATACGTATAGTGGTAATCCATAGACAATATTTGCCTAGCTGGACCCGGTAGCGAAAAAGGTGCCCAATTAGATAAGTTAGCGTCAGAGCCATTATACAGACAATAATAACAGCTGTCTGTTGTTCCAGTTGTAGCAATTATATAGCGCGCATTGTAGCCTATAGCGAAGTATTTTATGCCTGTTGGCAAACCACCTCTTGAGTATGCTTTCCATTGCTCTAGGTATGACGCTGAGTTATTTGGCCTAACACCAGGCGCTATATCATGCACTATTCCTAACGCCATAACTACACCTAGCCCTTATAAACAGAATACTTGATTGCTAACGCTGAAGTAGGCACTGCAGTACTGTACATATAAAACATATTAGCCGCAGCACTGGTAAACCAACTTACTCCTGCACTAACAGCATTATTAAATGCGGAAGCACTTGAGAAATTAACGTCAACGCGGTCCCGAGTAGCTAAACCACTAACCGCAATAGCCGCGCGGTATGAGTATGGGCTTTGACTATACGCTGTCCAAGCGGCTACAGGGACCGAGTATGTTACTGGTTTTAAACTATTAACATAACTAACGTAGTTATTAACAGTTACTTGCTGCGCCTGAACAGTTACTTGAGCGTTATTAGCATTAGCTAAAGCAGTATTAGCTGTATTATTAGCCGCTGTAACTTGCCCAGATAAAGCATTAAATCGTGAAGCTATATTAGCATCAAGATTATTTTGTCTGCTATTTAAAGCAGGTAACTGATCATATACATACTGAGAATTACCTTCAATTCTATTAAAGTCGTCAGCTAGAGGGCCATCTTCAGCCCTCCAGTTTATTTTAGTTCCTCGCCATGCCAAGCTACAACCACCTGCCTTATCCTAAAGTTGCTATAATGGAGCATGTTACAGTAACAGGTCTAAGTGAATATATACGCACAACACTGCTTATAGCTTCAGCAAAAAAGTACATAGGGTTAGATAAAAATAAAGAGCTATCTGTAACCATTGTAACACTGCTGTTAGTAGTTACACCAGGAGCAGATACATCAAACCTTCTAGAATATGGTGAAAGCGTACTTGATGACCATGCGCCGCTACTTATTGTTATTTCTGTGAAGAACATCCTTTTCATGCTACTAAACAAAGCCGCATTTAAGTTTGGCACAGCTACAAGCGATACATTATTTGCGCTTGCAGAGGTATTATTAGCACTCTGAGCGCGAGAATTAATAAACTGCTCATGTGAACCAATAGTAGTATACGAAGTATCAACTTTTGCATTAATGTTTCGCTCTTCGTTGTACAAGTACTGGATGTCTTCTTCTATGCGATTCATGTCATAATCTAAAACAAACTGTAGTCCCCAGTCCTGCTTAGTTGGTATCCACGCCATGCTGCTTACCTCTTATATGCATTCCAATAGTTTAAGCCATGCCATATTTCCTCACCATGCCAATACATGGGTACTGGAGGGGCATAGCGCGTAGTTATATAGGCAGTACCAGTTAAAGCACCATTCCAGTGAAGCTCATGTTGTTGTAGTGTATAGTTATCCACCGGTGCCACGCCATCTAGCAAGCGTATATTATCACCAATAGCTACTCCAATGTTGCCTGTGTATCTAACTTCAGCGTCGTATATACTATTGTAAGAAGCTTGTAACAGGTTCGTAGCTATTGCATCAGCAGTCGCAATATCTTGTATCAAGTCTGATTCTACTCTGCTAACTATGACACCCTCATCAGAGGCACGGGTAGCACTGCGCTTTATAACCTCTTGTTGCCTATCAAATACTAAAGTTGTTGCAGTACCTACAATTGTGTTAACAGTTACTGTACCGGTAAATTCAATGCGTATACCCCAACTGTAATAACTAGCAATATACAGAGTTGAATTAGCTGATATATTTATATTGTAGTTACCTATGCATACTGCAGTAAACAATATATCGAAAATGTCTCCGGCATTAAAAGTTCTGTTTACTGTTGTATTTATAACTTCAGTATTATTAGCTGTTACTATTTTATTAACTAGAACCTGTATAGTATTAGGCACTTCAGTATACAATGTTGGATACTCTTTGTAAGTAACATTAGTGCTGTCTGACCAGGTATCTACAGGAGCGCTGTCTGCTTCTCTTGGTGCAGCCATAATACTTCCATCGCGCTTACAGTATATATTCAAAGGGTATGCAGAAGCTATGCGTATAAGCGCAGCTAAATGAGACTCTTTAGTAAACCATACATAAGGTAAAATAGCATTGTATAACACAGGGTCAATTTCATACTGAACACCTTCTACATAATCGATAGCATCTAGCAGTACTAGTTCAATTGCTGCTCCTACTGATAAGTTACTATACACTTGATGCTGGAAGAACTCAGTAGTGCCTATTAACCCCAGCGTATCAAAGGCTGTACAAGAAGCAGTCAAGGCATGCATAGGAACTACCCACTTGTTTGTCCAGAACGTTCCAAGCTGCACCCATGTTATACCCGTTTCACCAGGTATTACCGCCCCTAACCATGCCTGCACCCTTCTATTTCTTTTTAGCTTCGCCGCGGCTGCTTCTGTAGTATTGTTGAAGTAGAATTGCCCTGCATCATTACGAAAAACGACCTGTAACTCGTTAGCCGATACGCCGCCTAAAGCTCCAGCGGTGTCCATGTATCCAAGTTCTTCTAGTAAATCAATACTAAATAGCTGCTCCTCTTCATAAGCTACAGATGACGTTAAAGTTATTTCCATCAATATTAAAGGTACATTATGCCGGTTCATAGTATGAACAATTAAGTGTATAGCTATAGTATCCTCTTCAATATTGTCTTCAGCTTGATAGTATACACTATCATTGCTTCTGACTTCTACTGTCTCAATTGTGCCATTAGCTTTATAATACTGTAGATCAAAATCTACAGGGTACAGCCTTCTCTGCGAGTCGCCAACTATCATAAAATTTTGTATTGGTCTAGCTGTAAAGTTAAATTCAAGTGTCACCGGTTCAATAAGTATTTCTGGGTCGGCTAACTCTAGCCAGTTATTGTCGTCTACCCAAGTACCAGCGTCAAACCATGATAAAAGCGCAGTGTACTCAGTCCATATATCGTTGTCAAACCAATAGGCAGTATCCAGCCAAAGTAACCATTCACCGGTGTCACGTTGAAATCTATAAGGTGCTGTGTAGCCTTGCCACATATTGGTACCAAGCCAGGTATCAGCGCCTATCCACATGCTAGGCACACCAGAAGTTAACAGATTTGAATGCCATCCGCGCTGAGTTGCCCTATCAGACAACTTATAGCTGCCTGTCAGGTCTGTGTCAAAAGTGGCAAAGGTCTTAAATGGTGGATCCATAACACTATCAAACAACTGAGATGTTACAGAGCCTATACCAGTTTGCAAGCTATCTGCATCAATATTAGAGCTGCGTAATGGGCTTGAATAAGACACCTCTACACGACCATATACGCGCCGTTGAGGTTGCTTCATTGCATCGTGTATTGTTGCCATACTCAGCCCTACCTTTGGATAAGATTAAAAGTTACATTTTTCCATACCCAGCTATCTAAATTTCCACCGGCCCAGTGTAGCTCTTGCGGTATAGAGCCGACATATACGGTCATTATCCGTGAGGTGTCATTTATTGGATATTCAATATCAAAGAATAAATCCTGCGGCGCCCATATAACATCAAGAATATTATTAAGCTCGCGTGCTGAGATAGCGTCATAAGTAAAGTAAAGCTTTACCTTTTTAGCTATCAAATCGCCGACCATGTCTGCGTTACTCAGACGCTCCATGGTAGTTACATTGTAGTACTCTATCTTAAAAGTGGAGGGGCGCTTTATGGGCACCCCTCTAATTAGGAACTGTTCTAATGCCATCTACAAGTCCCCTCCTTGCACTTTCTTGTAAGTCGATAAGGCGCATTTTGCGCTGTAATTCCCTAAGACCACGTTCATCCGCTATTAGTGTGCCTACATACATTGGAGGTAAGCCACTTTGCTCACCAGAGCTACCGGCCATAGCAGGTAGCATGACTTGTGCTATGGAATCACTTATACCTGAAGCTACGGCATCTACAAAAGGCTGCATAGCAGTAGGTATGTCTAGCGGTATTATAGCTTCTGTTTTATTATCTTCATTAAACTGTGCTATATGCTCTTTATTAAATATACCTCCACGTGCATGGCCAGCCATACCTTTGCTAAACGATGTGCCCGACCCCGTAAACACATAGTCATTACCACCGCCAAATAAATCATCCATAAAGTCGCCAAACATGTCACCAGCTTCTTTGAAGCCATCAGCTATGCCTTGAACAATATTTCGCGCCCAATCAGATATGGCCTCAATAGTGTCATCAAACCAGCTACCCAGGCTATCTAGAGTGTCCGTAAAGAATTCATCAAATGCGTTTGGGATATCTACAAATAGCATATCCTTTATATTAGTTGCTACATTGCTTACCCACTCTGATACTCCCTGTGACGTTTCATCAAACCAACTACTGAAACCCCAGCGTGTCTCATCCCACCAGCCACCGAGTGAGTACAGCGTATCAGAACCCCACTGGCTTAACTCATCAAATGTATCAGTAACCCAGCCACTTATATCACCGAAGGTATCTGCGGCCCACTCTGTAAAGCCCTGGGTGGTGTCACTCCACCAAGTGCTTATATCGTTAAATGTGTTAGTGGCCCACTCTGATAACCCTTTGCTAGTAAGCTCCCACCATTCACCTAAGCTACCGGCTTCACCGGTGTCTTGAACCCACTGTATAAATCCTTCACCAATATCTGCAAACCAATCACCGATACTTTTACCTGTTTCGCTCACCCAGTCAACGAAGCTTTTGCCGGTATCTACGACCCAGTCTCCTATGCTCTTACCCGTATCTGCCGCCCATGTAATAAAGCCACCACCAGTATCAAGCGCCCAATCAGCAAAGCCTTTAGCAGTATCAGAAACCCACGCGCCTAAATCTGTAGCTGTGCCTCCTATCCAAGCACCAATGTCCTTTGCCGTATTAATAGCCCAGGTTCCAATATCACCTGCTGTGTCTGTTACCCACGTGCCTATGCTGCTGGCAGTTTCTTTAGCCCAAGTAGTTAAGCCATTAATACTGTCAGACACCCAAGTTTTAAAGCCTTCTCCTGTCTCAGATAACCAAGTGCTAATGTTAGTGGCAGTATTATCCACAAACTCTTTTATCCTAGGAGCCGCTTCAGTAGTTAGGTACGTAACTGCCTCACCAATTTTACCGCTGATTAAAATGGCTACCATGGAACCGATAGGACCACCTACTACAGCACCTATAGCTCCTGCTATAGCACTGAACACGGCTTGACCGGGCCCACGGCTAAATATTTCAACCATGTCGTCCCAGAATATACCAATAAAGCCACCTACAAAGTTGCCTATAGCCGCCCCTATAATAGCACCAGGAGGGCCTCCAAGCAATCCACCGAGTATTGCGCCTATAGCGGTACCAATTGCTTGGCCTATGCCAATTTCAGCGCCAACCTCATTTGGGTCTTTGCCGAATGCTTCAGCTATCTTATTAAGTATACCTGAAAACAATAGAGAACCAAGAGTACCTACAAGGCCTAGTATTGTAGCCAGCCCAGGTCCGCCTAATGCCAAGCCTAAAGCGCCTAGTATAATACCAGTCATCAATGCTGCAAGCCCTTGGCTATCTTGGAAACCAAAAGCTTTCTTTATTGGATCCCATATAAGCTCTTTAAGACCTTCACCAATCTTACCAAGTCCACCTAGCACATCTTGCCAGTTGAATTCTGTAAGGCCTTTCCATAGCTGCTTGAATCCTTCAATGATTTTACCGATTGCACCCTCTTCTAAGAAGGACATAAAGGCGTCCTTAAGCTCATTGAAGCCCTTGGTAAAGCTATCAAATATTCCCTCTGAGCTTTTCATTTCGCCAAATAAATCCATCAAACCACCAGTACTAGGGTTATCAGGAAACTCGGGTATTTCTGGAAATGCAATATCTTCCCAGGGATTATCTTCTTTAGGATCTTCAAGTCTAAACACTTCATCAAAAGACAAAAGTTGCGCTTTCATCTTTTTATTAAGATCGTCTATTGAGTCACCAGAACCATCTAGCGCATCGCTAAATTTATCAATATCACCAGTGGCGTCATTAAAGTCTGGTATAAGTATTTTATCAGGATCAAAGCCAGTTAAAGTAGTCAAACTTTTAAACAGATTCGCTATAGCTGCACTAAACTTATCTGAAGCTAGTGCCGCACCAATAAGAGCCGCCGCAATTACTCCTAATATAAGTCCAATAGGATTGGTAATTAAAGCAGTAGCTAAAAATTGAATAATTTTAGCAACACCCATTATTGCTTGCCCAACTTTAGCTACAACCATAGCTGCCAATGCTTGCACTTTAAATATTGCCCAACCTGCCGCAGCAGTAACAAGCACTTGAGTAAGTACGCGCATTGCTGTGCTGTTATTAGCAAATAAGCTCAATAAATTAGACAGTACAATAAGCAAGCTATTTATAATTGGTAAAGCAATATTTAAAGCTCTGATAAATACTACGCCAAATTGCAAGCCTATTTGGCCTACTGCGCTAGCCACTTGCCTTAGCGCGCTAAAAAATGACAAGAAGTTAGCTATAAGCTGCCTGATCATACCTTGTAGCTCAGGAGGCACTAAGTGCGCAAATACCGCGCCTATTCCTCCACGATCAGCTATAGTACGTAGCCTAGCTACAAATACTGATACATACTCAAGGATGCTTCTTAGCCACTTTGTAACAGGCTCGAATACCCGAGTACCTAGCTGCAAAAGGTCGTCACCTATTTTGTTCAGCAGACCACTTGTAGTTCTGGCGAGCGCCTCAACGCCACCGCCAAATCTTTTATTCATGCCATCTACGAGCGCATTTATAGCCTTACTGGCCGGTATCCCTGCTTTACCAATGTTCTGCATATCATCGGCAGTTAGCCCGAGTTCTTCGCGTAGTATCTGATATGCCGGCACACCAGCTTCAGCAAGCTGTCTTACTTCTTCAGCAGCGAGACGCCCTTTGGTTTGTATCTGGCCAAGAGCACGAGAGATGCGATCAACCGCCTCAGGATTGCCGGTAAGCGCAGAAGCCGACATGACACCTTGCATAACATACATAACATTTTTCATTTGTATGCCGTATGCCAATAGCTGCCTTGCGCCTGCTTCAGCCTCTTTGAACGAGAACGGTGTTACTGAAGCAAATTCTTTAAGAACTACAAGGAACTCTTCAGCTAACGCAGTATTACCAAACAGCTGCGTGTACGTTATCTGTGCGTTTTCAAGCTGCTGTGTAAAGTCCCATACAGCACTAGTTGCATTTCTTATTGCATTTAGACTAGTATAAAATATCTTAGAAATAATTATGCCTTGTACAATACGCGCAACGTCCTTAAACTGTATAGCCGTTTTCTTAGCAGGCTCAAGAAGATTCTTTTCAATAAGCCCGCGCATGCCACTTATTTGCTTTTGAGCTTCTTTTATATCTTTAGTTATTGGAGCGCCAGGCATAGCGCTATTAGCTGTACTAATTACGTCAGCCCAAGCGCCTGACTTTGGCATCTGGCTATCTACGGCACTACTCTTAAGCTTGCTGCCAAAATCAGACATACTTTTAGCAGCATTTCTCAGACCGTTAGTGAAGTTAGATGGATCTAAATTCATCCTAAAGTCAAAATTAAATGCCATAAATAACCGCCTTTCTACCAGCCAGGTATTGAATCAATAAAGCCTGACGCAGGCTTAAATGCCGCGCCAGGCTTGGCACCTTTAGTACGCCTATTAAGCTCTAAGTACACGTTTAACTGTGATCTGTACTGGCAGGGCGTCATAGCCCACAGCTCCGCATCTGTGTACTGCAGCCATACTCTCCCAATAAAGATAATAAATGGCCAGTCCCATCCGTCTACATTGGGAGTGCTTAGTTTGGGAGTTTACCAGGGGTTGCGCCTTTGTTCTCAGGAAGAATATCGGGGTTATCAAAAGATGGTTCCAGTACAATGCCCTTAGGTACCTGTCCATCATCTGGCCCCATATGTGACTCTAGCGCAGAAGACATATCCTGCATAAGACCTCTGACCGTAGATAAATCAATAAGGTCTCCGACTTGCTGCTCAGTTAAGTTAAAATCACCGTGGGCCAACCCTGCCCAAAGAATGAATCGCACAGCTTTTATGCTGCCCTTATCCATAGCTTCGAACGCGCCGTCTACGGTGCCATACTTATCCTCGAGTTCAGCCAAAGCGTTGAGCGTGAACTTAAGTTCACGCTCAACGCCGTCAGACAGGATAATCTTAATGGCCTTAGGCTTTACGAGTTTTGCATTCATTAAGATTACCTCCAGTAATAATTAAGGTGCTGGCGTGACAGCCGGAAATACAGGAGCGTCAAACCATGTGTTTATCACGGTAGCATCAGCATCGGGACTATCAGCGTCCATTTCGTATTTCCAAGGCCGCGATGTTTTAGCCGGCGTACCGTAGGTGTAGGCATGCTGCAATTTAACGAACTGACCATTTATAGTATCTGTCTGCCATTCAATCGTATCAGCCTTAGTAGTATTGTTGTCCTCAGGATCTACAAACCGCCCTTTGTACAACCACACGTACCGATACTTGCCGTTTGATTTCAACGACCTAAATGCAATAGCAGTCCAAGGCGGCGTATCGCTGTCCCCATACACTAAGCCGCCAGATGAATCGGTACCGTGACCAAGTAAGTCCGCTTTGTTCTTGGTAGTAAGCTCCGCTTTGTTGATAGCAACTTCGATATTACCAAGTGTAGAGGCGGACTCAAAAGGACCGTCATCTGCAAACAGCGTAGCCAGTGCGCCATTTGGATTGATATTAACAGAAATGACGCCTGGTGCCGGAACAACAGTGCCATATACAGGCTCCATAGTCGCAGACTCTTCAGTAGTCATAGTCGCATACACAAGGTTATCACAGCCTATTCTTGTAGCCATATATTCCTCCTAATCTGCTGTAGTTGTAACACCAATGTTGAAAGCATAGACTATGCGATCTTTACTATCTTGCGATAATTTAAACGGCGGTTGTCGCAGGTACACTTGACCCCAGCGGTTACTGGTGAAGTGCACAACCGTATCGCTTGAATAAAGCACGTTATAGATTGTATCGCACAGCTGCTTAGCCGCATCAGCGTCTTTATCTCGAACGGTTACTTGAACCGAGCGATTCACTAATGGTTCATAATAGATTCTTGGACTTCCTTGATATTCGTACAAAACCACAACATGATCAGGTTCTTCTGGCCTGAAATCTCTAAAAGTATCTATGCCGTCACCAGCTACAAGTCCTTCTGTACTCAAGTAAGTAACCATATCAAGAAGCAATGATGCCATTAGTACTCAACTCCTGGCCAATTAAAGTCACTGCGTGGGGCTATATTAATATAGTTAACTGTTGGCCCGCCTGAGCGCCGTCCGGTTATACTGTTAATGCCAAACTCGTCAGTCACAGTCCTGATATAGCGCTCCTCTATATCGGGCATACCCTTATCTAAGTAAGCACGCACAGGATCTTCTAAGAATTTAGCTTTACCTGTTTTGTGCTCTACAGATAAGTCCTCATGTACTTGCTGCGCATACATAGATGCAGGAAAGCCGGATTTCCAGTTTATTGGGTCACCGTTACCGCCATACCCAACCACAGAGGTGTACCCGCCATATTTATTAGTAGTCACATATTTATATGCGCTGCTTGCTAGTGTGCTAGTGTCCCTAGGTACTTCAATAATGCTACGCGTATATATTTCATCTGCTGCCTGCTGCGCAGATTCTTTACTAGCTCCATCCAAATTGCTCAGTGTAGCAGTTACTCTTCCTTGAAAATCGGTCATAGCTCTGTTCTGCTTATCCAACTGTACTTTAGCTGCTTCTATACGGGCGCGCATTCGCTGATAAAGTGCCGGGGCCTTTATACCGCCATTCATTAAATGAAGCATATAATTTATGTCTATCTGCTCGCCATTACTGGGCATTACAGATACACCACCTTTATATCAACACGACCTTCTCTGTAATAAGAAGTAATACGGTATATTGGCCGCTCTTCATTTTCAAAAATAACATTATCAGTTACTTTTATGCTTGTAGTGTAATCTATATATAGCCTTGTAGTTGAAGTAACCTCTGCACCAGTGACATCAGTAATGAGCTCAGTGATGCCTACTGGATAGCAGAGGTCTTCATAAGGTTCACCAAACTGCTTCGTCCCTGTACCACTTCTACCTAGATAGGGCTTTATTTGAAACGGAATATTTATCCAAGGTTTTATACTATCATAGGCCATTATGGGTACCTCCTGCAACTACTATGCGGAGGGTTGCTTTGCATACCCTTATAGAAGATTTTAGGATACTGGTAACGTGGTAACGATAAGCCGGCAGTTGTAGAAGCCATCATTTCTTTCTTATACTGCGCTGCCATACTATTAAAGAAATTAGTCCTAGATGTTGGGTCCTCTGACTGCGGGCCTAGAGTACGTTTTATTGCTTTAGCATACGTAACAGCGGCGCGTAAAAACAGGTTGTAGTACAGCGCAGCTTTAGAATGGTATTGGCTTATCATGTAGTTTATCTCTTCATCACTTAATACCGGGTCATTTATATCAGTATCTCCCATAATGAACCTAGCTTCATCTAATGGGGATGAGCTAGGATCACCGGAGTAGCTCCATGACATGATAAGCCCCCTTCCTACTGCTTAGCAACCTTTATTGCAGGCTTAGCTACATTAGTCGGCCGAGTACCTACAACCTTTGGCTTTTCTTTCTCAATAGCAACATCTAGTATTGTCTGCTTTTCTTTGTTCCAAATAGCCATGAGGTCAACCGCAAAGCGCTCTTTAAAATAAATAGCCATTGCTTCAAGGTTCTGCTCAGTAACCTCTACTATGCGCTTTTCTTGTAAACGATACCTAAAGCCCTTTATAGAGACGGGGTCGACAACCGACCCCGTCTTGTGCATGCCAAAGGTATCTCTAAAAGCTCTCTTAACTACAAACATTAAGAGACCGTGTTGTCCACGATGCCGTTGAAGAACACCGCGAGATCCTTGGATACTTGGCGCGCATCAAAAGCAATCTCACCTTCAATACGCTCCACACCGAGGCCGAGCAGAGGCATCGGTATACGAACAATACGGGACCCAAGACCCGCATTGCCAGGTAGACCAGTCCAGCTGTAAATGTAGCCAGCGGAAGGACTACGAAGCATAGGTCTGGGTGCCACGTACGCAAGAAGGGCATGCTTGCCTGCGATAAAATCTGTAGTTTCTGCAGCTCCTTGAACAGCGCTGTTTGAAACCGACCAGCCAACAAATACGCGGTCAACCTCAAATAGCGACGCCAGCAGCTCAGTAGTTACAATGCCCCGCTGAGTGTACTTGATACGATCAAGAATATCAGGGTGATTCTTAAGTGCATAAAAAGCCCAAGGACTGAGCAGCAGAGTATTAGGCCGGAAACCAGTTTTGCTGGCCATCACCAAACTTGCGTTGGTAATATCGGCAATCGGATTGGAAGTCTCGTAGTTCCACATGATAGTCTGATTTGCACCAGGCGCGGTGCCAGAAGCAACTCCAGTAATCTCAGTGCTCCAAACGCCGGGAACAAAAAATTTCTCAGTAAAAACATTCTCGCGCCGTATAAGCATTTTCTGAGTAACGAATATATTGGCGTCAATATCAGCATCAAGTGGCTTGTCGTAGTTCAGGCGCTCTTCTGGCGCGACGTCTTTATGGAACGCATATTTCTTGCAGAAGTACACGCCAGTATCCAGACCATAATCGCCGCCGGCGCTCTCAGATATAGCACCGCGCTCGCGCGCTTCATCACGAAGGAAGTCCTCACGCTTGTAGATATAGTACAGGTCACTCTGCCTTGAAACGTTCATTACAGGAAAAATCTTATCAGCTACAAAGCTGCCAGCGTCCTGCATGTACGCAACAGACATATTAGTAAGAGCACGGTCAATATGTGCGGATTGCATTACAGGCATGTTGTTTCTCCCTTCTTAGTGTTTAACAGTAACAAATTCACCTGCAGCACCGGCCGCAGTAAGTGCAATACCAATGCAATTATCTGCTGCACCAACAGCTGCGCGGCCCTCACCATCCGTTGTAACAAAAGCGCCGTAGGTAATAGTGGCACTTGCCTCTACAATAGATATTCCCGCACCTTGCACTTCTAACACCTGATCAGCAATCTCGTGTCGGAAGCCCTCAGACGGAGCAGAAATCATGTTCTGAGACACACCAACAATAGGATCAGTTGCTGCAGTAGCTACAATACCATTGCCATTGGCGTCTATTGCAACAAAGCGCCCACGATTGACGGCGCCGCCTGCCGGCAGGCTAAATCTAAAATGCGGAATTTCGTACGCAGCTCTTACTGCCATTAATTAGCACCTCCATCAAGATATTCTTGGTACAATTTAGGCTCACGCGCGATTACTTCAGAAATACCTTTCTGAATCGAATAGCCGTTTGCCTTGGCCAATTCATCGGCCTTTTTCTCAATAAGACTCCAGGTGTCATTAGCTGATTTGCTAAAGGTTGCTTCCGCGCCTACACTGCCTATTTCTGATAGCGTAGAGGCCTCAAGAGCCTTAGCCACAGACTCAAGTACTTCCAGCAGTTCGGGTGCGGCGCCCTTAACAATACTTACCAGCTTATCATTTGATACCGGAATAGCTTTAAGCGTAGCCGCCTTAGCAACTGCATCTGCGTGCTCTTTCTCATCAGCCGCTTTCTTGATTGCCGCTTCTGCAGCTACAAGCTTGTTTTGCATGCTCTTAAAAATCTCTCGCGCCTCAGCAGGCAAGGACTTCAGAGTATTGTTATCGTCAAAAGACTGCTTATTGTCACCGACTTCTTTCACGCGCTCGCCGCCACAATCGTCTTCACGATCATCGTCATCATCACCCCAAGCGCGGTCACGATGGGCATCTTGCATAGCCGCTTTTTCCAGTTCAGTTACCGTAGCGGTAGCCTCGGTAAGCTCAGCCTTTACCTTATCAATAGCTGCTTCACTATCATGCAAAGCTTTGGTTACTACACTGGCATGCTCCGGCTTTAGGCCGGCCACGATTTCTTCCAGCGTCATGTGATTCTCCTTTCTCTTGTAAAGCGTCATAAACGCTTCAGAATTAGCGCCTTCATCAACCAGGTCAACCCTATCAATCACTAGCGCTTCTAAGCTATAAGGCATACCTGCAACACCTCTGTCCCACAGTATTTATCGTAAGAATGTCGTAGAACTGATTAGTCAATTTTACGGCGTCTAGAACGACCTTGTATTGAAAACATACGGTAAGTCCCACTTTTTATCTTCTGTCTAACTTCAGCATCTTGCACTAAAACAGTTATAAACCACCCTTCTGGTACAAAACCAGAAGGAATACCTATAGCAGCTTGCTTTTCTTTGGTAAGCATTATAGATTCAACTACAATACCAACGCTATCCCCTTGATGCATTTCGCCGCTGCCACGGTAGTCCCGCATAAAATTTATTGCAGCGTCCTCTAGCACGTCAGGTTCAATTACATCGCCTTGCCAGTCTAACGGATAGCTGCCGTCAGCCTTCTTGCTAATATTAGCCCAGCCGCTGACTAGCCCTTTATCGGTAGCTTTGGCGATTTTTATATCAAAGCGCAGTGGCTTGTCTTCTTTATACACGCCCATTATTTACCTCCTGTATATGCCATGTCGCTTTGCTCAAGGTCATTGCTTGTGGTATCACCAATATCAGTCAGCCCAGGCGCGGCTGTGCCAGATGCTTTAGGCTGGTTACTTGAAAGTTTATTCTGTTCAACGGTAGATTGCGGATTATATACTTCTTTGAAGGTTTCTTCTGATACAGCAGGAATATCAAGTAAATATCTAAGATGATTTTGTAGCTCACGATCACCTGCAATATTTAAGCCCATTGAGCGTAGAATCAAAGCTACCTCACGAAGTGACGGCGATTGTATTTTGCGTGGCTTAATAATAGGTGGATTAGCTACAAGCATATTATTTATCTTCAGTAGCTGAGGTACCGCGTGTTTATTAAACACATCAGATATATTCAGTAACACTGATTGTAACGCAGCACCTAGCATTGATTGTTTTACATCAGCAAGAGCATAAGAGCCTGCTTTTTGCCCCATTAATACTATATCAGCTAGCATAGTAATTGCTATACGATCATCATATCTAGCAATAGTATCCCCAATATTTATCTGCCGACTAGACCCAGACGCAAGCAGCTTTAGGTCCCAACCATTAGGCAGCACTAAGCCTTCTTCAGAATCTCTGCGTATGCTAGCTACAAGCTCCTCGGCCTGCCCTTTGATACGCGCCATATGCTCATCATCTGCGTTCCATAAGTCCATATCTTCTGGAGCAGTCAAAACAGGAAAACCTGCCAAGTCACGTTCAATGCCTATTCCTTCTATCTCTTCAAAGTGCTTTTTAAAGAAAAAGGGCCTATAGGCGTTTCTAAGCATGGATTTGCCTTCAGGGTTCTCACGGCTTACTCTTGTCCTAAACAGTACTCCGCGCTTAATAGGTATATCTACAAAAGTACCTGTAGCTAGGTCATGCTGGACAAAAGCTTCTAAATCATTTTCTTTGTTAAATTTCCAGTTGTATAATGTAGCCTGTGATCTAATAGGCATCTTCCGCCATCCGATGCGGCCATCAGTATACTTGCTATGGTATCTGCCGGATAGCTCGTCAGGGCCTCTACGAACCTTATAAACAATTTCATGAAAGCTAAACCCATAAGTAAGCATAGAGAGAATCTCAGATACTACACTATCCCAAGAGTCGTCCATATCATGCATGCACTCTTCTACAAAGTGCGCCGCTTCTACATCAACAACTTCCTGTGATACAGACTCAACTTCCCATATAGTACCACGAATAAGCATCTCTGCCAAAAACAAAATTGATCCAACTACAGGATCATTATCAGCCATCTCCTGGTAGATTGCCCCGGCTTGCGGCCATTTGAGTTCAGGCAAAAATTCTTCAAATATAAAGCCGCCATAATGGCGCAGCCCAGATGCGCCTATAACATTATGAATTGGCATAGCCACACTCCTTTATAGATTCCAAGTAGGCATATTAGTACGCATACTATTCCATAACGACCCACCAGCTTTTTTGATGCTAGTGGGTGCTCGCATCACGCTACTACGTCTAAAGTAATTTACGGCTCCAGACAGCCCATCAATTGTATCATCATGCAGCCCATACGGGAATACAGCAAGCTCATCTCTAAACGGCAATGCGTTTCTACATCCATTTACTATGAAGATTCTTCCGCCCTGCGCTGCAGCTGATGCTGGCCTAGCCCTATCAACCTTAGAGCCTGTAGACGACAGCCCTACAAAGTCATAACCAGGCACAACATTTCTTGCATAATGGTCAATAGTTATCTCACCAGATGACCCGGGCTCTTTCTCCATGCGTATTGCACAGCTATATCCGTCATTCTTCGCGCATGCCCTCACAGCGTCTTCCACGTCTTTAGGCTTCTTCTGTATGCGCTCTATATCTACAACCCAGTACATTCCCTGGTGGTAAGCTACTTTCATGCCTACTGACCAGTCAGGGTCACGCTTGTCACGCTTGTTCTTACGCTTACTTGGGTCCGTAGATGCCAAATCCCAGTACCTTACGTACCTTGCTGCCTTAGGTACATCATCACGCGGAACAGTCTGGAACCATGACGGTTCAAAGACGTCACCAGACGCTTTAATAGTCCAGTTACCGTTTAATAGTTGCTCGCGCGTAATAGGGTCCAGTTCAGCAAGAGCTGCTTTATACTCTTCACCGTCAAGGTACGGATTGTCGTTGATGTCGGCACCTATGAACACGCGTCCGTGTTCCTCGCCTTCTACAAAGAACCTCTGATAGTAATACTCGCCGTACATTCCACCAGGATTGGTAGTCGGTCGGAACCTAAGCGGCACATCAAGAGTCTTCGGCTTTCTAAGGCGGCTAAACATATACCTGTAGTTCGACGGGTCTATCTGCGTCGCCTCATCTATACCGATGTATTGGAACTCACTGCCCTGATAGTTATACTTGTCATTCGCGGCTTCAAGATAACCAAAGCTAAGCGTAGCACTGCTTGGAAAAGTAAACTTCTTATCTTTGTCACTCCACTTAACTTCGCCTGTCTTAACAAACGGCATAAGCCACTGCTTTGCCACGTCTATCAACGCGCCCGGCATTGATAAATCTGCATAGCTTTTCCTAAACAAAATTGCTGAATAGCCCGGCACATCTACAAACTGTAGTGCTGCCATTAGCTGAGCAACGCTCTTTCCACCACCTGCCGCACCTCCATAAAGAATCTCCTTCACATGGTTCATAAGCAGGAAAGCGCGCTGCTTCGGCGTAGGGTCATAAGGAACGTATTTTGTAAGCTTAGGCGTAAGCAGCCTTTGTAGCTCGGCTACATTAGCATTGGTCAAATCCATAATTTTCACCTCTTGACCTGCATACCGCGCAAAAAGAATACCCAGGGCCAAAAGCCCTGGGTATTAAATAACTTACATCATGCGCTAGGCACCTCTGCGTAGTATGTCACATTGCCTGTACCTGACTGGGTTATTACATCGCCGGTATGAACTACAAACTCACCGCTTGAGCCACTGCCAATTAATGTCAGAACAGTAGTAGAGCCTGATGGCGCTACTTTTTCGTCATTAACAGCAATCCATGTAGGAGTTAGTAGCCCAATGGCCGCAGCACCGTCAACTACTATCTTGCCATCATTTGGTACTGTCCATGAGCCCAATACTAATGGTCCTGTAGCTCCGACCTCCAAGCCAAGCAGGCCTAGTAGTGCTGGTGTATGAAGAACTATCGGGTCAGACATGTCGTACACAGGTGGCGTGTCAATTGGAGCCTCCTCCAGTGCCGCTACCCTTACAAGCAAATCATTTATCTTTGCCTGCTGCTCTGTAAGCATGGCCTGATTTGCTGTGATCTTGTTTATTGCGCTCTGCAGTGCATTCCAGTAGCCTATGTCATTACCTGCATGCGTTTGCATATCAAGTGGAGCAGGCGCAGTACCGGAGCCAGGAACTGCAAACAGGAATTTATCGTCTACAACCTGTAGCTCGGCTTTTGTGGCAAGTCCCTCAGCGTCAAGCGGCATGTACTTAGGCGGAATATACTGACAAGAAAGGTCACTTAATGCGCCATTAATGCTCACCACATCGCCCTTAGACACCTGAACCAATGGCCCAGAAATAACAACTGCAGCAGCTCTGTAAAGCACCTCTCCATTTACCACAACGCCAAAGTCTGATGTGGAGGCGGACCTCAAATAGAATAAGAGGTACCCGGCTCTATCGGCTGTATAGTTTGGATTTGCAACGGTCATGAGTTGTGCTGATTCTTTATTAGCATAGTCAGGAACCATCGCGTATGCCGTAGCAACATTTGACATAACTGCTTTAGGTGGAATTTGATATATCTCAGCAGTAAACTGATTTGTGCCGATATTTTTACTGCTGGTATTGTAAAGAAATACCGTTACCTCGTCACCTTCTGTAATTGGTGTTAAGTAAGAAGCAATATTCGCATTAACCCAACTACCTGATATGCCATACATAGGAACGGACTCTACAGCATCCACCAAAATACCGTTTACATATGTTGTACGGCGCACATCCCATGCATCAGCGGATGCTAGTGCTGCTACTTGACCACTACTCTTAACTAAAATGAAACCATCAATAGTAGCTCTCCAAGTTACTTGTATAGAAGTGGCTTGTGGTGGAATATAAGTAGGCCCAAAATATGCGACCCTACTCATATTTACATAGTCAGGTGCATAAGGATAGCCGGGGTCACCTTTTTCACCCTTCGGCCCAACTACAAGCTCCATGACTTGCTGCCACTCAGACGTTGTGTACTTCCACAGGCTGCCATCAAACATGACCATTAGGTTCTCAGTAAGCTCTGACGGATGCTGAGTGAAATACGCATTAGCATCATCCTCTGTAGCAAACACATACTTCTGGTCTACAGACACGTTTGTAGCTGTCTCAAGTACTGAAAGGCGGCTGTCCTGCTGCGCTTGTTTTGCATCAATAATTGGCTTATCAGCCATATACTTAGGGTCAGTTTCTGAGAAGCCTTCAAGTGGAACTACCTTTGAGGGCACGAAAAAGCACGTTGAAGTATAAAAACCTCCAGTAGCCCAAAATTTAACTACATCACCTTTACTCACCTGAACAGTATCTTCATGCCGTCCTTGCCCTGATACACCTAAACCTGATACAGTGGTTCCATTTACCATAATATATGCGGTACCATCGCTGCTCAGCTGTATCTCGCAATCAGCAAACCCATCACGGTCAGCGGTCCATGTACCTTCATTTTGAGTAATCAGGTTTGTAGTTTCTTTAGCAGCGTAATCAGGCACTATACCATATGCATTAGCTACATTTGACACAACAGCTTTAGGTGGTATATAAAAGCAGCCACACTCTATAAGGTTATTAGGTTGGTCAATATGATACTTTACAACGTTACCTATACTAACCTGTAGTACCACGCCAAATCGGTTTCTAGCAAAACAACCTTGCGTAGCTACAAGTATGTCATTTACATACATGAAATGCGTGCCGTCTACTTCACATATACCATACACGTATACAAAACCATCACGGTCAACAGTCCATGTTCCGTCACTGACTGTTATACGGTTGATACTTTCAAACCTAGAATAGTCAGGCGCATAAGGATAGCCATCATCGCCCTTTTCACCTTTTGGTCCTACTACAACCTCAATTGCACTTTTCCAATCTGTGCCGTCCCACTCCCAGATGCCACCATCGAACAGCACCATACGACCTACAACCAGTTCGTATGGGTGAACACCAAAGTACACATCAGCGTCTGCTCTTGTAGAGAAGTTGTACTTCTCATCAACAGAGATACTTGTGGCAGTCTCCAGAGCTACAAGTCTGGTGTTTATGTTGGCTTTATCCGCGCTGTATATTGGGTCAACCTCAGTGCCAACACCGCCACCTCCACCAACTGCAACCCACGTCACAACATCATTTTCAACACGTGCAAAATATTGGGCGCCATTCATTGTGTACAGATCGCCTGCTACAACGCCTGTAGTTGGCAGCGCGTCTACTGTGCCTTTGTCTAGCAAGGTGTCTCATGCGTAACAAAATTAAAAGGCATTATCTACAACCTCACTTTCTTTAGGCAGTGTAATTTATTTTGATTCTCATGCCATCTACAAACGCGGGATTAGTCGGCGTCACCACGGCACCACTGACAGTGTAGTCTGCTTTAAGCAGATATATTGGTGACTCAGCCCCATTCATCATCCACACATCTGTTATAACATGTGGTTCCTGAGGCAGTGTCACGGTGCCGTCCCCACCTGCTGCTGACCATGTAGCTACAACTGGCTCTTGCATCTCATAGACGCGTTGCCACGTACCTACAGATCCATCATACACTCTGGCATACTTCTTGCCGTCCGCCGTGGGCTCTACAAGTGAGGTGCCTGGGTCACCCTTGTCGCCCTTCTCGCCTTGTACACCCTGTATGCCCTGCGGTCCAGCAATCTGCCCAATGTTTACCCATGCCGTTGAATTACTATCCCATACCCACAGGTTGGGGTTGATGTAGTAAAAGTCACCAGGCTCGCCAGTAGAATGAGCAGCCTGTAGCTCTGCCAGTGTCGCGTAGCTACCCTTAATTGTGCCGACAGTACCGGCCTCGCCCTGTATACCTTGTGGTCCAGCAGGTCCTTGTGGTCCAGGTGTCGGCCCCTCAGCCTCCAATGCATCAAGCCTGTTCTCAATAGCTTCGTGCCGCGTCTCACACTCAGTCTCAAAGAAACTGTCGCCCTGCTGATCTACTCCTATAACCATAGCCTGGTACGGATTTGCATGTATAACCAGTGCCTGAACACCGCTACTATCACGTATGCGCGTATAAAATGGTTCAAGCACAATTGGGTCTGTGTCGCTAGCATCCCACTTTACAATGTCACTAATGATAAACGAAAACACAACCATACGCTCTCGGTCAAACGGTACATTTGATTTATACACCTTCAGAGCGTACGCATCCGTCTCAACACCAGTAAGCCGCTGCCGTATATCCGGCGGTATACTGCCTCCACCGCTTTCAATCAGATATTTGTAGTACTCGCGCCAGTTCCTAGAAGGGCTTACCCAACTAGGTACCTGACCTTTTTCATCTAGTAAAATCTTCGGGTCAAAAGCCATAGCCATAACCTCCTTATAAAATAAAAGCCGACAATAGCGTAGTGCACATTGTGCATTACGCTTATTGCCGACTAATTATAGAACATTATTGTTACCGCTTGTAAGGGCTATTTTCTGTTAAGTTCTTTAGCACTTTGCCTACTGCAATCATGCTTAGGCGCTCTGACCAAGTAGACAGCCTCTGCCTATGCTCGCGCTCATCCGCAATTATTTTATTGATATCAGCTATAAAGGCCTCAGCCTCAGCAATAGTGATATCACTGTTTTCTATCGCTTCTTGTAGGCACCAAGGTGCTAATTCAAGCAGCTCAAAATACTCTTTTATAGCCTCCGACTCGTCCTCATTAGCACTCTCAATCTTACTAATGAAACGTGCGGGTGCTTTAACATCCAATGTAACCCTTTGCTCTATTGCCATTAAAAATACCTCCTATTATTTATTTGTAACTTTATGTGAACCAAAATAAAAACCAACTACAAGCAGCAGTATTCGCTCAAAGGCACGTTGTGTTACTTCGTCTATGAGAGACTCAGGCAGAAACACTGCTATACACCAAGTGCCCACAACCATAATAGCTATAATGTCCCTGGTATGCTCATTTACTACATGCCTTATAAGATTTTTCATGCACGAACCTCACTCAAAGTCTGACTCATCACACTCCGGTTCTTTGATTATGCGCTGAATGGACCTAAATTTAAATATCTTATTCATCCTGGTCTGGCTAAAAAAGTCCTGTATCATATACCAGTCGTGCCACTCACGGACACCCTTGCTACTATTGCACCTATCACACGCTGGCACAATATTATCTGCTGTTGTAGCTCCACCAGCTGAGACAGCTACAAGGTGGTCTTTAGTTAGTACTCGGCCTCGCCGCGGTGTAGCGCCACAGTACGCACACTCACCTCCAAAATATATCACAGCTTCTTTCCACTCTTGGTGCGTGTAGCTCACCGCTTCTTCACCTCGCCGTCGCATACCACCTACAAAGTCTGAATGTTTCTTCTTGTTAGAGTTCTCTTTCCGCTTAACGTTGTAGCACACCTTACAGTCCAACCGGTACTGAGTGACACCGGCAAGCTCGCCATTCTTAGCAAAGCACTCGTATAGCGGCTTCCACTCTCCACAGCAAGTGCAGCGGCGCAGACTTATGCCAGCGTCATCTACACGATTATCAGACTCAAACACACCTGTCATCCGCGTATTCCTCATGCTACCTACAACCTATCTATGGCCTGCTTAAAAGCAAACCTATCATTTGTAGCTTGCGCACCCATGGCATACACTAATTGCCCATCTAAAGCAGGCACTCCACACCGTAGCTCATAAAACGGCCCAGGCTCCTGCGTGGCAGCCACAAGGTCAAGCTTTCTATCCAGCGTAATTATGGTACCTAACAGATTACGCGGGTCCCACCCAAACCCATTAACAAACAGTGTTGATTGTGACAAATCTACAAGCCTTGCCAACTGCCCACCAATCGCCACAGGCATACCATGCAGCTTAATCTGACTCACTATCCGACCCCTCCGTCTCGACTATTGTCTCTGTGACCTCCGTCTTACGCACGCCTATACGTGTTATGTCACCCAGCGCACCGGCCTTCGCAAGAATAGCTATAACCTCTGCTAGGTCCGAAGTAGGCGTATCACTCTTCTTGAGCTCCTTCGCCCCCTCATCAACCCAGGCCTCACGCCCTGTAGCTACAAGGCTCTCTTGGTCAAGCCCAGCCTTCTTCTCCAAGTCAAACGCAGTCTTGACTAACGCGTTTATCTCAGCAGGCCGCAGCGTCTCAGGCACAATAACGTCTATCGCATGTCTCATCTTCTCTCGCAGCGTTTCAGCCATCGATATATACGCCGCGTTAGCTGTAACCCCTGCCGCGCGCCGCTGCGCTAACGTCTCTGCGTCAACATGCTGCATCCACGCCTGCATCCTCGCGGCATAATCCCATCGCCGCGCAGCGCTAACTACAACACCTCTGCTGACCCCAAGTCTATCTGCCAGGTCACCATACGTCGGCTTAGCCCCTGGATAGCACCTCATGTACTCTGCCCAAATCTCATGCTCCCAGTCAGTCTCTTCAGGCTGCTGGTCCCACAGGTCTAGCCCACTGTCCGCAGCTAGCTGCATCCACCCACTATTGTCTCGCCGCAGTGACAACATACGTGTGTTATCCTCAAACGCGCAGGCCTCGCAGATACTCGCTGTGGGCGTATAAGCCTCAACATTCTCGCCACCGCACCGCCTGCAAGTTATCAAGGGGCGCCGAGCTACAAATTCAATCATCCGCTTCTCTTCATAACTCAGTGCATCTGTGTCGCTGCGGCACGCAATGTCAGTGTCAGCAACACCAGAGTCCTTATTGCCTGTGTTCTTAACCGCACCTTCATCAGTTACACTGCCATAACTATCCATCGCCGCGGCACCACTGTTATCTACAAGTGTACCTAGCGGTTTACCGTCGGCACTGTAAATCACCACAGCGCCTAGCTCCTCATCTACAATAGCCCTCACCCTCTTTATCTGCATCTTTACGCTATGCCCCATGCTATATAGCGCCGCGGCACGGCAGCTCTTATTAATTTACTTTTGCGGGGTATCTACAAGTTACCTATTGTCTGCCTTATTGTCTGCCTTATTATCACATCTTTTGCCCTATTTATAGCATCGCAGCGGCGCCTCTTATATACTTGTATTTATACCATTAGGTCTATTTATAGTATCGCCGCGATGTTATAAATTTTGGCTTGTTGTAGCTACAATCACTTTTATTCGCTCTGTAAAGCATCCTTAAAAATATCTCCTTAAATATCCTTTTAAATACTTCTTATAATTATCCTTTATTTATTCGCCACTAAATGTCTATACAATCTGTCATTTACTTGTATATTGCATAAGATATCTACAACCTTAGTTCAGTTACTTGGCACATCTATCAGGTTTACTCGCCACGAGTCCGTGATTTCACTAATATATCTACTCTCGAACCTTACCCACGGACTTGCTACGAGTTGCCTACGGGCTACAATCCTCATTTTACACCTTCTTTTATGGCGCGGCGGCGCTATACTTTTATTCTTTGGCTACAACTTTTGGCTGTTAATTTAGCTAGCAACCTCGCCCACTAATATGCGCTACTATGCCTATCAATTAGTTGTACACCTTAAATACGCGCCACCTCGCTCATTCGCTCATTAGGTACTTTAAATGTGCGAGGTGGCGCATTAATTAGTTGAGCGCTTTAAACATGCTCTGTGGTTCATTAATTAGTTGAGCGCTTTAAACATGCTCTGTGGTTCATTAGCTAGTTAGACACTTTAAATATGCGCCGCCTCGCCAAACGAGATATATTATGACTAGGTATAAGGCTGTGTTTTTTGGCTTAAAAAGGTACACGTAGCATTTCTAATTTTTAGCCTATAAAAGTATACCACTGAGTATAATCTGCGGCAATTGCTACTGTCTTTGCCGTACCTAAAGTGGCATAAATAAATAAGTGGGCCGACGTTTGCCGGCCCACTTATTAAGCACTAGTCTACAGGATACTCAGCAAGCTCTTTAAGCATATCAATCATACGCTGTCTGTCCATGTTAGGTACAATCTCGAAGCGATCAATAAGCTCGATAAGTGCCGTCTTGCGAATTACACCATCTTCAACCGGTTTCACTGTTTGCCTGTGATACACAAGCATGTCCTCAATCCGGCAAGCCTCACGGTATTCATCATTGTCACCTTCACGGTCGTTAAGCCACTTGGTCAAAGATTTCTTGCTCTGTATAGACCTTATGGCTTTAATCGTCTGATCGTAGTCAAGCAGGTCAATGTCATCCTGTGTGTACATGGTTACCGGCTTATTAGAGTTGTCAAGAAGTCTACGAACTTCTTTCATGGCCTGCTCTTGCTGTAGAATCGCAGTCATTTCAGCCTCGTACGTACGCCGGCCTTTTTGCTTGTTGAGTCTGCATTTGACGCTTTGCAATCTCTTAAGCTCCATCTTGACCTTGTCAAGTGTAGGGAACTCGCTCGCTAGGGTCGCTATGTTCGTTAACTCAGTTGTAGTTGTCATGGTATTTGCCACCTTTCATATGTTTGTTGTTAAGAGCTGGTAGTTGCCTACCAGCCCGCGTACCCGAGTTGCTCACCGCGGCGAGTATCCTCAATCTGGTTGAAGAAGTCCTCACGGTTGATCTCTTCATCATAGAAGCTAAACTCGTTATCAAAGTCAACAGTACTTTCAACAATACGCTTGGCTTTCTTTTCAGCTTCAAGTATACTTAGTACGTCGTTAAGTTCAGTAGCTGCGTTATAAAGTGCGCGTTCTTTTCTAGTCATTTGTAATCCCTACTTTCATATGTTTTTATATAAGGTCAATTTGGGCTCTCTGCGTCAGGAAGCTAACCAAAGCTAGATCGCTTCAAGCTATTCAATTGTCAAGGTGCTCGTGGGCGACGCTTTGTTGTGAGGATTGAATACGTAGCAGATGTGAACCCAAATGAACAGAGCATTAACAGTTTGTGAATTAATTTGAACGTACTTTGTTCAAATTCATTCTCAAAGTGTTAATGGTATGTTCATTTAAGGGTTCACAGGTGCGGAGTATGATTGACGAATAACAAAGAGGCGACCGCGAGTACCTTGACTGATAGCTAGGGGGCAGACAGGTTTGTTTAGGTTCTGGATGCTGGCAGTATAAAGTATATTCAGTGTATTGGGGTTCGGGGGTATCCCCCGATATAAATGAGCGGCTTGCCGCGATTCTCCGCCTTAAGCATATTTGTCGAAACTTGTCGAAAGTAACTTATTGGGTTCAGGGTATCCCTGATTTTAAATAGTGAGCGCAGCGAATTTCCATGTTGTTTGCTTGGGGCCTTGTGCCCATCTCTTCAAGCAAACAACGTTGGCTGCGGATTGCCTCGTGGCCCGATCCTGGGCCAGGGGGCATGA
>QMCD01000385.1_pt1 | contig 30748 bp, 17 predicted proteins | sample 1821841 | NCBI WGS metagenome assembly QMCD01 (sample SAMN01991225, study PRJNA193472) | Termite gut metagenome, whole genome shotgun sequencing project. | isolation source: worker | host: Macrotermes natalensis | reverse complement strand
ATCCGGCTTGGGAAAAGCCTGCGGATACATAAAGAATCCCGACATAAAGCAATTCTTCCCACAGAGGAATGCCGAAAGGTATCCTGACCATCATTACAATAGGTGAAGTCAATGGTATCATCGAACACCAGAATGCCAACGGTCCGTCAGGATTATTCACGCTGTAAATGCCTGCATACAGCGCAAAGATAAATATGAATGTTATAGGCATTACAAATTGCTGGGAATCCTGCGGATTGTCGACAGCAGACCCGAACATCGCAAAAACGGACGCATACATCAAATAGCCTCCGATAAAGAATAGAAGAAAGAATATCAATATCTCGAACCAGTTTACGGAAGGCAGCATGCTCAGCATCCCAGACATTTCCCCTAAATCCATGCTCGGAACAAAAAACGATGTTGCAGCTGAGAACAGTACGATTCCCATTACGCACCAAACAGTCAACTGAGTAATCCCGACAAGCAGTATTCCGATTATTTTCCCCATCATCAAATCAAAAGGCTGAACCGAAGATATCATCACTTCGACAATACGATTGCTTTTCTCCTCGATCACTCCCTGCATGACCATAGCACCATAGGTCAGGATAAATACATACATCAGCAATGTGCAGAATGTTCCAATTGCCACAGCCAAAGCGGTTGAAGTTTCCTTTTCGCTTCCGTCTGCATCAAGCCTTACAGTCCCGATCTGAATTTGGTTGGGCGCTTCGGTAATTTTCCGGACAGCCTGCACGGTTGCTTTGTCTATATTGCTTTCATTGGATAAGGCTGTTAATTTCTGATCTTTAACAACCTCACCAAACACATGATTTATATATATCATCAATTCGTATATATGTTCTTCTACTTATTTTATTACTAATGATCAGCAATTTTGCTTTTGATTTTTCTACAGGCGCCAAACTGCGATTCATAATATTGTTTACTTTTTCTACACTACTATTCAAATAATCAACAGCAAGTTGGGAATCATCAATTTGTATTCCGTCTTTAATCACATAAGCTGAACTTCTTTGCTCAACTTGATTGTTTTGCGAATACAAAACGCTTACAATACCAACTGACATTACAATAGTCAATACCATTTTCTTCATACTACTCTTTTTTTAAGATTAATAATTTATACTATATAAAATTGAATCTAATTTATTCTCTGTTTTTTTTACTTTATCTATTGGCGCTAAACCTCTGTCCATTATTGCCGAAATTTTGGACAAATTTTCGTTAACCAAGCCAATAGCAAGTTCTTTATCATTAATGCGAACGCCATTTATCACAACATAAGCAGCATTGTTTTGCTCATTTTGATAAAAGATAATACCAATACTAAAAACCAAACAAGCCGCAACTCCACTCGAAAAATACATCCATTTATTGCGATTCAAACTGTTTTTTCGAGATTTTTGTATGGATTTTGGGAATAATTCAACCCCCGAAGTATCTTTTTGTTGTCTTTCTTCGCAAAAAGATTCAAATAAAAATTTCTCTGCCAAATAATTTTCGTTCAGGTTTTCACAAGCGAAAAAGTCACGCAGGATTTTTTCTTCTTCCAGAGAAGTGGTTCCTGCATAATACTTTTCCAATACTTTTTCAATATCTATATTCATGTCTCGTGCTTTTATTCTGTGATTAAGTGCTTTAACTGTTCCCGTATTTTTTGCCGTGCCCGTGAAAGATTTGCTGTAACGGCATTTTCATTGGACGAAATAATATAAGCTATTTCTTTTATTTCCAGTCCTTCCACATCGCGAAGGCGCATAATGCTTCGTTGAAGTTCAGGCAATTTATCTATTAATCCTTTTATTACTTTCATCATATCTTTCTGTTCTACCGTATCATGAATATCCACATCTTTTGATTCTAATTCTTCATGCAAAATATCCATATTTTTTTTTCTCCGTAATTTATCCAGGCAAAGATTGCGAATGCTTTTCAACGCAAATGCCCTGACATTGCTTATTTCTCCCAAATCGTCTCTTTTCTCCCATAGTTTCATATATAAATCTTGCAGACAGTCTTTTGATGCATCCTCATCCGACAAAATTGATTTTGCCAAACGATACAATTGATCCGAATATATTAATAGTATATTAGAAAAGGTCTCTTGATCCATTATTTATTTTTAGACTGTCTATTATATAGACGCAGAAAGTTTCCCAAATCTTACATTGAAAATGAAAATTTTATAAAAATTCACTTAACACATTGAAAAATAACACATCGAGTAGGAGAAACGGGGTTATCCACCGTTTCGACTTTTCACACCATCCGGCAAAACGTTCGGTAGCAAGGCGGTTCCTTACTTACGATACGATTTTAAGATAAGTGTCCAAAAGAAAAGGATATTTCGCCCGACGTAGATTGTCATTGCTTATTGCAGAGGTAAGTATAACGTGAGTTCGGGATTAGTGGTAAAAGAGGAAAATACTTATTTGGTTATTTGTTGATTTGCTTATAACGAGATAAACAAATACACTAATACCTTTGTGTTACTTCGTGAAACATTCGTCTTGCTTCTTAATCATTTTACCATTGTATTATTAATTCCAAATTTAAGTTAGAATATTAGAAATTAATATGAAATAATAATTATCTTTCCCAACAAAATTACATATTTATCTGACCGGAAAGCATTTTCATTTGACCGGATAGTATCTTCATCTGACCGGAAAGCATCTTCACCTGACAGAATTGCATCTTTATCTAACCGGAAAGTATCTTCACCTGACAGAATTGCATCTTTATCTGACCGGAAAGTATCTTTACCTGACCGGAAAGTATCTTCATCTGACCGGAAAGTATCTTCACCTGACCGGAAAGTATCTTCACCTGACAGAATTGCATATTACAGTCGCATATTAATATCTTACATTGACACATCTGTTAGTTACATCAATATATATGTATCTTATATTGGAATATATATATCTTACATTGGAATATTGGTATCTTGCAATGGAATATAGATTGGTGCATTATCCATCTATTCTCGTTGAGCAGGTTACTCAAAGAGAGTGGAGCAGGTTGCTCAATAGGAATGAATAAATAAGAGGATGTCATAGTTTCACAATTGTAATGATGATAATTTGCTTGTCCGGAGCATTATTGCAATGACAGTATGGCTATAAGATGATGTCTTTCTCGAAGAAGTATAGTCAAGAAAAACAAAAAAGGCTGCCAGGAGGCAGCCCAAATTGAATTATGAAAAGATTTTTAACTTATACTTATTATTTAACCTTCATCCGTTTGATTATGCGATGACCTTTATATTCCATACTATAGAAATAGATACCTGATGCATAATCCGACAGGTTTAACTCTATCTGATGTTCCCCTGACGAAACATGCTCTACCTTATTGTATAAAATCTGACCACTCACACTGTGGATTTGGAAGATTATTTCTCCATCCTGCGGAATACGGTAGTTGATTATCGTTTTACCTTTGGCAGGATTGGGAATGTTCTGTTCCATTGCAAAGGATACCCCTACCCTTTCCAAAGTATTTACACTTGTCTGACGGAGCATTTTCAGTGTATCGTTTTCCATATATTCATCCGTAGCTTCAATATATACCACTAAATAATATTCTTCCAGTGCAGGAACGGTGTATTTGCCATTAAAAAGAAAAGAAAATTCCTCCTCGCCTGTTATATAGGGAAGCCCTTCGATAATAGGGGCATCTTCTGTCGGAATACCGTCTTTATCCGTTAGCATAATTACAATGTTTACTTCTCCGGCTGTATAAACTCTTGCTATGTTTCTGTTCTTGATTCTCACTGAGACTTCCTTCGAGCTGCCGACAACATCTATTGTTGTCCCGTCATCTTCCGGCTGCTCTATATTGACAAGATACAAGTCATCCATATTAACCCTTTCCTGTATGGAAAATGTTGTATCGCACAGCGTAGAATCGCACAGCAAATATCCATGAACTGTTATGGTATAATCATGACTCCATGGCACTTTATATGCTTCCGGAAAAGCAATTTCTACAGAATCACCGGGTAATAAGCTCTGCTCAACTGTCGTCTTCGTGCTAAAAAGAAACCCGGATTCATCATTGAGCGTCAAAATCAAACCTATAGCAGGCAATTCCATATTACCGATATTTTTAATGGTAACTTTCTGGTGATTCTCAAATCCGGCTGTCGCCAAATTACTGCCACTTAGCTTTTCTATCTCCATTTTAAACTTGGGATTGATAACAATAGTTGTTTTTGCCGTATCATTTACATTGTAATTATCCACCGGTAGAGTTAACCAGGCTTTAATCTGGGTTGTTCCGGTTATAAAGTCAACACCGGAATCAACTAAAAAGGCTGTAGAAACCCTTCCCTGTAAAATACCTGAAAGCGGATAATAGATGATTGGTTTGCCTGTAATTTCCACTGCCAGCTGAGGGTTTTGATAGCTTGAAAAATCAATTGCCTGAGCTGTTCTTGCAGCAACAACTACATATACATTTTTATTGCGATAATCACAAAGGCTTAGCTGTGGTGATACCAGAATATCTGTTATTGCCAAATCTTCCTCGGAAGTAATATGAATACGGTCTATATACTGTTGCGTACCTGCATTTTTATTCATAGACTCAAACTCTATCAGCACACATTGAGCCGTTGTATAAGGACTTAAATCTATAGAGTACATTTCCCAGCCCTGTCGACTGCCACTCCGCTTAAGCAGTTGCAATACCCTGTAGGAAACATCGTCTGCAATAACAACTACATCCGTATAGGAGTTATCCATTTCCGAGAGTGAGGGATCGTGGTAATACCAGAATTCCATCTTCGAATTAACGGTTCCATAGAGGTCAATCTGACGGGAAGTGCTCAATTTAGTCATTTTCATTACCGACGCTGCATTGCGGAGCATGCCCGTTCCGAAATTCGGCTGTACCGCAAAACCCAAATCAGGAGTGTAAGGCACCCAGTCATTTTCATCCACACTTGATTTGAATTCAAACGGCATGGTATCACCGCTGAAATACTCATCTATAGGCAAGCCTAATTTCATTGATACATACGTATAATAAATGGTATCATCATACACAAGCGAATCGGTACTGTTTATCCATGCCTTAATAGCTGTAGCACCGGCAAGTATGGGAATGGAAGGCATCAGTTCAAGAATATTGCTTCTGCATGATGCCAGCGTTCCTGTATTAACAGACAGGCTTCCGCTGTATTTTGCCTGCAAGGGATCTGTTATTTCATACCCTATGCTGATATTCTTTGCGGCAAAATCGTAGTTATTGGTTCCCATGTTTGTCAGGCGGATTTGTACCGGAGAATAAGAGGGTTCGCATGCAATTTCAGTGCTAACTACAGGAGAAACTACCGACAAAATCGACAGGTTAAAGCCCGGATAAGGTTCAAGTGTCTCTCTTGTCAGCTGTATATTGGGTCTGTTTCCATTAAGATACGCCGTGTAGTTTTCAGAGGCAGCAACAGGAGGAAAGGTATTCCCGTCAGCAGAGACATAGACAGAAGTATTTTTACCTGTAGCCGTATATCGGAATATGGCTTCCTCATATATGTTATTAAAAGAACCGTCTTTGTTATCGCAATACAGCAACAGGTTCATACCTGCCGGCAAATCGAAAGGAGTATCCAAGACAAATGTTTTCCAGCCGGATCCGACAATGCTTGCCCTGGCAGAACCCCAGACCAAGGTTGCTCCATCAGCAATCGGATCAATATAAGCATCTGTTGTATTCACCGAATCGCTAACAGCTTTTAAATAGAATGATATGCTGTCTACATTCGATGTAACGTGCGACCCGCTGGTTGGTTCTTTGTAAAAGGCTATGGATTTTATCACTCCGCCTTTCTGATTCGGATCTATTTCATACGACATATAGTAGTTGCGGGAATAGCTGTATTTATGCTGGTAATCATACGGATTAGTATAAATATTAGTAGTTCCTGTTCCAATGATAACAGTATCAAGGTTTCCATCGCCTTCGAAATTCGCTATGGTGTAAACGGAATCCTTCAGTATAATGCTGTTGTTGATATTGTCGGTTACGGATAATTCATATACAGTTTTGGTACCGTAATATTGCACGGGAATATATGCCGTATACATATCACCGCTTGCAGTCATGGAAATGGTATCACAAGTTGTATTGCCATAGGCTTCACTCACCACATACAGCTGAACAGGAGTACTAACAGGTGCACCTGTATGAGGAGCTATTCTTACATGTACATCAAATGAGAGCCTGTTATAGACCGTATCATTTACAGAAGGTGCAAATGCTGCCAAAGGAACTACATTGAATGCTCCAGATACCGTATCTTTATACATGTTGATTTTTCCGTTGACTTCTTCTATCCAAACCGCTACAGAGGTATCACCGACAACTGTCAAAGGATGTATACAAACAGGAAAAGGATTGGCAAGCGGTGCCAGCGGAATTGCCGGAGTCCAAAGGTAGGTAAATGGATCTCCATTATTGAAAGCGTATCCAAACAGGATGCTTTCTACACTATCCGCACCAAAATTAGCTATTTCTACATCTACGGATAACTGTTGGTTAACAATCGCTTCTATCGGAAAATTAAGCAGCTTGACTAACTGTACGGCAGAAGTATCCGATAGCTTCACCTCGTAAGCCCCCATAAGAGTATGTGCGTATTGTCTGGGAGTATGGTTGATGTCTGTAGGCACAGCAGACAATACAGGACAGATCATGCCGGAGAAGTTATTTGTTATTTCAAGTGACTGCTGCAAATTTAAGTATTCCGGACGTATTGATACGGAATGTGCATCCTGACCGGAAACAGTTTGCCATGCAGATAGGTCGGCTACATCTGTTCCATGATAATGTCCAAAATCACGTCCTCCCGTATAATAATTATTGTAATCCAGTGTAGCATTTACATAGGGTTCAATATAAATGGGAACAGAGCGTGCCGCATACAGGCTGTTATTTTTAATGTCAATGCTTACATTCTGTACCGTATGGGGTAAATATATCAGGGAAACTGCTGTTGTACCGCTTTCCGTTATATAGGCAATGGAATTGTGATAGACGTTTGCAGAAGAATGTGCCAGTGTAAGCGCATCCGTATTATCATAATATCCTGATTTTGCAAGGATGATTTCATTATTGGAAATTATTGCCGGCGATGTATAGGTATTCACAAATCCGAAAAGCATTCCGAAAGGATAGTTAATAGCTCTCCCCTGTCCGTGTATTTTATTGCCCTGTACTGCCTCAACATTGGAATACTGTAGCTGCAATCCGCACCATTCCACACCTGCATGTGTTGCACCGATCATCGGAGCACAGTAGTTACCGGAAATGCTCAGAAAATCGGTATAGAGAGCAAAAATGCTGTTCCAGTATCCTTTCTGTATCGTATTGCTGTCCAATATCCAATCTGTGCCATGCGTAGTTGAATCTCCTCCAACCAGCAGAATGGCATTATATCCACCTGTAATAATATTGTTACGAATACATATCCGGTTGGCAATTCCTGAGTCGAAAGGCTTGTAAATGGCAACATGACGGATGTCAAGGTCATTGCCGGTCATGGTTTTTCCCAGTGTGCTGTCAAGATTAATTTTGCAGCCGCTAATTTCCACATTATCGCCCGAACCAAGAATAATACCATGTCCTTCTCCCCGCAGGTTGATAGTGATATTTCGGATATATACATTATCCATATTACCTGTTTTGATACCGAAAACACCGGATTTAAGTACTACACTGTCAGCTTTGCCGGAAAGAGACGTTATTTCCAGGGTATCGGCAGCAGTAGCGCTTATTCCTGACAGGTCAACAGACTCGGTATAATTCAAATTATCTTCCAGCAGCAGCATCACCTTGCCGTCAATACCACAAAGACTCATACGGCGGACGGCAGAAGCAATATCGGGATAATTCGCCTGTGCGGAAGTTCCTATAAGAAGTGTTGACGGAACCGGCTCCATACAGGAAGTGTATTTATACCTTACCGTATCGTTTAGAGCTTGCTGGTCCGAAACATTGTTTACCTTTTTCACTATAGCCATAATTGTATGTTCTGCATAGGTATATGCAAGCGGAATAGTCCCCAGGTAAACCGTATCTGCATTTTCCAGGCTCAAAGCCAGTGTTCCGCTTACCGTTGCTATGGAATCTCCATCAATAAACCAGGTCAATTCTACGGTTTTAAGCGTATCCCATCCCTTATTCCGAACAACAGCGCTTACATGATGTATCTGCCCGGGTCCAATAGGCTCATCATACAGACCTGTAATCTGTATCGGACTGGCATCATTATCATAGCGGACAATTCCTTCGTGTGCACCCATTGTCGTATAGACGGCTCTTGTATTACCGTTAATATCTTCAGATACATTCGGTATTACGGGACAGCCCAGGCTGCTGTAGTCTTCCAGTTTGAGATCAACGGTAGTATCTACAAATACGGGACGGGTATTTATGGAATGTGCATCCACAGGCAAAGCAATTTGCCAGGCATCCAAATCGTCTATGCTTGAAACCATATACCCCAGACTGCCAGATGAAAAATAGGTATTGTAGTCTATGAGGGATCGCCCTGTGATATTTGCCGCAGTTCCGCCTATATAGCAGGCATAAATACTTCCTTCTGCTCCTCCTTCTGCCATAAAAATATTATTATAAACCCAGGCATATTCACTGGCACTGTTTATCCTGTTTCGGATTGCATAGTTGTTTCCTTCTGTCTTGCCTGTTTTTGTATATACCGTATTATGGCATACATATATGCCGAAAGGATAATCTATATTAATTCCTCTTATCTCCGTGTTGTATGAAGTTGACGGATTCAGGCTGAGGAAAATCTCATTATTGGCAATCAAAACGGTATCTGTGTAGTACGCATATATTCCATAGATGCTTGACCATATTCCGGTTATATTCTCTCTTGCCGATATGCTATTTCCTACAATACGGCTTACGCCTGCTACATTACGCGCCTCATACAAGCGTATTCCATACCATGATGTTCCCTGTGTATTGGCATCGTCGCGAGGGCTGATCGTATTATGGGAAATACTTTGAGGACGGAGATATTCTGTATAAATTCCGGCATTCTCCTGGTAAATAAAAACATTGCTGTCTATTACCACGCCGACAGCGTTTGATCTTCCTCCTGCATTCGTCATATAAATATTGATACCCCTGTTTCCGCCGTCTATCAGACAGTGTTTTACTGTAATGCTGTTAAACTCGGAAGCCGTATTTTTTTGAATACCATAATAGGGAGATCCACCCTTTATCGTGCGGCTGCTCTTTATCACGCAACTGTCAAATGTAATATTGCCTGCATTACCGGTAAACTCAATTATATGAACAGAATCCCTATGCAAGGTGATATTTTTAAATGTAATATTATGACTATTGCTCAACGCAACAATATGCTCCTTGGCTGTCGGACGGATAATAACACTGTCCCGCTTGCCGCTTGCCGAGAGGATGGTGAGGGAATAGCCCTGCATGAAATTGCTTATATCGGTCAGGTCTATGCTTTCCTGGTATTCACCGTTTGCCAGTATGAGGGTAATATCATTTGCAACTCCACAGTTACGGATGAGTTGCAAAACAGATGTTATGTTGGGATATTCTTCTCCTGCTCCCACCGATATATTTCCCTGTAAGGGAGCGGAGCACCCCAGTGTAATAATCGACAGCCTGTCGTCGTCTGTATTTATATCCGTCACATCATTGGGTTTACTCACCCATACAATGATGGTATCTTCCTTGCCAAAGACCGGCATATAATCCCCCTGCAGGGTAATGGTATCCGAAAAGTCAGAGTACAGAGTTCTTTTATAGGCAGTAAGCGGCATGGTATCTCCATTGAATGTCCAGCCTATCAGGCAGGAATCCATATCTGCCATACCCCTGTTTGTTATGGTAACGTTTACCGTTGCAGGTGAACCTGCCAAGGATGTCTTCTCCGGCGTATTGATAGCCGTTAAGGCTACGGAATATGCAGGCGGTGGATTTCCCTGAACATACAGGCGGATATTGGGTCTATTTCCGCTTATAGTCTTATAGGAATTACTTGTAGTTGTAAGCGGCCATGCAACATCGCCAAACACATGTACGGAAATATTACTTTTACCTGTTGCCGTATATTGATACGTAACAGTTCCGTTTCCAGTAGTTACACTGTCTCTATTATTACAGTATACCAACAGATTCATGCCTGGTGATAAATTGAACGGAGTATCCAGATCAAGATTCACCCAGCCTGTTCCGCTTGTGCTTACCGTGGCAGGACCCCATACCAGTGTAGCGCCGTCTGCTACCGGATCAATGTATGCAGTTGAAGTATTCGCAGAGTCTGTAGTAGCCTTAAAATAAAAGCTTACCTTTTCTACATTTGAAGCCGATGTTGCCGATGCCGTGTTGTAATATGCGATAGAGGTTATAGTTCCGCCCTGCATATTGTTCGGATTTATTTCATACGACATATAGTAATTCCGCGAATAGGACATTCTAAAAGACCGGTGATAAGGAGCATATTGAGCATTTCCGACTGTTCCATTACCTATAAACACATATCCGCTCTCCACTTCTACCGTCGGCTGCTGGATATAATAGCTTCCTGTTATTTCCTGTTCATTGCCCAGCGTGTCGCTTCCACGGAGAGTATAGGTTACGGTAGTGCCATAGCGCAGCTTGGGAATCCGAACAGTCCATGTTCTTGCATCTATCTGCTGCATGGTCAGGTTTTCATGCGTTGTAATGCCTTCTATGGTATGTGCAACAGACAGAGAAGGAATGCTTGTCAGTGTAGCTCCCGAGGGAGCATATACCAGGGCTTCCATATCATACGGTCCTGTAGCATTCACCGTATCGGAAGGCACATTAGTAAATTGCAAAACAAGGTCAATTGATCCATAGATACGTTTTACCAACGTATCGTCGCTATTCAGGGAATCGTGCTGTCCATTGGGCAGGCTTACCCAAACAGTAAGCGTATCCCACGTACCTGTATTGGGGATATAGCTTCCTATAGTCAACTGCCGGGTATGATCCCACGACAGGGCAGGGACAAAGCGAATAAGCGTATCCTTAGGAGTACCTCCGCTTATGCTGTAGGAAAAGGTGGCAGAATCCAGAGAGGCAGTGCCTGTGTTTTCTATTGTAACGATAATTGGAACCTCAAGACCCGGTTCTACAATAACGGTATCCTGAGACATATCCATGGAATTTAAGGCAACGGAATGCTCCAGCGGCTTGTAGTTGCTTATCATCCAAAAGCGGGCATTAGCTCTTGATGTTGACAGGTATCCGTTGTTAGTAATTATAGCTGAAGCCACCGCGCTACGGTTGTAGGCAGTCCTGTTTATCGGTATCGTGCTATGAACGTAAAATCTGTAATCCATGCCGTAATAGCTGCCTGAGGAGTCCACCCAGTAAACCATCAGGTTTTTCCCTGCGGGCAAATCAAACGGAGTTGTTAATGCTATATCTGTCCAGATACGTCCGGCAGGAGGAGTTAGGTTGCCCGACCATACCAGCGTAGCTCCATCAGTAGCAGGATTTATCCAGTTTACCGATGTACATTGCATATCATCAACCGCTTTAAAGTAGCATTTCTGATTGTTCTTGGTAAATCCCGCCATAGTATTGATATAATCCCATGCCAGATGGGTAATCGTACCTCCTGCAGAAGCATTGGGTTCCAGTTCGGAGGCTAAATAGATTTGCCGTGACCAGCTGTAAGAATTCTGCAAACTTATAGGATAGTCATTACTGGTATAGGTCTCCGTACCTATAATTACATAATCCGACATTCCCTGATGTGGCAAAACGATTTCATATTGCGAGTCGGCTGTTGTCGTATTGGTAAACGTATCTGTTCCTATCACAGCATACGTAACTGTCACTCCTGCCTCAAACTTGGGAATGCCTGCTTTCCAGAGGGAATCTTCTACATGTATCATTTCGACAGAGTCGGAAGCAATGGGTAGTCCGTTGCGTGTTGCCTCGTATTTCAGGAAGGGAGTTTTAAGAGGTGCACTCGACGTGGTTTTTACCATGGCATTGATTTCAAAAGGTCCCGTACTGTAGATTGTATCCTTTAGAAAGGGTTTCAAAAGCTGTACAACGGGATAAGCAATTTCATGCTTTGCCGCCGTAAGACGAAAGTTTTCTATCAGCCATCCGTAAGAAGCCTGCGTTCCCGGCGTTCCGTTATGCCGGATAACAAAACGGAATTGTATTTTATGCATGCCTGCTTCATTCCAAAGGTCAAACGACTCTTCTTTCCACCACGACTGGGCAGGAAGCGCCGTACTGTCATTCATTTTCCATTCATCATAGCTTCCTGCATCAAAATGCTGCAAGAGGGAATATGTTGTAGAAGCTCCCCGGTAGGCACTCCAGGGCACAGTCTGCCAGCGCCCCATTGAGGCACCCATTTCTATCCTGTACTCAAGTCTTGCCTCATCAAGGAAGGAGACTTTACAGATGTGGTCAAACTGTAGATAAACATACCGGTAATCGGTGCAGTCGTACACCTGTGTTTCCAGCGTGATAGTACTGTTTGTGCTGTTAGGTACAAAGCCCACAATAGACTGGGGAGTGCCTGCACCGGAACCCGGCAGGTGTAAAACCCTGTTGACCGTCCATGCGTTGGCTGCCGGATTTGCTGTCCAGTTTGCCGGAGGAAAGGATCCGTCAAAATCCTCTACCCAGGATTGGCGTTGCTGCTGCGCATAGCCATGCAGCATACACAACAATATCACTACTAAAAAACCCAAATTTCTTCTCATGTTAATCAGTTTTAATTTATATCTCATTTTTTATTTCAGATTTCAAAGTCCATCCAACAGCATTTTACCATTGCTGTAAAAGTCCCTTAATCCAGTATATCCTGACTCAGATAATTATACGTTTGGTTCTTCGTCCACTGGTTCACCTGTATTCCCGCTGTCCTGTTGATCCTTTTTTGCTGCCTTCCCCTGACGCTGTGCAAGCAGGGTTTTGTAGCGGCGGATATTGGTATTGAGCATTTTTACAAAGTCTTCCAGCCCATGCTCTTTGTTGAGCAGCATAACAGCTTCGATGCGGGCAATCAAATCCAAATAACAGCTGTCAAGCTGCTTGCGAACTTCTCTCAGGTCCATGGCAACCTGTGTACTCTGTTCCCGATTCCGGCTGAGAACCAGTTCCGAAAACTTCCCGTTGCTTGTCTCCAGTCCCTTGATCCACTCCCCTAACTGCAATATCTGAACATCCGCACTATACTTGTCTTTTATTTCCTGCAAGAAATTATAAATAGATGCGGTCTCTTCGCTGTATCCCTTTTGGGTGAGATCACCATAATGCTCGAAGACAGGCATCAGGCGGGAAGCTGCCTGCTGTTTTTCGGGTTCAAAATGAGACAGCATCCCCTTGACAACTGTTCTAAAACCGCTAAATATGGTATCCCGCCGCATATCTGCCTGAGTTATTTCCGCCGTTATTGAACTCTTGCGTATCTTTTCCAGTACCTTCTCCCCACTCCCATACAGAAGAAGATAATTGGGATACTGCTCCTTAATACCCATTTTTTCCAGTTCCTGACCTTTCACCAGTACATTAAATTCAGTATAGTACTGAAACCATTCTTCGCTTCTTAAATGACCAAGTTTTACTCTTTCTATTTTCATAACAACTATTTTATTTTTAATAAGTATTCAAAAGACAGGCGACCGTTAGCGAAAAACAGAACTGCAAGCAAATACTTGCTTTTAGCATCGGTCAAAGATATAAAATTATTTTCAGGCACATTTTCGTCCTCGAACGACGGCATGAAATTATTTCCGGACATGCTATCATCCCGGGACGACAGCGTGAATCCGGTCAAAAACAAATCTTCGCCCAAGGACGAAACAGTGTTTTTTTGTAAAAATACTTCGTCGTCCCAGGACGACATTATAAAATTCTTTACAGGCAGGCTATCGTCCCAGGACGACAAAGCCAATCTGCTCAAGCCGGCATGATTCATCCCCAACGGGAATAATAATATTAAAATCAAACTTTTCATAAGCTATCTGTAAAAGTAAATTTTCGGCAAATTTATATAAAAGATATTTATATGCGAGGGACAAAAAGGGGGACATGCAACAGAAAAAACAGAAGAAACAGGAAGCATAACATACAGAACCTACACAAATTGCAGAACTTGTATACCAATCCCACAATTTCATCCTTATTTTATTCCACAGGAGGACGGGATGTATTTCTTAATAATAATGTGAATTCGGGATGTATTTATTTTGTTTAAGAGAAGTTACACAAGTTAAATGAAATGAAGACTTCTTCTGACAATAAGGTAACAATTACTTTATATCGTTATATTGCTTCATTATTCTAAAAAAAATTAACTTTATGAAGTAAATTTCAGTCATTATATGATATTATGTTACACCTTTGTAATGCAGTCTATATTCAGTTAGTTATGATTAAACAAGAAAATATTATATTCAGCTACTCCAATAGTGACGAAATTATTCTGAAACAAATGGGAATGCAACTCAAGCAGATGAGATTAAACAAGAATCTCACACAAACAGCATTAAGTGAACTGTCAGGACTTTCCAGAAGTGCTATCAGCGATTTGGAGAATAAAGGCAATGGCTCCATGAACACTTTTATTCGAATGTTGAGAGCTTTGGAAAAATTAGAGATACTAAATCATTTTATATCGGAAGCACCTGTCAGTCCTATCCAAATTGCTAAACTAAAAGGCAAAACCCGCAAACGCGCATCAGGAGTAAAAAAGGGTATAGATGATAAAAAAGAATCGACATGGTAGACTATGCAAAGGTAAACCTATGGGGAAAATTAGTTGGCGTTGTGTATTGGGATACTGTCAGGCAAATTGCCAATTTTGAATATACATCACCATTTATTCAAAGCGAATTAAATGTATCTCCATTACGATGCCTCTTGAGGCAAACCGTATATATTCTTTTCCCGAACTGAATTTTAAAACTTTCAATGGTCTTCCCGGAATGTTGGCAGATTCATTGCCGGACAATTTCGGTAATGCGATTATTAGCAGGTGGCTTGCCGAAAATGGACGTAATCCGGACTCATATAATCCTATTGAGAGATTACTGTATCAAGGGAAACGAGGCATGGGAGCTTTGGAATTCGAGCCGGCAGAAAAAATCAGCTCCAATGCATCTACCAGAATAGAATTAGAAGGATTAGTCGAAGCTGCAAGCTTGGCATTAAGTCATAAAAAAAAGCTAAATGTCAGTTTAGAAGCAAAAGATTCCGGATTGTTACAGATTATGAAAGTAGGAACTTCTGCCGGAGGTACAAGGGCAAAAGCAGTAATCGCATATAATGATAAAACACATGAAGTAAAATCAGGACAATTAAATGCACCCGAAGGATTTACTCATTGGCTGATAAAATTAGACGGTGTAACAGATAATGAATTGGGCGACCCGAAACATTTCGGACGTATAGAATATGCTTATTACAAAATGGCAATTTCTTGCGGAATTGAGATGACAGAATGCCGGTTATTGGAAGAAAACGGTCGTGCACATTTTATGACAAAGCGCTTTGATAGAATAGGTGAAAAAGAAAAAATCCACATGCAAACACTATGCGGATTGACACATTTTGACTATAATACTCCGGGAGCATATTCTTATGAATAATCGTTCCAAACCATGCGAGCCTTACGACTTCCTTACACAGATGCCGAACAGGTTTACAGACGAATGGCTTTCAACATAATCGCCCGTAATCAGGATGATCATACCAAAAACTTCTCTTTTCTTATGTATAAAACAGGAAAATGGTGTTTAGCTCCCGCATACGATGTTGCATATTCCTGCAATCCGCATGGAAATTTCACATCACAGCACCAAATGTCAATAAATGGAAACGGGATAATTTCACTAAGGAAGATTTATTCAAAATTGCTCAAACAATGAACATAAAAAAAGCCTCTGAAATTATTGAAGGAGTAATTTCGGCTGTATCGGGATGGAATAAAATTGCCCAACATTGTGGTATTCCTCAAAATCAAATAAAAAGCATTGCAACAACACATCGGTTGAAATGGAAATGATACAGTCACAAGAAAGACAGATGGAATGCTGTTTCCTTTTATTCCGTATCCTCAAATCAGGTTACGCTTACCAGATAATCATATAACTCCGCCGACCGAATACCCATCTTATGGGCAAGACGCTGTTTCCTTTTTTTGCAATAGTCAGGAGTTATATTTAGCAGGGATGCTATTTCTTTTGTATTCAGATGAAGATAAATATAGGAAAGCAAATGAATATCATTAATTGTTAGAGATGGATGGGATTTTTTCAGAAAAGAAAAAAGCTTGGGATTGATCTGTTCAAAATGGACAAGAAAACTGTCCAGTTCAGATCCTTTTTTCAATTCTGTTTTCAATTTTCGACAAACCAGAGGAAGCATGTTAGCATCTATTTGCTTTCCGGAAGTATCCGGCAACAGCTCCAATATTTCTTCTATCAGCTGGTTTTTGTTCGACTGTGATAATATCCGTGCCGTAAGCTGTCCGTTTTTAACATCTATTTCATTGTTTAAACGCTCCTGTTCCAGTAGAGCCACTGTTTCCTGTTCTTTCAACAGTCGTTCCAAACGCAGGTTATCGTTATTAAGCTGTTCCTGATTCAATAGATTCAAGATTTCCTGTTCCTTGAATTGCTGTTTCATAATCAGATTTTGATTTTTCTCCTGTTCCAGCTCCAGCTCTGTTATCTGTTTACGCTGTTTATTCCGTATTGACTGGTTACGAAGCGTCCAGATAAGAACCATGGACAAAATAACAATAATAGATATAATAGAAATAAAAAGAATACGCTCCGTTTTTTGCTTTGCCCTGTTTTTTACCAGCTGTTTCTCCGAATTAAGCAGTTCAATTTGAATACGCGTTTTTTCCACATACTGCTTGTTGTTTATATTATGTAATGAATCCTTTGCCTGCGAGGCAGAATCCTTATACTGTAAAGCCAAAATGAATAAATTTTCTTCACGATAAAGTTCGGATAACTGTTCGTATGATTTAATCTTTTCTCTTAATGTTGGCTTTTCTTTTAATATCTCATAAATAGATTGAGCAGCCATTTCAAAGTCTCCCTGATGCTGATATATTTTGGAAAGGAGGAAAAAAAGCCAAATCTTTTGTCTGGGTTCTATTTCTTCCTCCAAAAGAGGCAAGGCAATAGATTCTGCACGAGAGTAATCTTTTTTAGATAATAAAAGTTCAACCGTCACGGTTTGAGCATAAATAAGAAATCTTTTGTCGTCATTGGGTATATTCTTTGCAATATTGATATACTGTTGAGCCAAAGTTGTATCCCTGATTAGATTTGCGATATAAGCTATATTGATAGCAATTTCTGCTACTTTGATGCTATCCCTCGACTTTGATGAAATATCGTATGCCTTTTTATAATAATCCAATGCCTTATCGTATTCATTATTTTGAGTAAATATCATCGCAATGTTTCCCATAGCAACAGATTCTGCCGGCAAATCATGAGATTTCAACGCAAGCTGCTGTATTTTCAGAAAATTTTCCATCGCCTTATCATACGCCAGCAAATCCAGATAAATTAATCCCAACACGTTCAAGGCTGACATTTCCAGAGCAACAAAGCCGTTTTCCTTAACTATGGATTGCATCTTTGTCAAAATCTCAGATGCCTTGACATAATTCCTGGCAAGATACTCCTGCGTGGCAGATTCTAAAAGTTCTTCACAATATTTCTTTGTATCTGCACAGGCATTATTACCATATCCCATAGAGGTAATAATTATTATTAAAAATAAAAGAGCAATTTTATAAAAAAATTTCCATTTCATTATACAGAAGTAGGTTTAAAATAATATGCAAATATACTAAAAAAGGAAAAAGGCTGCCTCCCGGCAGCCTAAATTGAATTATGAAAAGATTTTTAATGTATACTTATTAATTAACACTCATTCGTTTACTTATGCGTTGACCTTTATATTCCATTGTATAGAAATAAACACCCGATGCATAATCCGACAGATTTAACTCTATCTGATGTTCTCCTAATGAAACATTCTCCACCTTATTGTATAATATCTGACCACTCACACTATAAATCCGGAATATTATTTCTCCATCCTGCGGAATACGGTAGTTGATTATCGTATTACCTTTAGCAGGATTGGGAATATTCTGTTCCATTGCAAAGGAAACCCCTACCCTTTCCAAAGTACGTACGTCTGATGTCGTTTCACGAACTATTGTCAGGGTATCATTATGAACATAATCATTTACTTTTTTAATATATACCGTTAAATGATATTTTGTCATTTCAGGCACTCTGTAGCTTTCGTTGAAAGTAAAAGCAACTTCTTGTCCGCCATTAACGGATGGAAGATATTCACTAATAAGATCACCTATCGAATTGCTATTGGTATCGGTTAGCAATAAACTGATCTCAACATTATTATATGGCGATGTCCCAAGACTTCTGTTTTTAACGCTTACCGATACCTCAACTAAACTATTAACAGTATCTATCGTATTATTTAGCGGGTTTGTAATATTGACAATATACAAATCATTTATATCCACTTCTTCCTGTGCATGGAAATCTTTATTGAACAGAATGGAATCACAAATTAAATACCCGTGCACTTTCACGTCATAATTCCGACTCCACGGAACAATATAGGCTGAATCAAAAATGAAAACAGCAGTACCGTTAGGCTGTAAAGCCCGATTGAAAGTATCCTTTGCATTGAAAGTATAGGCGCCATCATCCGATGTAATTGATAATATCAAACCGATGTCAGACAATTCCATATTGCCGGTATTCTTAATGGTAACTTTTTGGAAATTCTCAAATTCTGCTGTTGCCTGTTTGGTGCCACTCAACTTTTCTATCTCTATCTCAAACTTAGGATTGATATCTATCGTATCTATAAAGACTTCTCCAAAAACAGAAGAGATATTCGCTTTTGCAATATATTTCCCCGGAGCAAGGTTAAAGCCGGATGCTATACTTATGGTATCTGAAGAGAAGCCTTCCAATATGCCTGACGAGATAGTCTCTACAAAGGTATGGGAAGTTTCGGGAAGTTCCAGTGTAATTTCAACAGGGGTTTTGCTGTAGTCCAAATCAGGAGCAGTGGAATTGCTTAATACCACTTTCCATTCTTTATTATCCAAATTGCATACGGAAAACTCAGGGACAAAAATATCCGTTATGGCTATTTCCTGTTTGGCTGTGATAAGAATATGGTCAATGTATTGGGTTACGTTTCCACCTGGGGATTTCTCCATTGCTTCAAACGCCAAAGCAACACACTGGTTGATTGCAAACGCAGGTAAAACTGTATCATATTGCTTCCACCCATAGTCTGTATTATATCTAGTCAGAGAGAACAGGGGTGTATAGGTATTTCCACCGTCCACTGTAATACGTACATCAGTGTAGTCATCGCAAGGGATGGTATCGTGGAAATACCAAAATGACAGTACCGGCTGAATTGCACGGCTTAAATCCAACTGATAAGTAGATAAGGTAGACATGCTTCCCTGAATGCCTGAAAAGGCAAGCATACCGTCACCCTGTTGCGGTTTGACAACCGTATCGGTTCCCGTACCACAGGGAACTACTTTCCAGTTGCTGTGAATTGTATCTTTGGTGAAAAACACCTCCGGCAGTTTCAAGGAATCGAATCCTTCATCAACGGGAAGCCCAAAGCGTCCGGATATATAATACCTTAACAGGCTATCGTCATGGCTGAAAACATCTTCAGGACTGCTTATCCATGTCTGTACATCATACTGCCCCGATACGATGACAGGCAGCATATCCGTCAATTCCACCGTCATGACGGCGCCGGATGCCAGACTCCCTGTTGTCAATATGGTATCTTTATAGAATGGTATCGGACGGGTTACTTCTACTGACAGCGTAACCGGATTTTCTGCAAAATTATAATCCATTGTACCGGTATTAGCCCATGTCATTCTTACCGGCACATAGTTTGACAGGCACGCACCTTCTACAACCGACACTTCGGCAGACATAGCTGTCAGATTATAGCCCGTACACCACAGATTTACGGCTTGTTTGATCGTATCGTTCCACGGAATGGAATCCCTGCCTCCATTAACCTGTTCTATCCATACTGTAATATTGGATAGATTCGTTTTAACATCAAATGAGCCAATCATTATTTCCGCGATTTCTTCCGTATTCAACGGATTGGAAGCAACCCATCTGTAAGAAGGCTGTACAACTCCATTCACACTCCATCCAAAGATTGCACTGTCTATGCCGGTTTGAGTACCTAAATTGATTACCGCTATTTTTATAGAAACCGGTTGAGAATACAAAACGTCTGTTTCTTCGCAGATAATTTTTTCCATGCTCAAATCAAAAGAGACCGGTTCGGTTATATAAGCACCCATAATAGTTGTTGCAGATCTGTAATATCCTCTTATATCCTGATTAACTCCAGAATAAACAGGACAGAATAAATCGCTGCCGTCCACTAATTCCAGACTTACTGCACTGTTTATATATGTTGGCAAAATTTTAACAGAATTACTGTCTGAGGTTACTGTTTGCTTCCATGCCGGCATATCCGTTTTGTTTTCGCCGGCATAACCCACATACGTTGGAGCAAACATATTATTATAATCTATTTTATACAAACTTATATTGCTTGGAGAAACTCCCAGATAAACAGGATATGCTTCTGTCGATTCCATTACAATATTGTTATTTTGCAGCATTATATAATCCGGACTATAGGATGTTATTTCTATTCCTCGCGCTGTTCCGGTGCCTGTAACATAAATGGAATTATGCAGTATTCCTGCTTTACTATTATTGACCTGTATAGCTGATGAATTATTAAAAGAATAGGGAGGATTAATACTGAGTATAATTTCATTGTTTGCAATAAGAGATGTATCACCTGCATTGGAATAATTAAAATTGCTAAGCTGTATTCCATAAGGCATTTTAATGCTGACCGTTTGCTGTATAATGCGGTTGCATGTAATATCTCCGTTACAAGAGTTCAAGTTTATTCCACACCAGTTGTCAAGGATGTTGGTATCCCTGCTTGTGATACGGTTGCCGGACAGGGTTGAAAAATCGGTATAAAAGCAAGAAACAGCTGTCTTGGCTTGATTGCTAATAATATTATTGTCTATGGCAATAGTTGTTCCATAAGCAGCATCACCGGTTCCTCCATAAAAATAAATCCCGTAATATCCGCCGTCTATTATATTGTTGATAATGGAGATATTGTCTGCTATTCCTGTATTGTTTGCCTTATAGAAAGGAGCATAAGCAGTGGTTTCGGTAGTAGCTACTGTTCTACCTAAAATACGGCAACTGTCAATGATTATGTTACTGCATGCATCGGTAAACTGTATACCATAAGTTCCATTACTGTCCACATCTATGGTAATTTTTCGTATGATTATATTGCTGCTATTGCCTAAGTATATACCTGCCGCATTGCTTTCAATAAGCACATCCGAAGCATTTCCGGTAGCAGAAGTCAAGGTAAGAGTATGATTGCCCATCCAGGAACTATTCCTCAAATCTATGGACGGATATGTTCCGGGCAGAAATTCCAGAACAATATCTCCGCTTATGCCACAAACCTGCATAACTTTCTCTGCTTCTTGCATGTTTGAAAAAGAACCGCCGCTTCCCACACTGTAGATTCCTGCCTGTAGCATAGAAGAGCAGACATATCCCGACACACGCAAGGTATCATCGTAAGGCTCCTGATCTTGCAGAGAACCCAAACTGCTGATAAATACTTCCAAAACATAATCTCCGGCAGTATAGACAATTTCTCCCAATGTAACAGTATCTGTCTCGCCCTGTTGCATGGAAACCGGTTTAGATATACTGTATACAGTTCCGCCAAACAAGCAATCCATGTTGATTACGCTCAATGGAGTTGTTCCCGTATTGAGGATGACAGCTCTGAGACTGTCTTTCTCTCCCAGACAAAGACCTTCACGATAGCCTGTAATATCCAATAATGTTGCATTAACCATACGCGTAATGCCATAACAGCCCATAGCCGTTGTTCTCCCTGTACGCATCAGATTATCCATATCGGAGGGTACTTCCTTTTCAACAGGACAAAGTAGTCCATTATAATTTAATAATTTTAAATTTAAGGTACTGTCTATAAAACCGGGTCGTACAGTGACAGAATGCAAACCGGCATAGCCCGCAGATATCGAAGGAAACAGATTATTATAATCTATATCATACAAATGCAAATTATTTGTAGAACTCAGATAAAGAGGATTTGCATTTACGGCATCCATGATGATACTGTTATTTTTAATTGCTATAATATTATTGAAGTTATCCACTATGTCGATTCCGCGCGGTGCTCCTGTTCCTGAGACATAAATAGAATTATGCAATATTTTTGCCCTGGTCTGACTTCCTGCATAGATACCCGATGGATTATACCAGGAAGGAATGGCATTAAGCATTATCTCATTATTGGCAATAAGCGGAATATTGGTTGTTATGTTACGATTAAAATTCATTACATATATTCCATAAGGATCTGTAATAGCTATATTTTGCTGTTTAATACGGTTAGCTGTAACTGATCCGTTGCAATAAGACAGGTATAGCCCATACCATTGGGTATTGATGGAGGTATTTGTTGTCCGGCTTGTTAGCGTATTAGCAGATATATCCAAATCGGCATAAGAGCAATAAATACCATAGCTGTGCTGTTTGCAGATAATATTGTTTTCAATTACAAGATTCGTCCCATTTGTATACATATAGGTTGACGGATTCATACTTCCTGCAAACAAACGAATCCCACTAAGCCCGCCTTCCATGTAATTGTCTGTAATGCTTATATTATTTATTGTGTTGGCAGCATTATCTTCTCTGTAAATCGGATAAGATGAAGATGACAGCGTATCCGTTAAAATAATACAATTTGTAACAGTAATATCAGCACAGGTATTTGCCCCAAACAAAATACCAGAAGGAGCTGTTCCCTGTTTTGCCGTAATAGTGATGCCGTCTATTGTTATGTTGCGACTGTTATTAAAATATATGCCAGTTGTATTGGATGCAGTAGTCTCTATTGTGGCATCCGAGGCATCGCCTGTATGGGAAGTCAACGTAAAGCTGTGGTTTCTCATCCAGGCAGTATTATCTCTTAAATCTACAGGCGGATGAATGCCGGGCAACAGTTCCAAAACAATATCTCCACTCACACCGCAACGCTGCATATTTGTGACCGCTTCGGATATGCTTGCAAAATAACCTGTATCTCCCACTGTATAGTGTCCCTGAAAGGCAGATGAAAAAGTCATACCCGATACACGCAAGGTGTCATCTTGAGGATAGAAGTCTTGCAGGGTACCCAGACCGGTAATATATGCTTCTATATCATATCTTCCGTCAGAATAGGTAATTTCTCCCAATACAGTAGTATCTGTTTTCCCTGCCTGCAATGTGCCGGTATAAGACACGCCTTTTCTGCTTCCATTAAAGATCCAGTCTATATTTATTTGTGTTAAAGTGGTATTTCTCGTATTTGTAATAATAACCTTGATACTGTCTTTCTGTCCGGAGAGCAAACCTTCGCGGTATCCGATAATACTCACTAATGCAGCATTAACAGGATATACATAACCATGATAACAACCCATGGTTGTTGATTGGGTTCGAGGCGTATTTTCTATATCACTTGTTAGCTCCTCTTCCATGAAACAACATAGTTGGTCATAATTTATCAGCTCCAAGTTTATGGTGCTGTCTATAAAAGCAGGTCGTTGGCTGATTGAATGCCTGTCTGTGGCTATTGTTGCCTGCCAGTCGGTTATCTTCGCCTTGTTTCCAGCGGCATAGCCGACATAATTCCGGGCATACATATTATTATAATCCATATCATAAAGACGCAAGTTAGTTATAGCACTCAGATAAACAGGAAACGCAGATGCAGACTCCATAATGATATTGTTGTTTTTAATCACTATATAATTGGAAGCATTATCATCTATCTGTATTCCCCGCGCATTTCCCGCACCGGAAATATAAATAGAATTATGCAATACTTTAGCTCTCACGGTACCACTAATGTGTATGCCCGGATTGATAGTTGAAGCCATGGCAGTAGCATTGAGAATAACTTCATTGTTGGCAATGAGGCTGGTATCTTTCGCCCGATTGAGATTAAAATTATAAACATATATTCCACGCGGCTGGCTGATATTCGTACTTTTCTGCTGAATACGATTACCTATAAGATCACCATTGCAATTTGATAAGTTTATTCCATACCATGTACCACCAATGCCTGTTGTTCCTGATTTGCTTGCTATCCGATTATTTGATAAAGCAGAAAAATCAGCATTAGCACTATTAATACCTGTGTAGTATGTCCCGATGATTTCGTTATGGCTGATAAGAATATCGGTTCCAAGCATGGACGTAGTTCCACCGGAAAAATTAATTCCATGATATCCTCCATTGAGTGTATTGTTAGTAATGGAAACAGTGTTTGCGATACCGGTTCCATTTTCTTTGGAGATGGGTGCGTATGCAGCATTGAGAGTGCTTCCCATTATTCTCCCCAAAATCCGGCAATGATTAATAACTACATTAGTACAGGCGGAAGTAAATTGTATGCCATAGGTACCGCTGCTATCAACATCTATGGTAATATTTTCAATTTTCAGGTTGCTTGCACCAGACAAAGTAATTGCCGGCGCTGCCGGTGAGGCAGGAGGACGAAGAACAACATTGTCTCTATTGCCAGATAATGAAGTAATAGTCAGGGTATGATTGCCCATAAAATCGCTAACATTGCCAATTATCCAGTTTTCAGTGTAAATGGTATCTTCAAGCAGGAGCGTAATATCTCCCGCAGGAGTACAAAAGGACTTAAAAAAGTTCAAAGCCTCCGAAACGCTGCCGAAGCGTCCGTTAGGTCCTACGGTATAGTTGCCCTGCATGTTTCCCATACACCCCCAGGGAATAACTGTTAAGGTATCGTCGCTCGTGTTGACATCTGTTGTGCCATTGGGCAGGCTTACCCATATTCTAACCGTATCAAAGGCATCGGGTGTAGGTATATACGTTCCAATAGTATCAAGCTGTGCTTGAAAATCCCATAATAAATTTCCTGTCCAATGGAAAGTATTCACCTGTCCATTATTTACTGTCCAAGAAATATCGGCATTTCGCAAGATGGAATCCCCTTTATTGCGTATGGTAACATTAAGCGGAGTAGAAACATTGCCTGTTGTCTGTCCCCATTGGGGAGAATTGATAGCTGTTAAGGCAATGGAATAATTTCCATAAGCATGCACAGGTTTTGTAATGAGATAACTTGATGAAACAGAAGCGGTGTTATTTACCGTATCTCTTCCCGTAATAGCATATTCGACCGCAGTTCCCGCTTCAAACTGGGGCAAAGTAGCTTTCCAAAGAGAATCACCGGCGATGTGCTGCATCGCTACAGAATCGGTAAGGGAAGCATTGTTAAATGTAGCAGTATATAGCAACCAGGGGGATTGTATCGGAGCATTTGTATTGGTCTTTACCGTTGCATTAATTGTGTATGGACCAGAAGTAGGTACACTGCCCGCAGGATAGCTGCCAGTAAATCTTACAGCAGGAACATATAATTGATATTTGGATGCAGTTATCTCAACATTGTCTATCAGCCAACCATAAGCAACCTGTGTACCCTGCTTCATTCCATGCTTAAGGAAAAAACGGAATTGAATTCCATTAGCATGTCCTGCAATAGCTGTCAGTTCAAAAACTTCTTCTTTCCACCAGCTCTGTGCAGGTGATGTTAAATTATTGTACCCCTGCCATTCGCTGTAGCTGTTCGCACTGAAGTTATTTCCCGCGTAATTATTTGCATTTCCATCATAATACTGCGATGGCAAGACTTTCCATCCACTCATAACGCCCGCTCCCATGTTGATACGGTATTCCACACGGGCAATATCATCAGGAGAAATCTTACAGATATGACTAAAATGTAAAAAGACATACCCATAATTCGTGAAGTCATACACAGGCGTAAGCAACTCTGAGGTATCCCCAATCATATTGGGCAACTGTCCCCTATACGCATTGGGAAAGCTGAGATAAAGACTTGTATCCGTCTTCCAAGCCCTGTTTGGAGATGAAGTAAAGGAAAAAGTAGCATTGTCAAAATTCTCTGTAATGACTGTCTTTGTCGATTGTGCATGTCCATACTGTAAGAACAGCAAGATTCCTAAAAAGATAAATAATTTTCTCATGTTAATTCAGTTTTAAATTATACTTATATTATTTCAGATGTGCAGCTTAAGGAGCAGCAAACTATCATTGTCACACTGCATTGCGCCTCATTCAGCATGACGGTGTGCAGCATTGCTTCTGCTACAAAAAGAGACACCTCATTAAAACACCATACAAAAGTACAACCGAAAAAAGAAAAATACAATAAGTGTTACCGACAATTACCCGACAAATTATCGACAAATTGCCGACAGATTCTTTTTTCTTTCTTTCGTTATTTTAACGTGAGTTCGGAATTTATTTGTTTAAGAGAAGTTACAGGAAGTTATAATAGTAAATGAGTAAATAAGAAACAGGTAGACAAGGGAAAGGGAATGCACTGTTTTTAGCATAAAAAAAGGGAGCTGTTTAGCTCCCTACAGATTATTGCTTCACTATCTTCTTTACAACCTCTCCACCTGCTGTCTTTACCTTGACGAGATAAATTCCATTTGCCAGGTGGCTGATGTTTACTTCCTGACTTGGATTAGCTATTTGCTGTAACATCCTTCCGCTGATGTCATAGATGCTCACTTGCTCTATGGTGGAGGAAGATTGGAGATGCAAGGTATTTTGTACAGGGTTAGGATAGATTTTTAGATTTTCATCCTTTACAAAGGAGGTTATGCCTACCGTATTATTATTAATGCCCGTTTCTGTTATTTCATACTCTATATCTTGAATGGTATCTCCCTCATTAATATCCATAACGACAGGATTGTCTATTGTCAAGCCCGGAACATCCAAGATAAGCCTGTATCTTCCGGCGGAAATGTTCCTGAATTCAAAGTAGCCTTCTACATTACTAAGCGTTTGGGCTATGGTATTCCACAAACTGTTTTCCCAGCACTGTAAATATACACAGACATCTTCCACCGGATACGTTACGGATTTATGCGATATGCCCTGAGTACCATTACCTTCTTCTCCCACATAACCGCTGATAAAAGAATTGCCATTTAATGGAGCTATCGGAATAAGGCTTATATCCATGTTTTGAAGATGACTGTTTCCTGCTGTTACAACGCTTGCCAGATTCCATATTTCCGTATTACCATGGTACGTTGGCAGGGCATTTTCAGAAGATGCAGGTACGGCTTTGAGAATATAGCTTCCCGATTGGACATCCGCAAAAAGGTATGTTCCATCGTTTTCTATTGCTACGGTTGCCGTTAAGATATATTGGGAAAGGGTTTGCAGGCTGTAGAGTGAAACAAGTCCCGAACTTAAAGGTGTCTGGTTTTGGCGAAATACTCTTCCTGAAATGCTTGTAAAAGGACTTTCCGCTATTATTGCAATAAAATCCTGTCCACTAAGGTTTCCGGTTACACTATCGCAAGTAATGAATTCGGGCGTAAACGTATACCCTGCCAACTTCGCTGTCAGAGTAACAGAAGCATTGCTTTCTACCAAAAAGCTAAATGCACCCGAAGCATCGGTTATTGTAGAGTCAAATATGGAAACAGAATCGCTTAAATATATATTAGCTCCGCTAAACGGATAGCCATCGGAAGACACAACAACTCCTTCCATTGTATATAATTCCGATATTTGATAAGAGGATGTAACTCTAAACAAGTTTTTTTCTATGATACAATCACCTTTACTTTCGGATACGAGCATATAAATACCCGTATCCTGTAATTGGACAGAATCACCTGTTACTGTTTGTTGTATGCCATTTGCATCTTCCCAGCTCCAAGTAAAATTGACAAATACACCTTGGACAGGAATTGCTTTTGCATAAGCTGAACTTCCTTTGGAAAAAGAAGCGATATTTACCTTCGGGCTCGCATATATTGTAATATAATGACCCTGCAAATTTTCCGAAGTATCCACACTGCCATTTTCAGCTACTACTGTCAAACGAACTAAATACTGGATAGAATCAAGACCTTGCAGTCCCGGATCAGGAAAGGTAACAGTAACCATCGAATCATTAGGAATAGCCTGATTTAGTCCATGTATCATCCATAATCTGCTTGCTTGTTTGCTGTTTACTACTTTGGAACGGTCTACAAATGTAACCGTACGATTACATGTATCATAGCAGTTTTGATTGTTGTTGCTTATGAAATCAACTTCTCCATCTTCCATAATACCATATCCGAATGTTGCATCTATAGATGTTTTTTTTACAATGGTATGTATCGTTATGGAACATTCCGAATTTAATGCAGATTCCATTTCACAGGTAACAATTTCTCCATCAAAAGCATCTGGGAGTGTAAGGTTTTGAAATTGTTTTCCTACTCCTGATGAATTGGGGAGCATTTGTCCAATACTTCTTGTCCATGTATATCTTTGAAAACCATCCGGGGCACGGAAACGGGCAGCAAATTGACCTTCATTAAATATTAAATCTATAGTTATGGGGCGACATTCTGCAACTATATAGGTATATCCGTAATGACTACCTAGGCTACAGTCCCGTGTCTCAAAATAAATTTTAATAGTTCTTCCTATCATAGGTTCCAAACTGTACCCTACCGTTGTCCAATCACGACCAAAGACATCACCGGTACATATTAATCCATCCAAATCAGCTGAAGGCTTAAACTCATAGAACGCGCAAGGAAGAGTATTTGAGGAAATGGAATTGCCGACACTGTCTTTTACTGTCAGTGTAAATCGAGGTTGCTCTTCCGGAGTATGACCGGGATCTTCCATTACCCAGGCAAAATATACGAGCAATAATGAATTGGAACTGTCAACAGTTAGAGTGTATTCCAATCCTTCCATTTCTGAACCAGAAACCTCATTACCGAGTTTTGCTGCGTATGTAAATCCATTGGGAACTTTTCTTATGTTTACACATCGTTCGTCAAATAGTTGTCCTGCTGCTAAAAGTTGTGGATAATTCATAATCGTATGACGTCCGGTCATCGAATTGCTTGGACTGATGTTTGCTATGCCAGACTCACAACTTCCCAAATAGCATTGCCAGTTAGTAAAATTTCCCATCCCAAAATTCAGGTTTGGACAATAAGTTTGCTGAGCCTGGGATGATAATCCGATCATGATAAGCATGCTTAATAGTGTAATTTTTTTCATATAATCTTTTTTAATTAATTTATTTTCTTGTTAATGGTGAACGAGTGGACAAGAGGTACACACTTCGTCATGGCAAGGCATGAAGCCATCCAGAATTGGAGGACGTGCCGTTGAGTGTTACCGATGACGTTTGTTAGTTTCATTACTTTTATGTTTCTTATTTTCGCCCCTAAAGGGGACTTTTGATTCAGTGCTTATTGTTAGTGTTTAACTCTTATTATTTATTCTATTATATTTACTATATTTTATGTTAGTAGGCTCTGTAAGTCCCCTTTAGGGAATTTAGGGGCAGTTCCGGGTACTTCGTGCTTCGCCATATCTGTACTTCCCTTCGTTGGGCAAAGGTTTTTACCTTTGTCGTTTTATCTTGACAGGCTTTGCCTGTTTCCTTTTTACAGATAAAACCAGCTTGGATAGAACGGACGAGACAAAAAGCCATCGTCCGAACTTTACGCCTTTTTGCAGCTCCTTTGAGCAGGCTGCTCAAGCCCCTTTGAGCAGGTTGCTCAAGCCTCGTTGAGCAAGGTGCTCAAGCCCCGTTGAGCAAGCTGCTCAATAAAAAGAGAGGGATAGCCGCACCAAAGTCTTTACATGACAATAAGCGGTTTATCATACTCGGCAGTGACTGCATGTTTTAACAAAGTGCTTCTATTTGAAGATAATCTTGTCACTATCCGCAAGGTATAGCTTCCCTGCCTGAGTCCCGGTACGCGGGCTATCACCCGTGAAGGGTCGTTTTGCGTCAGGCGGCGGGTAACCGGAGCGACTGTGCCGTTCTCTGCAATAAAAAAGATACCCACTTCGGCATCCGAACCATCGTCAGGAGCTATACCGATACGGGTACCTTGTATCAGAATATCCTCATCAGGTGTAATGGTGCCGTCTTCCAGACCGGTAGCCGTATCGGTAACCAGAGCAATAAAGGCGGCGTCTCTTTTTACACCCATCATTTTTGTCTGAATGCTGGGCAGTTCCCTGCGAAGCAATTCTCCCGGTGTTATCTGGAACATCAGGCTGTGCCGCTTCGGGTCGAAAGTGTCGGTCGGGCTGGTGAAAACGCCCCTTACCTTTAATGAAATACTGAAATAGCCGAAGTTGATGGAAAAACCGTCGCATAAGAGGTACGCCATTTCCTTTAACAAAAGTTCTCCTGCGTGGTACATCGCAGAAGCATTGATATCAGCGCCTCCACGCAATACGGATGATTCGCACACGTCGCGCATCCCCAATGTACGCGTAGTTTCTACCCGTCCTGCATAATCGTTCGGGTCTGGGGTAAGGAAATTTTCGTATAGATAAATTTCCACTTCATGCAATATAGATTCGTTTGCCATGATTATAAAATTTTATTAATTAAT
>QMCD01000726.1_pt1 | contig 30755 bp, 25 predicted proteins | sample 1821841 | NCBI WGS metagenome assembly QMCD01 (sample SAMN01991225, study PRJNA193472) | Termite gut metagenome, whole genome shotgun sequencing project. | isolation source: worker | host: Macrotermes natalensis | reverse complement strand
GATTAATCATAAATCTAAGGATTTCTTTCTGCCTACCACCTCCCCCCTTGCGGGGTACTCCTCCTCCCGGGAGGAGGAGAAGCAAGTTACTTCTGCTTATAGCCTGCAGTATGAATTATTAAGGTTACTGTAACGCGGATGACGCGGATTTCTTTTTATCTTCCGGATAGGTAACATAGCGCAGCATTAAAAATCCGCGTCATCCGCGTTATCTGCGTCTAAAAAATTGCTTGTATGCAGAAAAAGAAAACTTACTATAAGTTAAGAAACTATCTCTGCATCCTCGACTTCCTCCTCATTCCCATCCTTCTTCTTACCGACAATTGTAGTCGCAGATTTCGGGCGGTGGCGGGTAAATGCGAACCAGTTCACTAATTCGGAAATTGCATACACCAAGCTGGTGACACCTATAATAATGAATGCCGTTGAGCGCACGTCAGTCGGATTGAAGACAGCAACCAGTCCGGCTATCAGAATAAGTACCGGAATGATATAAAATCCTCCGCGAACAACTTTCCACCGGCGAGCCGTGACCAGCAAAGCAATTTGCTGTATGCCTCCCATCACGAGGATAAATCCCAGTATAAACGTCAGCAAGTCAGCAAAAAAACCGGGCATAATAACCAACCATAAACCGAACAGTAAACTGCCGACTCCCTCAATAGGGAAACGGCGCTTTTCTTCGGTATTTATAGCAAAATAGCCGATAATGCTGAGAAGTGACGGTACCATGAATACGATACCGATTGTTATAACAAAATAATCACCTGCCTGTTCCGGAAACAGAACCAATACCAAACCGATTATCAATGCGGATATAACACGCAAAAATGAGTAACTTATTCCTTTCATACTATTATGATTTTCTGCGAAGATACGTTTTTATTTTCATAATTCACAGGTTTCCCGGGCAGAAGCATCATCATTTGCTCCGGGTGATTTGCAAGATTGGTGCAAACCCGGCACAAGTCCGGTACAAGTCCTGTTGCAACTTCCTTATCTGCCGTAATCTCCGGAGTGCAAACCCGGCACAGATCCTGTGCAAACTCGGTACAGATTCGGTTCAAACTCGGTACAAATTCGGTTAAGTATAGCTTTTTACGGGGATGAACCGAGTTTGCTACGAGAAAGCACCAAGTATATAGAGGAGAGAATACAGGGAAGATATTCCCAACTCCATTGGCATTTAAGTAGCTGTTCCTAATTAGTTTATACTATGAATGATAATATAGCGAAACGGAATCTCAATCCGATTGCTGCGCAATACAAGCAATTCTTTAGACGCGGATAACGCGGATGACGCGGATTTTTAAATGCTGCGCTATGTTAGCCCGCCCGGAAGATAAAAAGAGATCCGCGTTATCCGCGTCTAAAAATGATAGTATAAACGAATTATGAACAGCTACTTATAAATGGTAGTTTCAAACGAATAATACCAAAATATGCATTTTATAGAAAAAACGTAAGAAAGACTTTGGTAGTTTAAACAAAGTGCTTATATTTGCACCCATTAAAACAAAAAAGGTAATGAAAACAATGCTCATAAATACATATTGGTGGTGGCGCCCGTTACAACTCCGACAGTCGTAAGGGAGCAGTGCTCGTATGTATATATGTGAATAGTATATAAGAAATAAAGAGAGTCCTGTCGCAACTTGCGGCAGGACTCTCTTTATTTTATCAGGTTATTAGGAATTGTTTTTTCAATCTAAAACTGTTTTAATCGTAAATCATAAATAATTCAAGTTTAGCATGTTATATTTATTGTTGACAATCAGTAGTATCTCGTTTAGCTTCGCTGACAGATTATTTAATTTCTTTCACAAAGGAATATTCTCCTCCTCTTGGGAGGAGGAGTACCCGTAGGGGGAGGTGGTAGGTGAAAAAGAATTCCTTAGAGTTATGATTAATAGGTATTATTTTACCTACCACCTCCCCCCTTACGGGGTACTCCTCGGGAGGAGGAGAACGTACCTTAGTGAAAGAAATCAGAGAAGCTGTCAGCGAAGCTAATAGAGATAGTTCTGAAAAGCAACAAAACAACATACGAAACCTGAATAAATAACAAAATAATAAAAGCCTTATGAGTTTCTTAGTCAATCAAGATGGTTATTACGGAGAATTCGGCGGAGCATACATTCCCGAAATACTCCACAAGTGTGTAGAGGAGTTACAGGACACGTACCTCGAAGTATTGCAAAGCGAAGATTTCAAGCAAGAATTTGAGCGGTTGCTACGTGATTACGTAGGTCGACCTTCCCCACTCTACTATGCCAACCGGCTTTCCGGGAAATACGGTTGCAAGCTTTATCTGAAACGCGAAGACTTGAACCACACCGGCGCCCATAAAATCAACAACACTATCGGGCAAATCCTCCTGGCGCGCCGCATGGGCAAACACCGCATTATCGCCGAAACCGGCGCCGGACAGCATGGCGTAGCCACTGCCACGGTTTGCGCCCTGATGAACATGGAATGTATCGTCTACATGGGTAAGACGGACGTTGAACGCCAACGCATCAACGTAGAAAAGATGAAGATGCTGGGAGCTACCGTCGTTCCCGTAACTTCGGGCAACATGACACTGAAGGATGCTACCAACGAAGCCATACGCGACTGGTGTTGTCACCCCGCCGATACGTACTACATCATCGGATCCACCGTCGGTCCGCATCCTTATCCCGACATGGTGGCACGTTTGCAGTCGGTTATCAGCGAGGAAATAAAAAAGCAACTTCTGGAAAAAGAAGGGCGCGAATATCCCGACTACCTCATTGCCTGCGTAGGTGGCGGAAGTAACGCCGCCGGAACCATTTACCACTACATCGACGACACCCGCGTACAGATAGTTCTTGCCGAAGCCGGAGGTAAAGGAATGGATACCGGTATGACGGCCGCAACCATCGCCCTCGGTCAGATGGGAATCATTCATGGCGCGCGTACTTATGTCATCCAGAATGAGGACGGACAGATTGAAGAGCCTTACTCCATCTCCGCCGGACTGGACTACCCGGGCATAGGCCCTATACATGCCAACCTTGCCGCGCAGAAGCGTGCCATTGTTCTTGCCGTAAATGATGACGAAGCCGTCCGGGCCGCCTACGAGCTAACCAAACTGGAAGGTATCATCCCCGCACTGGAAAGTGCACACGCACTCGGCGCACTCGAAAAGATGAACTTCAAACCGGAAGATATCGTAGTCCTGACGGTTTCCGGACGTGGAGACAAAGATATTGAGACTTATTTAACGTTTAACGGTGAGTGATTAGTGATTAGTAGTGCTGATGCTTCATTGCATTCATCACTAATCACTAATCACTCACCATTAATCACTTATCACTTATCATTAATAACCAAATAAAAATGAACACATACAATTATCAAACCATCAGCCGTACTCTGCTCGGAGACCTGCATACTCCCGTGAGTACCTACCTCAAAGTCCGTGACGTATTCCCGCAAAGCGCCCTCATGGAAAGTTCCGACTATCACAGCAGTGAAAACAACCGTTCTTTCATCGGGCTGTGTCCTTTGGCAAGCGTCAGCATAGATCACGGAACCGCCGTCTTCCGCCTGCCCGACGGAAGCCGCGAAGAACATCCCCTCACGCAAGAATTCCAAGTGGAAAATGCTCTTGAAGATTTCCTCAGCCGCTTTCACGCCGAAGGTGAATACTCCAATTACTGCGGTCTTTATGGGTACACCTCTTTCAATACCGTACGCTATTTCGAAGATATTCCCGTGAAAGACAGCCGGGAAACCACCAACGATGCGCCCGACATGCTATACATTCTGTACAAGTATCTCATTGTTTTTAACGATTTCAAAAACGAAATGATGCTTATCGAGATACTTGCCCCCGGCGAAGAGAGCCAACTGGATACCGTATGGAAAGCCATCAACAACCGTAACTACACAGCCTACGATTTCCGTGCCGTGGGCGAAACGACTTCTTCATTGACCGATGAGCAGCACAAGGCAAACATCCGTCAAGGTATTGCCCACTGCCTGCGCGGCGACGTTTTCCAGATTGTCCTTTCCCGCCGTTTTGAACAGCGCTTTGTGGGCGATGACTTCAAACTCTACCGTGCCTTGCGTAGCATCAACCCTTCACCTTATTTATTCTATTTTGATTTCGGCGGCTTCCGCATCTTCGGTTCATCTCCCGAAACACATTGCCGCATTGAAGGACGCCATGCCTACATCGACCCCATCGCAGGTACTACCAAACGCACCGGTAACCCTGAGCAAGATGCTAAAAATGCCCAATACCTGCACGATGATCCCAAGGAGAATGCGGAACACGTCATGCTTGTTGACCTTGCCCGCAATGACCTCTCCCGCAATTGCCACAACGTAACTGTCGATTTCTACAAAGAAACACAGTATTACAGCCATGTCATTCATCTTGTGAGCCGTGTCAGCGGCACGCTGAACGAGGATGCCAAACCTATCAAGACCTTTATCGACACCTTCCCTGCCGGTACGTTGAGTGGCGCGCCGAAAGTACGCGCCATGCAGCTCATCAGCGAACTGGAACCTCACAACCGCGGCGCTTATGGCGGTTGCATAGGCTTCATCGGATTGGACGGTTCGCTAAATCAGGCTATCACTATCCGCACATTCGTCAGTCGTAACGGAGTGCTTTGGTTCCAGGCCGGTGGCGGCATCGTAGCCAAGAGCAATGAAGAATACGAACTACAGGAAGTAAACAACAAATTGGGAGCGCTAAAGAAAGCCATCGTCATGGCGGAAAAAATGTAGGCAAAACATATAAGAATCATGAAAACAGTAATCATTGACAATTACGATTCTTTCACCTATAACCTCGCCCATATAGTGAAAGAACTCGGTGCGGAAGTTGACGTTCTGCGTAACGATTGCTTCGCATTGGAAGATATTGAAAGATATGATAAAATCATTCTTTCGCCTGGTCCGGGTATCCCCGAAGAAGCAGGATTGCTTCTTGATGTCATCCGTACATACGCCGGACGCAAGCCCATGCTGGGCGTTTGCCTCGGAGAACAGGCCATCGGGCAAATATTCGGCGGAAGACTGGTTAATCTGAGTGAAGTATTCCACGGGGTACAGACGAGGGTGGTGATTAGTGATGAGGGTTTAGTGATTAGTGACTCACCACTAAACGCTAATCACTCACCGTTAATCACTACCGACTACCTCTTCTCCGGGCTTCCTGCCGAGATTCTCGTCGGGCGCTACCACTCCTGGGTAGTTGATATTGAAAACCTCCCCGAAGAATTGGTTGTCACTGCTATCAGTCCGGAAGGGCAAATCATGGCACTGAAACACCGGGATTATGATATCCATGGCATCCAATTTCATCCGGAGTCGGTACTGACGCCGGACGGAAAGACAATTGTGCAAAACTGGCTTTATCATAAAGGCTAAAACATAAGTAATTATTTATAATTAGCATTGCATAAGAGGTAGATAATAAGTAGTATTATAAATTACAGAATCACAAACCTATCAATAAAGATGAAAGATATATTAAACCGCCTCTTCAACCATGAAGAGCTTACCTCGGAGGAGACAAAACAAATCCTCCTCAACATCACCCGGGAAGCATATCCCGAAGCGCAGATTTCTGCCTTACTCACTGTATTCCAGATGCGAAGCATCACCGTAGACGAGTTAATCGGATTCCGCGAAGCATTAATGGAGACACGTGTACCTATAGACTTCGCACCCTATTCCCCCATCGACATTGTCGGTACCGGAGGAGATGGAAAGAACACGTTCAACATTTCCACCTGTGCCTGCTTCGTTGTAGCTGGAGCTGGCTATAAAGTAGCTAAACACGGCAATTACGGAGCCACTTCCATTAGCGGAGCAAGCAATGTGATTGAGCAACACGGTGTCCGTTTCACCAACAATGCCGATAAGTTGAAGCACAGTATGGACGAATGTAACATTGCCTACCTTCACGCCCAACTGTTTAACCCTGCCATGAAGTTTGTCGGCCCTGTACGCAAAGCGTTGGGAGTACGTACTTTGTTCAATCTCCTTGGCCCGCTCGTCAATCCAAGCCGACCCACTTATCAGTTACTGGGCGTTGCCGACCTCACACAGATGCGTCTTTACACCAACGTGTTTTACAGGCTGGGCATAGACTTTGCAGTAGTCAACAGTCTTGACAGTTATGACGAAATATCCCTCACTGACGAGTTTAAAGTTATGACCCGCAATTACGAGCGTATTTACCGTCCGCAAGCTCTCGGATTCAGCCATGCGCATCCCGATGAACTGTTCGGAGGAGCATGCAAGGAAGACGCCGCACTCATCTTCGACAATATCCTCAACAACCGGGCTACCCCTGCACAAACGCAATGCGTTATCGTCAATGCCGCATTCGCCATCCAGGTTATGGAACCCGAAAAAGAAATCGAAGAGTGCATTGCCATAGCCCGCGAATCGCTGGAAAGCGGACGGGCTATGAAGACACTGAAAAAATTCATAGAAATAAATCAATAGCAATAACCATACGTCATGAAAGATATCTTATCTGAAATCATCGCCCACAAGCGAATTGAAATAGAGCGTCAGAAGCAAGCTGTCTCTCTCAGCCAACTGCAAGAGCAGGTTGCCACCATGATACAGGAAGACACCACGACTATAACCACCGGTGCCGGTCACCGCCGCAGCATGAAAGGCGCTCTTGCAGCTTCCTCTTCCGGTATTATTGCCGAGTTCAAACGCCGTTCCCCTTCCAAAGGCTGGATAAAGGAAACGGCACAAGCCGACTGTATCCCCCCGGAATATGAGGCAGCCGGTGCATCCGCTCTCTCCATACTCACGGACGAGAAATTCTTTGGAGGCTCCTTGCGCGATATCCGTACGGCGCGCCCCCTTGTCAACATTCCTATTTTGCGTAAAGACTTCATCATCGACGAGTACCAGCTTTTACAGGCGCGCATCGTAGGAGCCGATAGTGTTCTGCTTATCGCTTCCTGCCTGACACCCGACGAATGTCACGCGCTCACCGCCCAGGCTCATGAGCTTGGCCTCGAAGTTCTGCTTGAGGTACACAGTTCCGCCGAACTTTCTTACATAAATAAGGATACGGACATGGTAGGCGTCAACAACCGCAATCTCGGCAGCTTTGTTACCGATGTGGAGAATTCCATTCGCATTGCAGAAGAGCTGAAACACGCAGTGACCGGAATCAACTTCGATACACCTCCGTTGCTTGTATCCGAGAGTGGTATTTCACAACCTGAAACCATTCGTCGGCTGCGTTCGGCAGGATTCCGGGGATTTCTTATTGGAGAAACATTCATGCGTACGGAACACCCCGGAGATACGCTGAGAAACTTCATTCAACAATAGCTTATGAACACAATAATTAAAGTATGTGGGATGACTGAAGCTGACAATATCCGCAGTGTAGAGGAATTAGGCGTAGATATGATTGGCTTCATCTTCTATCCCAAATCTCCCCGGTACGTGTATCAAATACCGCGATACTTGCCCACAATGGCTAAACGCGTCGGCGTATTCGTCAACGAAAGCAAGGAGAATGTCTGGATGTATGCCGATCGTTTCGGGTTGAATTACGTTCAGTTGCACGGTAATGAATCTCCCGAATACTGCCGTTCTTTACAGTCCGGCGGATTGCAGATAATAAAAGCATTCTCCATCGCGTCTTCCAGAGACTTGCTTGCTACTGCCGGCTATGAAGGTTTATGCCACTACTACCTGTTCGACACGCACACTACCCATTACGGTGGTTCCGGCCAACAATTCGACTGGAGTATCTTGCAGCGCTACAATGATTCCACCCCTTTTTTGCTTAGCGGTGGCATCAATTTATACAGTACCAAAGCGTTGCGGGCGTTCCACCATCCGCATCTTGCCGGTATTGATATCAATAGCCGTTTTGAAACAACTCCGGGTATCAAAGACGTGGAACGGATAAAACGGTTTCTTAAGGAATTGAGATAACCAAGAAGCTGTTTTGATTCTGCTCAGCATTAGTTTCACTCAATACATCTTTCATTAATAACGCGAATGAATAGTCTTTTGAAAGTTGTTTTTGAGAATGTTTTTCTGTTTTTAAGAGAAGTATAGCGGTTTATGTGACGACTATATTTTAATGAAATAATTAAGAGCCTGTTTAAATTTTGCTCAGCATTGTTTTGAGAGTTATTTTTGAGGATGTTTTTCTGTTTTTATGAGGAGCATAGCGGGCTGGGCTATGTGACGAGTGAAAACAGAAAAACAGACCGAAAATAAACTCAAAACAAGCTGAATAAAAAACTTTTTGAGGAAAATTTAAACAGGCTCTAAGTTTCGCATGTTTTTTATCCTGTTGATTATCAGTAGAGATAGTTCAGCTATATACAGACAAGATGCGAAACTTCAGTGAAATAATAAAAACAGGTTTTGAGTGAAACTAATAAAAACAGGGAAACAGCCCGAAAAGAAAATCAAAAGAAGCTGATTAAAATCTTTAAAAAGGAAAATCAAAACAGTGTCTTATAACTGAAACAAATAAATTTAAAATTATAAATAACATCATGAATCGTATCAATCAACTTTTTCAAAACAGCCCTAAGGATTTGCTGTCCATCTATTTTTGTGCCGGTTGCCCTACCCTGAATGGCACTGCCGAGGTTATCCGTAGCCTCGAACAAAACGGTGTCGATATGATCGAAATCGGAATTCCTTTCAGTGACCCAATGGCAGACGGTATTGTTATTCAAAATGCTGCCACACACGCTCTCCGCAATGGCATGTCTCTGCGCTTGTTATTTGAACAACTGCACGATATCCGCAAAGACGTCCGTATCCCTCTTATACTTATGGGATACCTTAACCCTATTATGAAGTTCGGCTTCGAGGATTTCTGCCGGAAATGCGTACAATGTGGCATTGACGGTGTTATCATCCCCGACCTTCCCTTTAAGGATTACGAAGAAACCTATCAACCCATTGCCGATCGCTATGACATTCGCGTTATCATGCTTATCACTCCCGAAACCAGCGAAACCCGCGTTCGTGAAATAGACAATCATACCGGCGGATTTATCTACATGGTATCCAGTGCCGCTATCACAGGCGCTCAAAAAGACTTCAACGCTCAAAAACAAGCCTATTTCAAAAAGATACAGGACATGCACCTGCGTAATCCCCGCATGGTAGGTTTCGGCATCAGCAACAAACAAACTTTTGATGCCGCCTGTGCCAACTCCTCAGGCGCCATCATCGGAAGCCGTTTTGTTACCTTACTAAACGAAACAGGAGGAAATGCGGAAGAAGCTATCAAGCGGTTAAAAAAAGATATAGAAAAAGATTAAAATATCACTATTAAAAAAAGCGATGGATACAATTTACAAGTTTTAGAATATCACTTATTAGCCTCATTTAGAACAAATAAAGTAATTTGCGAAACAAAAAATATATTTTTTTGTTGTATATTAGAATAATTATTATCTTTGCAGCGATAATATGGAAGAATATACATTTTCTTCAGCCAGCAGTGAGTGAAATGATGCATAACGTGATATATATTTTGTAATTTATGAAACTAATTAACCGATTAACAGTATTGGCTATTGTGATAGGTGGTGTATCCATAGCCGGTTGCACGGACAACGTGTATGATCCTGACAAAAAGCCACAAACTCCACCTGCAGAAAATCCTTTTGGGGAAGGTTTTATTGCTCCTGAAGGTTTTGATTGGTCCATGATTAATACAGTAAAGCTCAATGTTGAGGTTAAGGATGAATTTAATGGCTCTTTTAATTACCTCGTTGAGGTATTTACTTCTAATCCTTTTATGAATAAAGATGCCCGGCCTATAGCAGCCGGCATGGCAAAAGGCGGTACTAATTATACGGCAGAAATCAACATACCTAAAATTGCCAAGCGGCTTTATGTTCGTCAGACCGACCCCAAACAGCGGAAAGAAGTCTACGAATTTGCAGCGCCTGAAAATGGAGGTATTAAATATTGCAAACTGTATTATAGCGGTTCAAATACTCGTGCCGAAGTGGGTAGTACGACGGCGGCAGACGCTGCACCTGTCGGCATGAATGCTCCGGAGGATCCGGATTATCAGGAGGATGTGATTTTTGCTAATATTCCGAGTGTGTCGGTGGGGGCTAAATTAGAGTGGGGAAGTCTAAATTTTGACCCAAACGGTAAATTTATCATCACTGAAGACTACACTGATACGAATCCTTTTACCGCTAATATAGGAAACCCCGACAGTGGCAGAGCAAGTGTATATGTAAAAGGAACTTGGAAAGTCACTCAAGGCATTAATTGGCAAAATCTTGATATATATGTGCTAAATGGAGGAACGATTAGAGCTGAGGAGTATCCAGTATTTGGAGGAACCACTAATATCTATATAGCTACAGGTGGAAAGATTGAATCACTTGTCGATAATCTCCAACTGAATTGCGGCGAGATTATTAATTTCGGAAGTATTACTGGAAAGGACATTTCATCACTAAAGGAAACTATTCATAATACCCAGCAAGTCTATAATGCCGGAAACATTGAAGCCAATAGGAATTTCACAATTATTAATAGAACATTAATCAACAAAGGAACTATTAGTATAGCTACTGGAAAATTTGATTTGACTGATAGTGATATTCTGAATAAAGCCCAAATAACAACCTATAACTTAAAAATTATCGGTTGCGTCGTCAATAACTATGGGGAATTGTTATTCGACGAAAATAATGGCATACTCGAAACTAACAATACAGCAGAAGATATGGGCATTGTGAACCATTACGGAGCAACACTTAAAGGATATAGGTTGTCAGGTGGACTCTCACTTTACAACGATGGATTTGTAGAGCTTTCTTTCTGCGAGAACGGATCAAAAGATTATCTCTACAATAGCTGTACCCTAATAATAAAAGAGAAATTTACGTTTGGGACGTTAATACTCGACAAGGGTTCTATCACCGGCGGTAAACCGGACAACTTGAATTCTTCCGAGAATAACTCCAATCTATGGAAGCCGGTCCCCTTTATTACTAATAACGGCAGCCCCATGACATTTATACTGAAAAACGGTTCTGTAATAAAAGCTACTACGTTTGAATTTATAAACTCTCCTAACACAATTACCGGAGAAGGAGGTGATCCTTCCTTATTACAAATCGGGAATATACGTACTCCTATTTATGGTCTAACCACACTAAGCGGTAATTTAGTATTAGAGTTAGCCGAAGCATGTAATGACCCTAACTGGAAAGCTGTGGGAATTCCAACCACCGGATGGGACGAATCCAAATACACATTCTCTACTTGTGGTGAATATTACAAACCCGGTAATCCGGGCAATCCTGAACCGGTTGCCCCCGAACTCCCCATCATTACAGATGAAACAACTTACACGTATGCATTCGAAGACAATTGGCCTATTTATGGTGACTTCGATATGAATGATATTGTAGTATCCATAGATAAGACAACCACGGTTCTGTATAGTGAAGGTTCTGTTAAAACATATACTCTTGAAGGAACATTGCAAGCTGTAGGAGCAAGTAAAAAACTCGGCTTGGGTGTTCGTTTCCAGGCACTTAACGCTACTAATTTTGTCGGAGTAAAAGGCCTTGTACAAGGTACAACAAACAACAGCAGCCCATTGAGCCTTGAAGCCAATCAGAGCAAGCCTGTTATTATCATTTGTAATGACGCCCACCGCTTTATGGGTAATGCGGAAAATGATAGAAACTTCATCAACACCGTTCCCGGCAGTACGGGCAATACCGACGGGGCACCTTTTGAAATATCAATAGAATTCAGGGAAGGCACTGTGACTCCGGATGATGTTATTATAAAGAACCTGGACATGTTTGTCATTGCAAGAGAAGCCGACTCCAAGAGTAAACGAACGGAAATACACGTAATCGGATATTCTCCCACCGATTTGGGCAGCACTACTCTATTTGGAACAGGAAATGATGAATCCTCTGTAGGAGGCCCCTATTACTCGAGTTTCGAAAACTTGGCATGGGGTTGGGTTATTCCTGCAAAATTTGCATGGCCTTCGGAACACGTTAATATAAAAGGTGTTTATAGCAACTTTGTAAGCTGGGTTCAAAGCAAGGGCGACGAAAACCAAGATTGGTACGAGAACCATAATGGTCAAGTCTATACAAAATAACGAAACATATTCTTAACAAAAGGCCGATGAATCAGGAAACTCATCGGCTTTTATATTTAAAAATAAGAAGTATATACCGTAAACACATGTAACTACTCAGGTATGTTAATTACTCAAGTATCGCATTGTTATTTATATTTTATTCAAGTATCGCATGTTCTTTTTATTGTTGACAATCAGTAGTATCTAAAGAATATTATACCTGAGTAACTACAAACATATTTAGCATAGTTAAATATGGTTAACATCATCATGTTTTCGAGCTTATAAAATTGTAATAAACTTAATAGTCTGTATTTTTGTTATTAATCAAGCCAAGCAAATTAATCATGAGAAAAGTATTTAAAATAATTCAGATTTTGCCGATCGCACTGTTCGCATTGTGCGTTCTACTTGATAGTTGCCAAAAGAACGTATTTGATCCGGAAAAAGTAAAAGCAACTTATGAAGATAAATTCCCGGTGAAAGATATCGACCCTCAAATGAATTGGAAGATGACCAAGCAGGTTGCAGTAACAATATCTGTTTTTGAAGATAGAAACGTAAATTATGGTATTCGTATTTACGATGCCAATCCATTGGACGAAAATTCGACAGCCAAACTATTGGCAGAAGGCACAGCTAACGACAAAATGAACTTTACCACTACAATGGATTGCCCGATTGCCTTAACGGAAGCCTATATTTGCCGTATTGACCCCCAACATCGTAATGTAGTCAAAGTGGCATCCATCAACGGGAATACTCTTAACGTCACTTTCGGTACTAACCCTGCCACACGTGCATTCACCCGTGCCGAAAATAGCAGCATAACCACTTATACACCTGATCGTACCGAAGCGGAGATAGCTTCCCTGTCCGGTCAAGCTCAGGTGTTAACAAATAGCTCAGTCATTAAAAGCGGTGAGGTATACAAAATTCCCGAGGGAGAAACTTTTAAAGGCAGAATCTATACAGACGGTATTTCCGGAAATTTTGCCACTGTTATTATTGAGGGTACTTGGGATCCCAGTGAGACTCTTTCCTCCATCAATATGGGAGTTGACTTAATTGTGACCGGCACCGGAAAAATCATGTTGGCGAATGCAACAACAAGCAATAAGAGACTGACACTTATTGGAACCAGCCGTTTTATCGTATTTGCCGGCGGGGCTATCGAAGGCGGAGACAACAGTTATATTTACCTGTCCAATGCATCCGGCGGGCGCTACAATTATAATGCCGGAACTATTAACGTCGGAACTATTCAAACGGATGAAACCAGTGCCGCACTCTACAATTGCGGTTCGCTTAATATAGGTACCCTTCAGATATCTAACTCCGGCAGTAAACTCATAAACCAAGGCAGATCCATTATAAAACGAACGTCAGTCAATGCTACAATTGAAAACGGCTGTTACCTGGAAGTGACGGAACACATGTATGGGAATTTGATAATGGGTGATAATTGTGTCGCATCTGCAAAAGAATACGGATCTGCAGGAGATTGGAGCAAGTCTTTTAAAATAGGAAGCAACTCCATGATAACAATTGAAGAGGGCGCATATTTAAATGGATTTACCGTTACGGGGCCAGCTAATGGTTCCGCATTGATAAAGATAGGAAAACTTGAGGGGGTACAGAGCTTCACTCATCAAAGTGGTAACGTATATTATGAGATTGAGGAAATAGCAAACAGTATCACGAGCCAATCCTGGGTAGCACAATACCTGAACGCCCTGAAAAATACCGATGGCACCATCTCCAAATGGGGAGAATCCCCCATTATAATTCCGGCAGGAGATTGTACCGGAGAAGGCAATAGGCCTGGTGGCGGAAGCGATACCCCTGATACCCCGATAACATATACCTATGTCTTCGAAGATAATTTCCCATTGGTTGGAGATTATGATTTCAATGATGTAGTGCTGGATGTGACTATTGATTACGATCGCAACCCTGACAATAAAATCATAGCCACGAATATCAATGTTACACTTGCGGCAGCCGGAGCTACCAAAACAATTGGAGCAGGTTTACGAATCGTGGGAAATACTGCAAAAGCCGCCATCGGTAACATTACTTTTGACGGTCCGGATAAAGATCGCTTCCAATCTACCCTATCCGGATCATTTTTCGGCGCAAATGGCGTAAATCCGGAGAGTGACACGACCATTCCTCTCTTTGGAAGTGTACATAGCGTCTTTGGCGTATCCTCAGGAACAATGGTAAATACCGGAATAGGAACAACGGCTCCTACTTATACATATCAAATAAAGATAGAACAAAACAATGCCAATCAACAAGAGGAGCCAATCATTACAAAAGAGAATTTAGACTTCTTCATTGCCTATAAATACAGGAATATGAACAAACGCATGGAAGTTCATCTTTATGAATTCCGGAGTTATGGTTCTACAGCAGCAGGCACTACTCAAGAAGCTAACCTCGACTTGGCAGGTAACAATACATGGGCTATTTGCGTTCCAGAGTTTCGTTACCCGAAAGAAAGTATCAATATCAGCAATCAGGAGGATGATAGCGATTGCGCATATCCCCAATTCTTGAATTGGACCCGTAATCGCAACGTCAACCAGGACTGGTATCTTTACCCTAACGAGAACAATGTTTATAGATAAACAAAATATAAAACCATTATAATACAAATTTATAGATAAAGAATAATTTATAATAATAATGAAACAGATTTTATTGGTAGATGATAAAGCCTCTATAGGCAAAGTGCTCTCTATGTACTTGGAAGAAGAGTATGATTTTGTATATTGTGAAGACCCTTTGAAAGCTATCGATTGGTTACACGAAGGTAATGAACCCGACCTGATCATATCAGACATTCACATGCCTAAAATGGATGGTTCGGAGTTTCTTCATTATCTTAAAAACAATGATTTATTCAAGCACATCCCTGTAATGATACTTTCCAGTGAAGAGAGTACCACCGAACGTATTCGCCTGCTTGAAGAAGGAGCCGTCGACTATATTCTGAAACCTTTCAATCCGATGGAATTGAAAGTACGTCTCAAGAAAATTCTCTGATAGACATCGTAATAAGGTATGTAAAAGCACATGTTATACTATATATACATCGGAAATAACCGGATTACCATTACCCACCTGAGCAAAGTGACAGGGGGAATGTTCATTGCCGTCTCCTCTCCCCAAAAGGCGGCAAAAGTAATCGACGGTATTCGTGATCGGTATAACATTTCCATCCTTTACGAACAGACCACTACGTCCGAAGCCGACTGTGCTGATATTGCTTATCTGCATAAGCGTTATCCGCGGGTATATATTGTTCTTGTGACCGAATTATTACAGTCGGATCACAGGAAAGCATACCTGCAAGCCGGAGTCAATAACTCTCTTCCCGCCAATGCCAAAGAAGATAACATTCAGCACATGCATGCTTATCTGGAAGCGCGCAAGGAGAATAAGCTAAAGGAATTCAGTGAGACACACCGTAAAGTGTTGAATATCTACCATACTCCACTATGGAAACGTACTTTTGATATACTCTTTGCAAGTATCGCTATCATTATCCTTTCCCCTTTGCTGATAGGTACGGCCATTGCTATCCGTTTGGAAAGTAAAGGGAAAGTTATTTATAAGTCACAACGCGTAGGTTCCAATTACCGTATTTTCAATTTCCTGAAATTCCGATCCATGTACACCAACGCGGATAAGCGGTTGAAAGAGTTAAACGCTCTCAATCAATACCGGATTGAAGAAATCGAGAACTCGGACGAAAGTCCCGAAATACGTTTTGAAGACTTAGCCGGAACACGGGATGAAGAAGAAAACCTATTGATTTCAGATGACTTTATAATTTCTGAAAAAGACTTCCGGAAACAGAAGCAAAAAGAAAAGAAAAATACATTTGTTAAAATAGAGAATGACCCGCGCATCACACGTGTAGGACGCATAATCCGTAAATACAGTATCGACGAGTTACCGCAACTATTCAACATTCTGAAAGGTGATATGAGCATCGTGGGCAACCGCCCTCTCCCACTCTATGAAGCCGAATTGTTAACCAGCGACAACTATATAGACCGCTTTATGGCGCCGGCAGGTTTAACAGGATTATGGCAAGTGGAAAAGCGCGGCGGAGCAGGCAAAATGTCGGCAGAAGAGAGAAAGCTATTGGATATCAAATATGCCAAGGACTTCTCATTCTGGCTGGATATGAAGATTATCTTTAGGACGTTGACGGCGTTTGTGCAGAAAGAAAACGTATAATGAAACCGAATGGTAAATTAGAAACAATAAGGAAGATGATAAAAAGATATATTATATTCACTGTATGTTGCACAATTCTTGTGAGTTTATTCACTTTTCCGGTTGCAGTTATTGCTCAGGAACAGACAATGACTCGCGAAGAGCGTATCCAAACTTTGGAACTTTTTAAAGCTGAAGACAGTAAATGGGAGAATGCTACTACCGGACAAACAACAAAAGAACTTCCTTTCGAAATTGAAAAAATGGAACTGCCCCCATTATCAGTCTTTTTAGATGCCGTAACTGAAAATGCCACGGTAAAACGGGCACAATCCCAAGTTGAGCAGGCAAGAAATCTATATCGCATTGAAAAACGTAATTGGTGGAATTATTTTCGATTAAATGGTAGTTATGCCTTTGGACGTTTCAATACTCTTAATGAAAATAGCGAAACATTTATAGATTGGTATCAGTCTACATCAGTTGGTACCCGCCACACTTTCAATTTAGGCGCTACTGTAAGTGTTGGTATAGGTGATATACTCAATCGCCCGTTAAAACTAAAAGATTATCGCTATCAAATAGAACAATTACAGTTCACCCAAGATGAAGTAACAGAAGATCGAAAACTAAAAATTTTAGAAGCCTATAATGCTGTTACCGAACAGCTTGCCACAATCAAAGCCAAAGCAGAAACAGCCGCATTATATAATGCACAAATAAAAATATCAGAATATAATTTCATTCAAGGTAAAATCACAATTACGGAATTGGCCGTAGAACGTGCACGACGTTCCAGTGCAGTTACTGTTTATGAACAAGCCCGTGTAGCCTTGCATAATTCTATCATTTTACTTGAGATGCTTACAAATGTAAAAGTTATCAGAGATAAACAATAAAAGAACTTATGAATATAGTATTATTTATATCACAATTTCTTTACCGTATCCGTTATTGGCTGTTATGGGGTACTCTTTTTGTTACTGGTTTAGTAGTTTATTTTACTCAATTTTTACCATATAGCTATACGGTTAAAAGCAGCTTATATGCAGGTATAACAAATTCTACCTCGTTGGACGGGGCTTCCATTAATTTTTCCGTAGTTGCTGCTACTTTTGATAATCTTGTTAACATTGCCAAATCCCGGGGAACATTAGAAAACGTTTCCTTACGTCTTTTGGCTAATTCCTATACGTATGGCGAAGAATGGAAAGATAATCAATACATCCAAGCGAAACATTATCGCCAATTATTACAAATTACGCCCAAAGAAGTCATAGAATTAGTTGATCGTAAGGACGCCAATAAGACATTAGCAAATTTAACAGCATATAAAAAGAATGATCATCGTAATTTTATCTATTCCGTTTTTAATCGTCCGATGGCTTTTTACAGCATGTTTGCATTAAATCAGGCGGCACTTAAGCGTGTAGGCAATAGCGATATTTTGGATATCTCTTACACCTCCGCTGATCCCGGTCTAACCGAACAAACAGTAGCTATTCTAATTGAAGAACTAAAAAAAGCTTATGAAATCCTTCGGTTTAAATCTACAAACGATGTAATCACCTATTTCGAAGAGCAAGTGCAGTTAGCAAAAAACAAACTCAACGAAGAAGAAGACAACTTGATGCAATACAACGTAGAAGAACGCATCATTAATTACAACGAGGAAACAAAAGTCTTGGCAGCTACTCGCTATCAGGTAGACGATCGCATGGAGGCGGCAAATCGCGTATATGAAGGGGCCATAGCTCTCCGTGAAATGCTGGACGAAAAAATGGATATACGCGCACAAATCATCCGTAATAATACGAATCTGTTGCAAGAACTGAATACAGTGAGCAATTTGAACCAAAGTATTATGGAAAAAGAAATATTCATTTCAGATCAAAGTCAGCTTAATAATGAAGAATTACAGAAAGAAAGGGCTGAGTTAAAACGGACGGAAGATAGAATCAGTAACATTTCAGATAAATTGAATGAGTTTGCTTTTACCAAAGAAGGCGTAGGCATTGAAAATATGGTCAATGAATGGCTTATCGCATTAGTTGATGAAGCCAAAGCGAAAGCCGAAGTAAAAGTATTGGAAGCACGCCAGCAAGATATATTTGATCAATATAGCCGCATGTCTCCTGTGGGTACCCAAGTTAATCGCAAAGAACGTGCAATCGGTATCGCCGAAGACAACTATCGCACTCAATTAAGAGGTTTGACTGATGCTAACCTGCGGTTGAAGAATATCGAAATGAGTACAAGTAATCTGCAAATAGTAACTCCACCCACCTATCCGTTAACAGATAACGGACGCAATCGTTTAATGTACATTCTTGCCGCTTTCTTTGGTAGCATGATATTCATTATATTATATTTCTTACTAAATGAAATATTAGATCGCACTTTACGTGACCCTTACCGCAGCAATCGTCTCAGTGGTCTGCCCGTTATAGCTGCTTTTAATGGTATCAGTAACCTGAAATATCGTGGTTTCTTAAAAACATGCAACCGGTTGGCAGCAGCATATTGTTGTAACCGACTGAACAAGTATATGACAGTGGGCGAACCTACAGTCATCAATCTGCTGAGTATAAATTCTCGTGAAGGGAAAAGTTTCCTTGCCAAATATTTCAGCCGCCATTGGGAATCAGAAGGTTTCCGTGTACGTACAGTTATTTACAACTATGATTTCGAGAGCAATACCAAGCAGTATAAACAGGCGCAGCAGCTAAGTGACTTCTGGAAACTTAACGAAGCCGAACAAATGCCGGACATTATTTTGGTGGAATACCCACCTATCAAGGATAACAGTATTCCGTTACCTGTACTCCAAAAAGCCAATATCAATTTATTGGTAGCCAATGCCTGTCGCTTATGGCGTGAAAGTGATACTACTACATTGGCTCCTTATAAAGAGGCATTGAAAAATACCCCTTTCATGCTTTATCTGAATAATGCCGATCGCGATGTGGTTGAATCCTTTACAGGTGAGTTACCGCCTAAAATGTCGATTCACTCCTTTATTAACCGTTTGGCGCAATTAGGTTTGACGTCTCAAAAGAATGCGGTAAAATAACATCTCAGTAGGATTATGGCATCAAACACTTCATATCCGGTACGCGAAGTACCTCCCAAAGCATTGATTCATCTTTTGCTTATAGGTGGGTTGATAGCCATTGCATATACTATTATCACTCAAAACTTAATAATAGCGGCAGCTATAGTGTGTTTGCCCTTAGTTGTTGCCGCTATAGGATACGGATTTCAAAATCCATACTTTGTCTACTTGCTTTATGCCACTTACGCCTTTTTTTTCACAACTATCTCACGTTATACTTTAAAAGACAAACTAAGTGTCGGACTGGATATAATATTGGTTTATCTGGCACTTTCCCTTTTAGTTGTTTTTTATCTTAAGAAAAAGAATTTTAATTTAAAAAATGCCATCAATATATTTACAATCAGTTATATTGTATGGATTGTGTTCATATTGCTACAGTTAACCCATCCGCAAATCACCTCAGAGGGTATTACTCACGGTATTCGCATTATGATATTGGAAACATTCACATTATATATTCTTGCTTCCATCGTGTCTAACAGTCCGAAAATACTAAAAAACGGATTAATGCTCATTGGAGTTTTTATAATTATCGCTTTCCTAAAATTAATGTATCAAAAATATGTAGGTTTCGACTCGGCTGAAAAATACTGGTTGTATGTACAGGAAGCAGCAAGAACACATATAATTTCTACTGGGATACGTTATTTCTCTTATTTTACGGATGCTGCAAACTTTGGTACTGTCATGGGAGCCGCAGCAACTGTGTATACAATTATAGGCTTTAATACTTCCAACCGAAAACTTGCCATTTTTTATATAAGTATTGGAGTGATGGGAATTATTGGCATGTTCCTATCCGGCACACGGGGTACTCTTATTATACCTTTTGCCGGTGTTGCCATATATGGATTGATTTGCAAAAATATTAAGCAATTTATTGCTATGGTAATTATAGGAGTAATCTTATTCGCTTTTCTTGCATTTACAGATATCGGGAACAGTAATTCGTTTATCAGACGTGCCCGTACTGCTATTCACCCAACAGAAGACGCATCTTACATTGTACGTGTCGAAAACCGAAAGGAAATCGCACTGCATCTAAAAGATAACCCTTTTGGAGTGGGCATATCCAATGTGATACCTAAGCTATGGCTCCGCCCTGATCTTACGTATGAAGAAGGAACTTTACCTCCCGATTCCTATTTTGTTTCTATTTGGATACAGACAGGAATAGTCGGTTTAGTACTGAACATTTCTATATACCTCATAACCTTGTTAGGTTGTTGTTATATTGTCATGTTTAAAGTTAACGACAGGTATTTAAGACAGATATTGGCTGTTTTTACGGCTACAGTTTTTGGTATCTTATTAAGCGGTTATGTCGGAGCTGCCCCGGGAATGCCGCCTACCAATTTTATTATTATAGCCATGATAGCTTTCGTTATGAACGGTGCCTACTTAGATAAACAAATTAGTCAACAAAATAAGCAATAATCAGTATTATGAACGAAATTTTTTCCATATTTAATCCCGACTGGTGGATGGATGAAAACAATAATGCTTTGCAAATAGCAGATGCTATTTTATATTTATTATTATGCATACCGGTTCTATATCTTCTCATCTGTGCGCTATTCTCATTAGGGAAATACAAAAATCCATATCCTCCGGCAAAAGAGATGCACCGTTTTCTTGTATTGTTCACTGTATTGCGCAACGGTAAGGAAGCGATTCAGTCCATTAATCATTTTCTGGACACCCAACTTTATCCGCGCGACAAGTACGACATAGCTGTCGCAGCCACCCAGTTATCGGAAGAAGATCTTATCACATTGCTCCAGATGCCGGTCAATATTGTTGTTCCTGACAAAGAAAAATGTACCAAAGTATATGCCATCCAGCAAGTAATGGAACGCTATTCCCCTAAAGAATATGACATGGTGGTCATCTTCAATTCCGACAACCGGATTGTACCCAATGCTCTGAACCTATTCAACAATGCATACTATTCCGGATGCGATGCCATCCAGGCCCACCGCATGACGGAAAATCTAACTACCAGTATTGCTGTGCTAAACGCTACCAGTGAAGAAATCAACAATAATATCTTTCGTAAAGCACATACCCGTATGGGGTTCTCCTCTGCATTAATTGGCTCGGCAATGGCATTTGACTTTGAAATGTTTCATGACATAGCACCCAGACTAAAAGGATCTGATATAAGTAAATCAATGGAAATCGCGTTGTTACAGGAGAATATTTATACTGAATATCTGGAAGAAGTGGTCTGTTACAGTAAAAAAGAAGAAAGCGCCAATGGTTACGAAGCTCAACGTATCAGTTGGCTCCGCTCACAATATAGCAGTACAATATGGGCGCTTAGAAAATTTCCTACAACTTTGCTGAAAGGTCAATGGGATTACGCCCTCAAATTATTCCAATGGTTAATGCCTTCCCGCTTCTTACTCATAGCCCTAATTGCTGCATGTGCTATTGGCAGTACACTTATCGATTGGCCACTCAGCTTTAAATGGTATGGTCTATTAGCTGTTATCGCCTTAACATTTATAATGGCATTACCCGACGGTGAAGTGAACAAACGTTTCAAATACTCAGTATGGGCATTACCTATTCTTGCATTTGCATCCATATTCAGTCACATTACACGCTTTTTTCAATTCAAGAAAAAGAAAAATAGTAAAACGAAAAGGAAAGAAAGCACTCGAAAAGTATGAAAATAGCCATTGAAGCTCAACGCATTTTTCGCCCCAACAAACATGGAATGGATTTCGTAGCTTTGGAAACCATCCGTGAATTACAAAAAAGGAATGACGATAACCAATATTTTGTTATCGTTGCTCCGGGTGAAGATCGTTGCCTGGAAGAATCGCCCAACCTTTCTATCATCGAATTAGAATGTCCCACATACCCGCTTTGGGAACAAATAGCTCTTCCGCAAGCCGTAAAACGTTTGGGCGTGGACTTATTACACTGTACTTCCAATACAGCTCCTTTACATTGTCCCGTCCCTCTCGTACTGACACTCCATGATATAATATATCTGGAACCCAGGCAACACCGCAGTCCGTCTCTCTATCAAGAGATGGGATGGCATTACCGTCGCTTGGTTGTTCCTCGTATCTTAAAAAAATGCAAGAAGATAATTACCGTATCACAATTTGAATGTAATCATATCCGTCAGACTCTGAATATTCCTTCGGAACGCATCACATACATCTATAACGGTTATAATCGACACTTTCGTCAACAACCGGATATAGATATGGATATTGTCCGGAAATATATTCCCCAAAAAGATTTTCTGTTTTTTTTAGGAAATACGGATCCCAAAAAAAATACAGCGCGAACCTTAAAGGCATATAACCTTTACTTGGAACAATCCTTTGTGAAACGCCCATTGCTTATTGCAGATTTAGAAGAAGAGTATATCGACAAACTATTGCAACAAGAAGATATTACCGGCATTAAGTCACATCTATATTATCCGGGATACATTGCCAATCGTGATTTGGCAACTCTCTATAATGCATCTTTCGCGTTCCTCTATCCTTCACTTCGCGAAAGTTTCGGTATCCCAATGTTAGAAGCAATGGCATGTGGTACGCCTGTAATCACCGGAAACACATCTGCTATGCCCGAAGTGGCGGGACCGGGTTCTCTGACTGTAGACCCGCATAAACCGGAACAGATTTCAGACATCCTGCTAAAACTGGAAACCGACTCTGACCTTTATCAAAAGCAAAAGAAATATGGCTTGATACGCGCACAAGAATTTTCATGGGAAAAGACAGCGGATGAATTAGTCCAATTGTACCGTACCTTGTAACTTTATAACTTTGAAACATGCGAACGTTATTTCTTGTCTTTTATGGTTTTCAAAAGTACAACGGTATCAGCAAAAAGATTGGATATCAAGTAGATGCGCTCAAGCAATGTGGTATGGACGTACGTACCTGTTATTATGAAGTACGCGAAAACGGAGAGAGGCAATGGATGGTTGACGATAATATTCTGGCGAATTTAGGAAAAGGACTACTTGCCAAAATAAAGAAAAGAATATCATTCGCCCCCATTATTCGTTATATCCAGAAGGAACAAATATCGTTTGTATATATCCGTTATTACCATAACGCTAATCCGTTTACGATACATTTTGTGAAAGCTATAAGAAAAACAGGTGTCAAAGTTATTTTATTGGAAATACCAACTTACCCATACGATCAGGAACTCACCGACCAGAAGTTGCATCTGTGTGTGGACAAACTATTCCGTCATACCCTTTGCAAACAACTGAATGCAGTAGTGACCTTCTCTAACGACACGGAAATATTCGGAAAACGCACCATCCATATCTCCAATGGGATTGATTTCAATTCCATCCCATTGCGAAAGAAAATACACACAATGGAAAATGAGTTGCATCTTATTGGGGTTGCCGAGATACACTTCTGGCATGGTTTTGATCGAATAATTGAAGGCCTAAAAGAATATTATGCGCATAATCCTACCTATAAAGTCTATTTTCACATTATAGGCAACTTTTTCGGTGAAAGAGAACGACAAGAAATAGAAAACCCCATTCAGACATATCATCTGGGATCTTATGTAATTCTACATGGTACCAAGCACGGAATAGAATTAGATGCGCTTTTTGAAGAAGCAGACTTTGCAGTAGGTAGTTTGGCACGACACCGTAGTGGTGTATATAATATGAAATCACTAAAAAATCGTGAGTATGCGGCACGAGGCTTTGGGTTCATCTACTCGGAGATAGACGACGATTTTGAGGCTATGCCTTATATACTGAAAGCACCGGCCGATGAAACGCCAATTGATATTTCAAAGCTGATAATCTTTTGCAAAAGCCTGACTATACCTCCGCAAGAAATCAGAAGTTCCATCCGACATTTGTCCTGGAAAGAGCAAATGAAGAAAGTATGTGATAATATATAAGTTCTATTCCTAAGAAAAAATTATGGCAAATATTAAGCAGCAAATGCTTTCCGGAGTATTCTATACAGCAGTAGCCAAATATTCAGGTTTGGTTATTTCATTAGTCATAATGGCTGTACTTGCACGACTATTGTCCCCCGACGATTTTGGTATTGTTGCCATAGCTACCGTATTCATCAATTTCTTTAGTATCTTCACTAATATAGGAATCTCTTCTGCTGTTGTCCAAAATAAAGAGTTAACGGTGCAGGACATAAATAATATCTACATGTTTACAATATGGGTTGGAATTATCTTAAGTGTGCTTTTCTTCTTATCCGCAAGTTTTATTGCCGATTATTACCAAGACAATCGTCTTGTTCCTATCTGCCAAATACTATCGGTGAACTTGTTTTTTTCATCAGCCGCAATAGTACCTAACACGCTATTCTTTAAAGACAAAGATTTTAAATTTATCGCTTGGCGAACTTTCATTATACAAATAATAACAGGTACTCTTGCCATTGTGGCCGCCTGTGTGGGATCCGGTCTCTATACCTTGCTTATTCAACCTATTTTATCAAGTGCATTGATTTACTTTATCTCATTAAAAAAGTATCCTCAAAAGTTCCTTTGGACGTGGGGGATTGGTAGTATTAAAAAGATATGGGCATACTCCATGTATCAATTCCTTTTCAATGTGATGAGCTACTTTATTCGTAACTTGGATAAGATGTTGATAGGAAAATATATCGGTCTGGCACCACTTGGTTACTACGAGAAATCCTACCGTCTGATGTCCCTTCCCATACAGAACATCACTTATGTCATTACCCCAGTGCTCCACCCTATCTTATCTGATTATCAAAATGAAAGAGAGAGATTAGCTACCATTAATGAACGAATAGTACGTATGCTGGCTTTCATTGGTTTTCCGTTGGGGATACTTCTCTTCTTTTGCGGACGCGAGTTGGTTCTTTTTGTATTCGGCTCGCAATGGGAACTCTCTATTCCTGCATTTCAGATACTTTCGCTAACTGTAGGATTTCAAATTGTAATGGCTTCTTCAGGTTCATTTTTTCAAAGTTGCAATGATACACGTGGACTTTTTATTTGTGGTGTCTTCACAGCCCTTGCCACTTGTACCGGATTTCTGGTCTGCATTCTATTTTCCCGTACGTTGATAACTTTTGCATATAGTATGCTGATCTCTCAGTTTTTGTGTTTTATTCAATGTTATTGGCAACTCTACCACTATACATTTCACCGTTCCCTCCACCATATATATAAGCAGCTACTCTCTCCTATAATTCTTTGTATACTAGTCGGTTGCATGTTATATATATTATCTATACTTACTAAAGAGTGGAATATTCTCATAGCACTGTGCACAAAAAGTTTCTTGTGTATTTCTTTATGGGGAATCTATATACAGTACACCAAAGAGTATGACCTGATACTTAAAGTAAAGAAATGTTTTCTAAAAAAATAAATTCTATCGACTCAAATAAATTCATCCCTGATCCTAAAAAAGAAATTCGCATGAAAGAGATAGCGATAAGTATAATTATTCCGGTTTATCAAGCCGAGGCTTTTATTTCAAATACAATAGAAACAGTATTAAGGCAAACGTTTCGTAATTTTGAACTAATTTTAGTTGATGATGGTTCTACGGATCTATCAGGTCATATTTGTGATGAATATGCTAAGCAAGACATTAGGATTAAGGTAATACATCAAGAAAATAAAGGACAATCAGCAGCAAGAAATACCGGTATTAATGCCGCGCAAGGAAAATATATAGCCTTTATGGACCATGACGATGAAATTTACCCTGAAATGTATTATCGTTTATATGAAAATGCCGAAAAATATGCAGTTTGCATTTCTGCTGTTTCGTATAGTATTAAAAAAGAAGGCACGCATATTGTAGAAGGCGAACATACTGGAAAAATTTCCCTCTATAACAATATAGAGGGAATGGAAGCTTTTCTGACTCGCAAACCAATGGATATATATGTCTGGACTAAAATTTATCGAAGAAAATTTATCGAAGAAAATAACTTGTATTTTGAAGTAGGACGTAGTGATGAAGATTTTTTATACAACTATGCAGCATTTTGCGTAGCTGTCAAAACAGTAATGAATGATATCCCTCTTTATCTGTATAGTAACTATTCCAACTCAACACATCAACTCTTTTATAAGAAACATCCCATTAAATATTTTGAAGACACTTGGTATCGACTTATGAAAATTGAGAATGGAGTGAAAGAAAAATATCCCAATCTCCACCAATTGGCTAAATTTCAAACAGTAAGGTATTGCTTCCGAATGCTTTTTATCATGTCGAAATTGAAGCGAAAACAATGTGAACCCTACTATTCATGGATAAAAAAATACTTTTATTCCAATACGATATTCATTATCCGTCAGCATAGGTATTGGCACATGACATTTCTTGGAGCAATCTTAGCGGCCTGTATGCCAGCAACTCCCTATTTCTGGCTCAAGAAAAAAAAACATCAAAATGATCATTATTAATAGAATATGAACATTATTTGGTAAAAGGAAAAACTTTCTAATTAGATTCATTACTTTTGTATGTAATCAAAATCAAAAAAGACAATGAGCAATCGTTCTGCCGCCAGTCAGCCTAAGGTTTCTGTCATTATACCTATATATAATACAGATACCTACCTAAATGAAGCTTTAGATAGTATATGCAATCAGACGTTGAAAGATGTAGAAATCATTCTCATCAATGACGGTTCTACTGATAATAGTCAACATATCATCGAAGAATATACCGAAAAATATGACAGAATAAAATACCGTATACAGACTAATCAAGGACAAAGCGTAGCGCGTAATAATGGATTGCTATTGGCAACTGGTAAATACATCTATTTCATGGATAGTGATGACATTCTGAAAACTACCGCATTGGAGCAGTGCTATGAAATATGCGAAAAAGAACAACTTGACTTTGTTACTTTTGACGCAGAAACTATCAGTGAAAATTCTAATTCTATAAATCTATTCAATTATTGCAGAAAAGGAATAATCAGCGAAGGCAAATTATGGAACGGAATAGAACTTTTGAATTATGAGCTAGAACGTAATGTATTTATTGTTTCTCCGTGGTTATACTTTATCAACCGCTCATTTCTTAAAAAGAATTTCAGCGGATTTCCTGCTGGAGTTATCCATGAAGACCATATTTTAGCTATGCAAATCACACTAAATGCCAGTCATATACGTTACATTGCACAATCATACTTTAAACGTAGAATACGAGTTCAATCTACAATGACCAATAACTTTAACATGCGTAATATTGAAGGATATACAGCTGTCTGTACCCAAATACGTAGTTGGGCACAGGCAAACGAAAAATGGTCGACTGTTATCAGACTCTATCTGACCGGAACATTAAACTCTGTTATCTGGTCTGCCCATAAAATGACTTTGCTTGAAAAAATGGAGACAGCATGTCGTTTCCGACGCTTGAAGTTCTCAAAATACGTATCATTAAGAAATTGGATTGTTTTCTGGTTCAAATAAGAAGTTAAATGAATAAATACTATATAAAATTCGGAATTTCCCAAAAGCAAAATGCAGGTTCGAAAGCCATGAGGGATATTATGTTCTTGTTAGAATCAAGAGGCTATATGCCTGTGTTATCTCTACCGACATCAGCCAATAAAATCATTAAATTAATAGATATTCCAATCTTATTACTAACCTTATTCCTAAAAGTCAGAAGAAACGGAACAATCATATACTTTGTCCCAAGTAATTTCATGCGTATAAAAATTTTAAAGTTCTTCAAAAAAATAATAAGATTCAGATTAATTTGTTTTATCAACGATATTGAATCTATGCGTATGAAAAAAAGCAAAAGATATGCTAATGTGGAAATGAAAAGTATCTCGTATGCTGACATAGTATTGGCACCTAATGATAACTCGATCAGGATCTTACAAGAAGAATACGGGTTCACAAATCATCAAATTCCCATAGGTGTGTGGGATTATTTAAATACCCACATACCTAAAAGGTCTGAATCAGCTCATGAAAATTCATTTCATTGCAAATCTGTAGCATTTGCTGGTAATCTGGACAAAGCTCCTTTTATTATAGAATTATCTTCCATAAATCTGGAATTTAAAATTTGGGGGAACGGCAAGAAAGAAATAAATGCCGCAAATATAGAGTTCATGGGAGCCAAAGCTCCCAACGAACTAATTGAAGTTATAGCAGACTGTACATGGGGACTTGTCTGGGACGGCATTTCTATCCATACCTGCAGTGGACTCTTGGGAACTTATTTGAGATTCAACAATTCACATAAATGCGGACTATATTTGGCAGCAGGGCTTCCCGTTATAGTTTGGGAGGAAAGTGGCATGGCGTCATTTATAAATAGAAACAAAATAGGGATATGCGTATCATCTTTACAAGAAGCCGCAGAAACCATCAACGGTATGGACAAAGAAACATATAAAATGTATCGACTAAATGCACAATCAATCAGGCAACAGATAAGTGAAGGGAAATTCTTTTTAGAAGCATTAGATAAAGCAGAAAAAATCATAATATGAAAAATATAGAACATAAAAAGACACTAACCCTTCTTTGGAGAAAACTTAACTGTTTGGAATTTGGGAAAGACGTCATATTAGTACCATACTATTTAGGGCAGGCATTAGGATATCAGGTAGAAATCTGTTGTGGTTATTCAGATGAAATAGCTGCACAAGTTTTCAAAGAACAAAAAGATGATTTACATTTTATTAGAGAACCATTAGGATACAATCCATTCCAAAGAATACCCGTTTATGTGAAATATTTATTCAAAAACGCTTCACATATTGACCTCTTAATGTGTTTCCACTGGAGATTGGAAACTTTCATAAATATTCTGCTTTACAAAATACTGAATAAGAATGGACGTATTTATATAAAATTGGATACTGAATCGGGTAAAGAATGGGACTTATCCGGACGTTCTTTTCTGATTAAAGCCATACGAAAGAAAGTATATACAGAATGTTTAAATAGAGTAACCGTACTTTCTTGTGAAACGTCCCAATCTTATGGCTTCTTATGGAATAACAAAGACTTTAAAAATCTATTAAGGAAGAAACTTGTCTTGATGCCTAATGCCTTTGACGAAGCGTATTTAAGTAAATTAAGCATTTCCGAACGATTGTACAATGGAAAAGAAAATCTGATGATTACGGTAGGAAGACTTGGAAGTTCTCAAAAAAATACCGAAATGCTTCTAAACGCTTTAGGAAAAACCGATTTAAAAGATTGGAAATTTTGCCTTATAGGTCCTATTGAACAAAACTTCAATCAAGTTATAGAACAATTTTACAAAGATTATCCGGAAAAGAAAAGCCAAGTGTTTTTTGGGGGAAGAATTGATGATAAGAAAGAGCTATGGGAATGGTACAATAAAGCAAAAGTCTTTGTATCCACTTCGCGATGGGAAAGTTATGGTTTGGTACTGAACGAAGCAAAACGATTCAGAAACTATATGGTCTGCACTCGCACCGGTGCTGCTGAAGATTTGATAGAACAGAAGAAATATGGTTGTTTCATAGAACAAGAAGATGTTAAAGGTCTAAGTAATGTCATTTCTCAAATAGTAAACGGCCAAATCAATACAGATGTATATCATGATTTTAATAGTGAACAATTATCGTATCAAACAAAAATAAAAATCCTTTTAAGATTACTATGTAAATGATTATATCTCATTTATCTGTTACATAGCAAATTTCAAAAGATAAGGTAATTATTACCTTAGTTCTTAGCTTTAAATATTTTTCGATAAAAATTAATTTTAGCTAAGAATGACCTCATTAAAGTGCGTTTTCGCCAACTACCTTTACAAAGATGTACTGCAACCGTATCATCTGTAACCTGGCAATATGCCGCTCCAAAAATCCGTGTTGGATAAATTACCATTCTCTCGTCCAAATGCTGCTCGTCGTGCCTATTATACTTTAACCCAAACTTTTCAGCAGCCAAGGCTAATATATCCGGCGCAATTTCATTAATATACCAACTACCATTGTTTTGAATAAAATGATGCTCTTTATAAAACTTCATTGTTTCCGACAAAAAGGGATGCCCTTTCTCTGCTGCTAACACCGCTGGCAATAACTGTATTCCCGGCACACGTATTCCCGGAAAACGATTTGTTCCATCCGGCTCCAAACGTTCATTAGCTAATTCATCAGCTTCAATCATTTGTAAGCGATCGGCGAACTGCGTCTATTAATCTTCCTTCCATCTTTCTATCTTTGCCATCAAAACGAATATTATGGTATATTGGACATTAGATTATTT
>QMCD01000384.1_pt1 | contig 30765 bp, 29 predicted proteins | sample 1821841 | NCBI WGS metagenome assembly QMCD01 (sample SAMN01991225, study PRJNA193472) | Termite gut metagenome, whole genome shotgun sequencing project. | isolation source: worker | host: Macrotermes natalensis | reverse complement strand
TGCGTCAGAGTCAAACAACCTCAAGCGTGAGGCATCGAGGATTATCGGCAATATCGCGCACCGGTTTCCCGATGATTTAAGCGTCGCGATAAATCGTCTGATGGAAAACACAAAGGATACCGGCACGGTGGTTCGCTGGGGCAGCGCCTACGCCTTGGCAAGAATCATTCAGATTCCTCAATATGCCAATAGTGAGCTGTTCGATATAATATTGAATTTGAGCGAACGGGAACAAGAAAACGGGGTGAAAAACCAATTGCTGAACGGCTTGAAAAAGGCAAAAAAAATTAGAACATGAGATATGGATATGCTGGCTGCACTTCATTTCATAAGGCTGTATCCATAAATGTGCGGCTCAATTGCTCGTCACAAGCTTAAAGCCTTTGGCTTAGGGCATGTGGTGGGTTTTCTTTTATTAAATGCATTAATTCCCCCTTTGCTTACGGGGGCTTTTGTAGTATAATACAGTGCATAGCTTTTGATAGCGGAGGGAAATATGTTAAAGATTAGAACCAGATTTGCGCCCAGCCCGACAGGCATGATGCATGTCGGGAATCTTCGCACGGCGCTTTATGAATATCTCATCGCCAAATCGGGCGGCGGGGATTTCATTTTGAGGATAGAGGACACTGACAGAGAGCGCTATGTCGAAGGCGCGGAGAAAGTAATATATGAGACGCTCGCCGAGGTTGGCCTGAAGCACGATGAAGGACCTGACGTCGGCGGGGAATACGGCCCGTATGTCCAGAGTGAACGCAAGGAGATATATAAGCCCTACGCTGAGCAGCTTGTGAAGGAGGGCAAGGCGTATTACTGCTTCTGCTCAAAGGAGAGGCTGGAGTCTCTTCATAAGGACGGCGAATTCGGCGGCTATGACCGCCACTGCCGCGACCTCTCTGCCGGAGAGGTGCAAAAGCATCTTGACGCCGGCGAGCCCTATGTGATTCGCCAGAAAATGCCGGTTGACGGCAGCACCTCGTTCGATGACTTGGTCTACGGTGAAATCAGCATTGAGAATAAGGAGATTGAAGACCAGATTTTATTGAAGTCAGACGGCTATCCGACGTATAATTTCGCAAATGTAATCGATGACCATCTCATGGAAATCACGCATGTCGTCAGAGGCAGCGAATATCTCACATCTACGCCGAAATACTCGCTTCTCTACGAAGCATACGGCTGGGATATTCCCGTATATGTCCATCTGCCGCTGATTATGGGCAAAAACGAAGACGGCAGCACGTCAAAGCTCTCTAAGCGGCACGGCTCGACGAGCTTTCAGGGCTTGGTGGAAGAAGGCTTTCTTCCTGAAACAATCACCAATTACATTGCCCTGCTCGGGTGGTCGCCAAAGGATAACAGAGAGAAATTCACACTCGCCGAGCTTGTGGAGAATTTCTCGATAGCCGGCATAAGCAAATCGCCGTCAATTTTTGACTACGACAAGCTCACCTGGCTCAACGGCGAATATATCAAAGCAATGCCGCCTGAGGAGTTCCTTTCTCACGCGCAGGGGTATTATAAGGAGGTTTTCGGGAGCAAAGAGAACAATACAGAGATTCTCCGCTCCATTTTGCAACCGAGGCTTACAAAATTTACTGAAATCCCCTGGCTTCTCGCATTCTTTAAGGAGCTGCCGGATTACCCTGCGGATTTCTTCATAAACAAGAAAAGCAAAACGGATTTACAGAATTCCCCGATCATGCTGAAAGCAGCCATTGAAGCCTTGGAGAGCCTTGAAGATTGGACGCTTGAAAGCATTCACGGCTGCCTGATTGCCCTGGCGGAAAAGCTCGGCGTGAAGAACGGCACATTGCTGTGGCCCGCAAGAATTGCAGCGGCAGGAACTGTCGTCACACCCGGTGGCGCAATGGAGATTTTAGCACTTCTCGGTAAAGATGAGGCTGTAAAAAGGTTAAAATCGGGGCTTGAGAAAATATCATAAGGAGATTTATATGAGCACAGATTTGTCAAAAATAGAAAGCACAAGCTTTGTAGATGATTTCGTCATAGAAGACTTGAGCCCCGGCGGGGCATATGAGGGCATGACGGTTCACACACGCTTCCCGCCCGAGCCAAACGGTTATCTTCACATTGGCCATGCCAAGGCGATTTATGTGAATTTTGCAACTGCCGAGAAATTCGGCGGCAAGTGTAATCTTCGCATGGACGACACAAACCCCGTCAAAGAGGACACAGAATATGTCGATTCAATGATAGAGGATATTCACTGGCTGGGCTTTGACTGGGAAGACCGCTTCTATTATGCCTCAGACTATTTCGAGGAGATGTATAACGGGGCTGTCGAGCTTATAAACAAGGGCTTGGCGTACATTGATGACCTCACGCCCGAGCAGATGAAGGAGATGAGAGGAGACACCGAAACCCCTGCGAAAAGCCCGAACCGTGACAGGCCGATTGCCGAAAGCCTCGATATTTTCGCGCGTATGAGGGCGGGAGAGTTCTCTAACGGCGCATATACTCTCCGGGCGAAAATTGACCTCGCCTCGGGCAATTTCAATATGCGCGACCCGGTCCTGTACCGCATAAGTCACGCCGAGCATCACAGAACCGGCGATAAATGGTGCATCTACCCGATGTATGACTATGCACATCCGTTTGAAGACGCCATAGAGTGCATAACTCATTCTTTCTGCTCGCTTGAATTTGAAGACCACCGTCCGTTCTATGATTGGGTAATTGATAATGTCACACTGCCGTCAAGGCCGCGCCAGATTGAGTTTGCGCGCCTGAACATCACGCACACAGTCATGAGCAAGCGCAGGCTGCGTCTGCTGGTTGAGGAGAATCTAGTCAGCGGCTGGAACGACCCCAGAATGCCGACGCTCCGTGGGTTGCGCAGGAGAGGATATACGCCGCAGGCAATCAGGAATTTCAACTTCAGAAACGGAGTTGCAAAGGTAAACAGCACTGTTGACTATGCCTTTTTGGAGTATTGCCTGCGTGAGGATTTGAACATCTCTGCAAAGCGTGTGATGGCCGTGCTTGACCCGATTAAGCTCATCATCATGAATTATCCGGAGGGCAAGAGCGAGGAATTCGAGATTGAGAATAATCCGAACAAGCTCGAAGACGGCAACAGGACGATTACCTTCAGCCGTGAAATGTGGATTGAGCGTGAGGACTTCATGGAGGAACCCGCCAAAAAGTATTTCAGGCTTTTCCCCGGAAACGAGGTGCGCCTTAAATCCACGTATGTAGTCAAATGCACGGGCTGTAAAAAAGATGAAAACGGCAATGTCACCGAGGTGTACGCTGAGTATGATGAGAACTCCCGTGGTGGAAACCCCGCCGACGGCAGGAAGATAAAAAGCACGATACACTGGGTTGACGCAAAAACATGCTTCGACGCCGAGGTGCGGCTGTATGACAATCTCTTCACGGTGGAAAGCCCCGATGCAGAGAATTTCCTGGAGTGCATGAACCCGGATTCGCTCAAGATTATCACGAACTGCAAAGTGGAGGAGAGCCTCAAAAGCGCCAAGCCGGAGGACAGATTCCAGTTTATGCGGCAGGGATATTTCTGCGTGGACAATGTGGACAGCACAAGTGAGCATCTTGTTTTCAACAGAGCGGTTAAGCTCAAGGACAGCTTCAAGCCCGAATGATTTATGAGGCCGCTTTCAATATGCGGCTTCTTTCATGTTGAGATTGTCACCCGTGAACAAATAAATGAGTTGACAATAAGCGGGTGAGGTGCTAATATATCAAGGAAAATGAAGGAGAGGGGAACGCATGGCAATTCGTGAAAAAGTGCTTAATATGCTTGAAAACACAGTTGAAGCCATATCAGGTGAGGAGATAGCGCAAAGCCTGGGTGTGAGCAGGAACAGCGTCTGGAAAGCAGTAAATAAGCTCAAGGAAGAGGGATATGAAATTTCTGCGGTCACGAACAAGGGATACACGCTTGTTTCTGAGGGAGACTCAGTTTCGGAGTTCGCCGTGAAGAAATATTTAAGCAAAGAATGCGCAGAGATTCGCGTGATAGTGCGCGATGAGGTGACCTCAACGCAGACGGTTCTCAAAGAGCTGGGAGATAAAGGCGAAGCCGGAAATCTTGTTCTGATTGCCCACAGGCAGACGGCGGGCAAGGGGAGGCTCGGCCGCAGCTTTGAAGCTCCGAAAAACAGCGGCCTCTACATGAGCATTTTGCTCAGACCAAAATTCACGGCGGAGAAGGCGCTTTTCATCACAACTGCCGCCGCCGTTGCAACGGCAAAGGGCATAAAGCTTGTTACGGGCAAGGAAACCAGCATAAAATGGGTGAACGACGTCTATTATCAGAACAAAAAGGTGTGCGGTATTCTTACCGAGGCTAATCTTGACTTTGAAAGCGGCGGGCTCAATTATGCCGTTCTCGGCATAGGCGTGAATATCACTGAGCCGCCCGGCGGTTTTCCGGAGGAAATCAGCAAGGTTGCGGCGGCTCTTTATGAAACCGCACCGCCGGAGCGGATAAGAGCCAGGCTAGCGGCGGAAATCCTCAACTCCTTCATGGGTTATTATAACCATCTTGAAGAGAAAGCCTTCATGGAGGAGTATCGAAAGCGCTCATTTCTGACAGGCAGGGAGATTGTCTTCACGCAGGGCGATATATCAGAAAGCGGCACGGTGGTTGACATAGACGACAGCGCGCGCCTGATTGTAAAGCTTGATTCCGGCGAGACAAAGGCCTATATGGCGGGTGAGGTAAGCATAGTAAAGAATTTTGCGTAAAAATAGGAGGAGAAATTGGAGATTCAGTTTAAGAACAGAACACAGTCAATGATAATAACGGCACTTTTTGCGGCGCTGATAGTAGTGCTCACGATGATTTCATTTCCACTGCCCACAGGAATACCCGTCACTCTGCAAACCTTCGGCGTTGCGCTCTGCGGCTTTATGCTGGGAGCGAAAAAGGGAACAATCGCGGTGATGGTGTATATCATGCTCGGCATTGTCGGCTTGCCGGTGTTCACGGCTTTCGGCAGCGGGATAGGCAAGGTTCTCGGCCCGACGGGCGGCTTCATCTATGCCTTCCCGCTCATGACGATAATCTGCGGTCTAGCATTGAAGTTTAAGCATAAATGGCTTTCAATAGTTGTGGGCACGTTATCAATCCTTGTGCTTCATTTCTTCGGTATGTTGCATCTTTCAATCGTAAGCAATATAAGCTTACTTGAGGCCTTTCTCGCGGCGACTGCACCGTTTCTTATAAAAGATGCTGTCTCGGTTGTGGCGGCTTACTTCATCGCGTTCGGCGTGAACAGACAGCTTGTGAAATCAAGGCTTGTAATAGAGAAGTAAAACAGTTAAAATAGGCTAAAACATATTGCTTTTCTGGAGGATATAATGAAAGCTTCGCTTTTTATGGGAAAAGGCAGGTTCGAGGTAAAGGACGTTGAAATCCCGCATATAGGTTCGGGAGATATACTTGTTCGGAATAAATTCTGCGGCGTTTGCGGAACTGACGTACATATTTTCCACGGCGAGCCGGGCTCTGCCGATGTGAATCCGCCGGTTGTGCTGGGGCATGAGTATTCCGGTGAGGTGGTGGAAATCGGCGAAAATGTCAGAAGTATTAGGGTCGGCGACCATGTGACGATTGACCCAAATATATATTGCGGGAAGTGTCGATTCTGCCGAAACGGCAAAAAGCAGCTCTGCGAGAGCATGGAGGCCATCGGCGTGACGAGAGACGGCGGCTTTGCAGAATACAGTGTTGTGCCGGAGAGCCAAGCCTTTGTTCTTAACGGCAAGATGCCTTTTGAAATCGGTGCGATGGCGGAACCTCTTGCGTGCTGCATTCACGGGATAGACTTGGCCGACATAAGAGCCGGCGACAGGGTGGTTATAATAGGCGGCGGTGCGATAGGGCTGATAATGCTACAGCTTGCGAAGCTTTCGGGCGCTTCTAAGGTACTTTTAAGCGAGCCTAATGCAAAGCGCAGGGAAGCGGGCTTGCATCTCGGCGCAGATTATGCCGTAGACCCGACAAAGCCCGGCATCTATGAAGAAGTGAACTCGCTTCTTGAAGCAGACGGCGCGGACGTAGTAATTGAGTGTGTGGGGAATACTCCCGCGGTGGACAGCGCTTTGAAATTTGCCGCCAAGGGGGCGAATATACTGCTCTTCAGTGTGCCGAAGGTTGATGCCACGTATAATTTGCAGCTTTTCGACATCTTTAAGAAAGAGCTGACAATACGCGGCTCGTTCGTGAATCCGGACACACACCAGCGGGCGGTTGATTTAATAAATTCCGGCAAGCTCAATTTCGCGCCGATTATAACGCATACCTTCACACTTGACGAATTGCCCGAAGCAATCGCGATGCAGATGAGCGATGAATCCATCAAGGTGGTAGTAAAAGCATAAAAAGAACCCATCACAAACTACGCTTACGCTTCGTATGTGATGGGTTTGCATTTTATCAGAGAATCTTCGTGTTATTGATGATGAGTTCAAACACCAAGCCGAGATGCTGTGCCGCCTTTCGGCAGAGCACCATTCTTTCGAGGAAAATCTCGAAATACTCCATGACAGGGCAGATAGCTGTGTCAATTACCACGTTGAAGATGCAGGAGGAGGTATCCTTGTCAATTTTAAGAGAGGTGCTTTCAACTGCATAATTCACCCTGTCATGTATATCAAGCGCTAGAACGGCGTCTTTTCGGACTCTTGTACGCCGCACGTCGCTCTTATCTGAGAGAATCAAAGCGGCGGCGAGAGGATTTACGGGGTATGCTGTTTTTTCATCATGATAGCCGATAGCTGAGCAAATCTGCGCCACCTCATCGGGCGGCATATCAAGGCTTCTGAGAATCGAGAAAGCCAGGGCTGCACCCGTATGCGCATGGTCGCAGCGATTCATCGCATTGCCGATGTCATGGATATATCCGGCAATGGCGGCAAGCTCGCACGTGCGCTCGGGAAAATCAAGAGAAGCCAGAATATCGCGCGCATAGTTGCTGCTCCTCTTGGCGTGGGCGAAGCCGTGTTCGGTGAAGCCCATCTCGTGAAGTGAGGCGTCAGCCGTCTCAATGAGGGCATTTATTTCTTTGTTATGGAAAATTTCATCGGGCTTAATCAAATCACTCATAATCACTCCATCGTGAGCATTCTGTACATGGCTTCAAGGCAAATCTGCGCGTGCAGCTTGAGATTTTCTTCCCAGACGAATTCATTGGCTGTGTGCGCCTCGCCATCCGGATTGTCCGGGAAGCCGGCACCAAAGGCCACGCCATGCCCCTTCATTTCTCTGGCATAGGTGCCTCCGCCCATTGAGAAGATTTCGCATGGCTTGCCTGTGGTGTCTTCATACGCACCTTTTAAAAGGCGGATAAAGGCGCTGTCCTTAGGCAGGTAAAGCGGGGCGGTGTCGTGTTTCAGAGTATAGTTCAAACCCGCATCAATGGTAGCTTTTTTGATGATAGCGTTAATATCGGCGCCTTTTTTGGTCGCGGGGTATCTTATATCCACGGTCAGCGAGCATTTCGCTTCGTTACACTCGACTATACCGAGGTTGAAGGTAAGCGAACCGCTTTCCTCGTCAGACATTTTTACACCCATCAGCGAACCGTCGTGCGCTGTGCCGATTTTATCATTGATATAACTGAAGAAAGCGCCCATTTTCTCACTGCTGAAAACAGAGAAGAGGAGTTCAACGAGATATGAAGCTGCGTTAAAACCTTCCTGCGGTGTGGAAGCATGTGCCGCCTTACCCTTGGAAAGAATTTCCGCGCCGCATTCGGTTTGGGTTATAATGAAATCTCCCTCAAGCTTTTCGGCATTGGCCTTGAGCGCCGAGAATTCTTCATCGGTGCAGATAACCTTGCATTCAGCCTTGTACGGAACAGCGTTCGGCACTGTGCCGGCCTTGAAGCTTTTCACGACGGCAGAATCGTTTGAGCCTTCGGCGGTATAGCTGAAAAGCCCTTTTTCGCAGTTGCAGATTCCATAGCTCGCGTCGGGCGTGAAGCCCATCGTGGGCAGCTGCTCTTTTGAGAAATAATAGCGCATATCCTCCATGCCGGTTTCTTCGCTCACGCCCAGCACGACGCGGATTTTCCTTTTTCCTGCGACGCCCGCATCTTTAAGCGCCCGCAGGCAATGCAGCGCGACGATTGCCGGCCCCTTGTTATCGCCCGTGCCGCGCCCGATGAGCTTGCCGCCTTTTTGTGTCAGCTCATATGCCGGATTCTCCCAGCCCTCTCCGGCCGGAACCACGTCGAGATGCGCCATTACAACGGCGTTTTCCTCGCCCTCGCCGTATTCGGCATGCATTGCGTAATAATCTACGTTCTTGGCTGACAGCCCGTAATTCCCTGCCATTTCCATTACGGAATCAATGACCTCCGCGCAATCCTCGCCGAACGGATGCGCGCCCTCCTGCGAGATGGAAACAGAGGGGATAGCTATGACCTTCGTAAGGTCGGAGATAATCTCGTCCCAATAATCAAGAATCTTCTTTCCAAAAAGCATTTTGTATTCCTTTCAAATATAATACTGTTCTGTGCAACTCACATCATTGAAATGATAAGCTTTTTTTGCTTCATTGTAAAGAAAAAGATTAAGGAAATATTAAAAAGAGATGATATTTGAATTAATTCCTTGTGAATCGAGAAATCTGTGGTAAAATAAGACGATATGGATTTGAAGAAATATTACGGAGGAGACTATGCTTCTTGCAATGGACGCTGGCAACACGAATATAACGATGGGCGTTTTTGACGGTGAAGAATTAAGATTTGTTTCAAGAATGACGAGCGATTCCACGCGAATGCAGGACCAATACGCGGTGGAAATTAAAGATATTCTCGCGCTCTATGGCGTCACTGTCTCAGATATTGACGGCGTGGTGATAAGCTCTGTCGTACCTAGGCTTCAGCAGTATATAGCAAAGGCTGTGACTAATCTTTTCGGCATAAAACCGCTGATTGTAAGCGTGGATACGATGAAAAACATAGACATAGGCATCACAGACCCCGAAGCCACCGGCGCCGATGTAATCGTCGGGATCGTCGCGGCGAAGGAGCTTTACTCAGTGCCCTGCATAATTATTGACATGGGCACGGCCACCACCTTGACGGTGCTCGATAAAGACGGAATCATGCGCGGCGGCGCGATTATACCGGGCGTCAACATTTCTCTTGAGGCGCTTGTAAGCCGCGCGGCACTGCTTTCATCTGTGACGCTTGAGGCGCCGAAGAGCGTGATTGGGGAGTCGACCGCCGAATGTGTGCAGTCCGGCTCAATTTACGGTTCTGCAGCCATGATAGACGGTCTTTGCGGAAGAATTGAAGAAGAGCTGGGTTATGAATGCAGAATCATTGCAACGGGCGGGCTTGCCGAAACCGTTGTGAAACAGTGCAGAAGACATATTGAGCTCAGCGATACGTTCTTGCTTGACGGACTCAAAATAATCTATAATAAAGTAAAGGCCGCAGAAGGATAAGCATGGATAACATGGAAAAACAGGAAATGATTGACAACATAAAGAAAAAGAGGAAGAGGAAAATTAATTGGAGCTGGATTTACATCGGCGTAACAGTTTTGATTATGCTCCTCTTCGGTGTTTTCGGAAACCAATTTAAGGATGTTTTCAAGACCATCTCTAACTTAACACCTGGTTTTCTCTCTCTGGCGTTTCTTACGCTTCTCGCATATATCATTCTGGAGAGCATTATTATTCGCTTTATGATGAAAAGCCAGGGGATTCTTATCGGCTATCTTGATAGCTTGAAAGTCGGGATAATCGGGCTTTATTATTCTGCAATAACGCCCAGCTCAACCGGCGGGCAGCCGGCGCAATCGGCATATCTGTACAGGGATAATTTCAAGAAAATCGAGACCTCAAAGCAGAAAGACGGCGTTACCTCGCGTCTTTACAGGGACAAGGTGCCGCCCGGGAAGTCCACGGCAGTGCTGCTGATGAAATTCTTCTGCTTTCAGGTGGCCTTTGAGATATGCGCGCTGATTTCATTTATCTTCATCTACGATACGCTTGAGGTGCAGACAGGCTACATGATTCCGTTCATTGTTCTTGGCCTCATAATTAACGGTCTCTCGTGCCTCTTTTTCTCATCACTCTTCTATAGACCTTTTTTTGCCAGGCTTTGCCGTGCCGTGAAATGGATTGCGAATAAATTCAAGTTTCTGAGAAATAACCCGAACGTGAACATCTCCATTGACAGATTCGAGAAGGATTTCGGCAGCTACACTGATAACTTCAACAAAAAGATCGGAAGCATTGTGCTGGGCATAGTTTTGTCTTTTCCCGAATTTATCCTCCAGATGAGCGTAATCTACTTTGTTTTCCGTGCCTTTGGCTATAAGGATATGCCTTATTTTGAGGTGTTCATGATTCAGGCTGTTTTGCAGTCGGCTGTTTCGTTTATGCCGATGCCGGGGGCTTCCGGTGCGCAGGAGTTGGCCTTCACCTCGCTGTTCGCGCCGTATTTCACGAACAATGACTTATATTTCGGCGTGATGGTGTGGCGCTTCATCACTTATTACTTAATCGTAATCGGCGGCGGTATCCTGGTCGTTGCAGACACGGCGCTGTATGGAAGAAAGAAAGCCAAAATGGAGCCCAAAAAGGCGAATATGATTAACGAAAAGAGCGAGGGATAATCCTCTCTCTTTTGCTTTATCACTAATCAGTACAAATATTTCACTATACTAAGAAAATCGTCGAATTTTGTTGAAAGATGTCAGATTGCATGTATAATAAAGATATAATGCATGCAGGGATGATTTCTATGAAAGCGTCGGCAAAACTGGCTTTTTTTGCTTTGGCCGCCATCACGGTGACGGTCCTGGCTGTTCTCGCCGGCGCCGGCGCTTTATATAGTGGCGGAGAATTTGAAGAAATTTCGACGATTGAATCCTCTGAGGCTGAAATTCTTTTGTTTGAAGATTTATCCGCGACGCAGGTGCTGGCTTACAACGACGGTAACACGAAGATTATTCTGCTTGATTCAGGTGGGAGCAGGCTCAGCGAGCAAAGCTTTGACTTCCATGCAGTAAGCGTAAGCTTTGACGGTGACTTCGCGAGCTTTTATTATGAGGATGCTGAAAAGCTTGCCGTTTCAAGAGTGCTGTGTGAAAATCTGAATTCCGAGGAATTTATTTTTAATATTCGCCTTGACGCTTTGGAATTCTTTACACTGCATGAAAGCGGCAAGCTTTTCTTTTCGTATCGTGATTCTCCCATGGAGCTTCATTCTCTCAGTCCCGAGGGGCTTGAGGATAGCTTCAGGCTGGAGGCGCCGATTTCTTTTCTTGAAAGCAGAGGCGCAAATGTTTATCTCTATGCAGATGAGCTGTTTTGTTTTGAAAAAGGGGATTTCGGTAAGTTTTTGTCAGAAGATTTTCCCGAAACTCCGTTTCGATTTCTGAGCGCCAATCACTTCATCACATTGGAGGGCGTGATAAATCGTATTGAAAATGAGCGAACCTCTCCTGTTTTTCGATGTGAAATTGCACCTTCTGAATACATTTATCACGCGATTTCCGACACCCATGTGGCATATGTCTCCGGCAGCGGGGAGGTCAGCGTAGCCGAAATCAGCACCGGGAACACGCGCATATATCAGTTCAATGATAAGATTATGGCAATTTCAGCAAAGAACGCCGTCGTCTCGCGTGGCTCAAAGCTATATATTACTTTTTACTCTTCGTTCAGCGAGGTGCCGCCGGAGTCTGAGCCGGGCGCATCCTCCGATTTGGAAGATGACACTTTCCCCGCATCACTTGAGGTGGAGGGCGATTATCTCTTCGTGCCGGAAAAAATGACGGTAAAGCAGCTTAAGGATGAGTTTATCAAAGAAGAGATTAGCGTTCTCTCCGAGGAAGACGCTATTGTGGCATCGGGCTATCTCAAAACAGGCTTTCGCGCTAAAGGGAAGAGCATTGTAATTCTGGGAGACACAAACTCCACGGGGACGATAAACGGCTCTGATATCAGAGAAGCGCAGCACATGCTGCTTGGAACCAGTGAACGCGGCGCGGTTCAGTTTAAGGCGGCAGACGTCAACAGAGACGGTGAGATAACTACATCAGATTTAGTTTTGCTTTCGGCACGAATCAACTGAAATAAAGCATTATAAGCCCTCTCGAATGAGAGGGCTTTTGTCTGCAAAGGAATTGAAAAAGAATGGATTTTGTGTTATCATTTATCAGAGAATTTCATCAATCAAAAGATATGCTTTAAGAATTTTTAAGGAATTGGAGATATAATGGATAATCAATTTAAGAGAGAGTTTGAAGACATCTTCAAAGCGCATGTAAGCCGAGACGGTACGGATAAATTCCTCGAGTGGCTCGGTTCAACTGATTTTTTCACCGCACCGGCAAGTACAAGATTCCATTGCGCCTGCGAAAGCGGTCTGGTCATGCACAGCCTGAATGTGTATAAGGTTCTGCGTGAGAAGCATTTTGACGAAGGAGATTCGGAAGAGAGCTTCGCTCTATGCGGACTTCTGCATGATGTTTGCAAAGCGCAGTTTTATAAAATTTCTACTAGGAACGTCAAAAACGATGCGACCGGTGAATGGGAGAAGAAACCCTTTTATTCTGTAGACGACGCATTCCCGTACGGTCACGGCGAAAAATCCGTTTTTTTGATTGAGAGATTTATTCGCCTAAAAACAGCCGAGGCAGTGGCGATAAGATGGCACATGGGCGGCTTCGACGATAGCGCAAAAGGGAACAGCTACACTATGGGAGAGGCCTATTACAAATATCCGCTGGCAGTGAAGCTGCATCTTTCAGATTTAGAAGCAACCTATCTCTTAGAGAAGGGAACATCCGAAGCGAGGTAAATATGGCGGCGATTATCGTCACGAACAATCTTACAAAAGAATATGAAGGAGTTTTTGCGCTCAGAGAGATGAATCTCACAATCGGCGCGGGAGAGCGGTTTGCGCTGGTCGGCGATGCAAAATCCGGAAAAACGACGCTCATGCGTCTTCTCAGCGGCCTTTCTTCACCATCCTCCGGCGACTGCACCGTCATGGGGCTTAACCCAGCAGTAGAGGCAGCAAAGGAGCATTCGCGGCTTGGTGCGGTCCTTGAAACCGCGAAGCTATATGAGAATCTCACGGCAAATGAGAATTTGCTGCATTTTGCATCTGTGCAGGGCATTGACAAAAATGATGCGCTCGACAGAATCTCATTCCTGCTGCATTATCTTGAAATCTGGGAATACAGAGATATGAGAACCGCGCGAATCCCGACGAGTGCCCATCAGAAGCTAATGCTCGCAAAGGCACTGCTGCACTCTCCGCGCCTGCTTCTGCTTGACGAACCGACTGACGGCATGAATTATGAAACCACACTGGCGGTGAAAAAGATGATAGACTATATCGCTAAAGAAGAGAACACGACGGTTGTGCTTTCAACGCGACATCAAAATCACGCGGAGCTTATATGTGACACCTTTGCGATTATGGACGCCGGTGAGATTATCGCGAGGGGCAACAAAGCCTCGCTCCTTGAAAAAAGCGGGCTGAAGCACAGAGCATTGCTGAAAATTTCAGATGAGTGTGACCCGCCGCCCGAGTTCAATTTAACAGCTGACGGAAGATGGGGCAAAGAGATTTCTTCTGAAGATGAAATGCCGGCGCTCATTCAAAAAGCGGCGGAGAGCTGTGAAATCATTGAAGCAACGGTTGAAACGCCCTCACTTAAAGATATTTATAACGCTTTCACAAGCGGAGAATACATGCAGGTTCCGGAAACAGAGGAAGACTTTGATGATGATATTATCTCGGAAGGAGAAAGCATAGTTGGAGCAGAAGAATTTGCGCAGAAAGCCTATACAGACGTCGCCTACACGGGCGTCACAGGTGACGAGGACACAGCAGAGCCGCAAGACGCCGAAGAAGACCTCGGGCTCTAGGCTTCTGGGCTCGGCTGAGGCGGTAATAGCAAGAAACGACGCGAGGCAGATCTGGACGGGCAGGGGCATGAAGGTGCTGCTGATTCTGATTCCTGTTTTGCTTGTCGTGATTGTTCCGGCTGTTTTTCTCGTGGCGATTTCAATCATCGGTGTAGAGGCAAGAGAGAGCTTTCCCGAGGCCATCCTCTCCATTCTTCCTCCCGAGGCTGAGGGCATGACCTATCGCCAGCAGATGCAGTATGCTTTTACGCGCCTGCTCTGCCCGATGCTTTTTCTGGCCGTGCCGATTATCACGGCGATAGGCGCATCATGCTATTCCTTCATTTCGGAGAGAGACTCCGGTGTGCTGGAGACGCTCTTCCTCTCGTCTGTATCGCCCAGAAATATATTCAATGCCAAGGTAATTGCGTCAACGATGATGTCAGTGGTCATTTCGCTGATATGCTTCGCAGTTTTTACAGTCGTCATGGGCTTAGGAAGCATTTTTATTTCAGCCTCATTTTTCTTTGATCCGATGTGGCTTGTGATTCTGTTTCTGCTTATGCCGGCGCTTTCAATGCTCTGCGCGCTTTTCATCAGCATGCTTGCGCCGAGAATGGAGAGTATGAAAGAAGGCCTGCAGACAATCGGGTATTTTCTGCTGCCGATTGTCATCATCTCGCTTATGCAGTTCAACGGGCTTTTCTATGTGGATTTCCTTCCGATTTTCACCTTCACGTTACTTCTTATAATCGCGGATATAGTTCTTTTCAACGTGGCAGGCAGGAGATTTTCAGCCGAAAGGACCTTGACGGGTGCATTCATGAAGAAACGCAAAGCCAAGCTTAATCAATACTAGGAGAGATTGCTATGAAATATACATATATCCCGAAGGGAGTTTGTTCAAGAAAAATTGAAATTGAGCGTAGCCATAAATGAAATCTTAACTAATAGATAGACCTGAGATTGATGAAGGAGCATCCACAATGAAAAAGTGTTTTTTCAAGCGCGGAATATCACTCACTTTGATGGGAGCATTGCTTTTATTGAGCGCATGCAATAGCTCAGAGAACGCATTGAATGTTGAACTCAAGGAGGCAACGCAGTATACCGCCGAAAAGAATAAGGCGGTTTATGACATTCTTGATTTCAATGACGAGCAAGAGTTTGAATTTGCCGAACGCGGTCTACTTGCTTCGCCTGAAGCACTGGAAATCACTGATGAGAGTGGTGAGGTGGTATGGAGCCAGAAGGCCTTCGCTTTTGTTGAGGACAAAAAAGCGCCGGATACATCTAACCCCAGCCTGTGGCGGCATTCGCAGCTCAACCATTTATACGGGTTGTTTGAGGTGACGGACGGCATATACCAGGTACGCGGATATGACCTTGCAAATATCACGTTCATCGAGGGAAGCACCGGCTGGATTATCTTTGACCCTCTGACAAATGTGGAAACTTCAAAGGCGGCATTGAAACTGATAAACGATACTCTCGGCGAGCGCCCGGTTACAGGGATTGTCATCAGCCATCCCCACACTGACCACTACAACGGAATAAAGGGCATTGTGAGCGAGGAGGAAGTGACCGAACGCGATATTCCCATAATAGTCCCCAATGGCTTCGTCGAAAGCGCCGTGAGCGAAAATGTTTATGCGGGCAATGCGATGCTGCGCAGGGCAGACTATATGTACGGCAAGAATCTTGAGCCGGGAGAGAAAACGAGGCTTGCAGTAGGGCTCGGCATCGGCGTACCTATCGGAACAGCTTCATATATTTCCCCGAATGACATTATAATGGAGACGGGAGAGCTTCGCACTGTAGACGGAATCACAATGGAGTTTCAGATGACGCCCGGCACTGAAGCGCCTGCTGAAATGAACACATGGTTCCCTGATAAAAAGGCGCTCTGGGCGGCGGAAAATTGCACCGGCACGCTTCACAATCTTTACACTCTGCGCGGGGCGCAGGTTCGCGACGGCAATGCCTGGGCAAGATATATCATGGAGGCCGTAACGAGATACGGCGGAGAAGCCGAGGTGGTTTTTCAATCGCACAACTGGCCGCATTGGGGCAATTCCGTTATAAATGAATATATGGTAAACACTGCGGCAATGTATAAATTCATCAATGACCAAACTCTGCTCTATATAAATCAGGGCTATACTTCAGATGAGATTTCAAATATGCTCAAGCTGCCGGAGAAGCTCGAAAAAGTGTGGTATACGCGCCAATACTACGGCACGGTGGCTCATGACGCCAAGGCCGTTTATCAGCGCTATATGGGGTGGTATGATGCGAATCCGGCTCATTTGAACCCGCTTACTCCGGACGAGAATGCCAAGAAAACCGTGGAATACATGGGCGGCGCGGCCGAAATCATGAAGAAAGCCAAGGCAGACTTTGAAAAGGGCGAATATCAATGGGTTGCAGAGGTGACGACGAAGATAATCTTTGCTGACCCGCAAAATCAGGAGGCACGCTATCTCTGTGCAGATGCCTTGGAACAGCTCGGATATCAGGCCGAAAGCGGCGTGTGGCGCGCGGCATATCTAACAGGCGCAAAAGAGCTGAGAGAGGGAAGAACCGCCGTGGAAGTGACGACGTCCTCCGGTGGAAGCGATATTCTGCGCTCCATGGAGCCATATATGGTCTTTGATTATATGGGAATCCATCTTGATTCAAATAAGGCTCAGGATTTAGAGCTGAAAATCAACTTCAATGTTGAGGGAGACACAACATATCTAATCACGGTTAAGTCGGGTGTTCTGCTTTATCAGGCAGATGTAATTGCCGATGACGCAGACGCGACGGTGACTGTGCCGAGCAAACAGGTAATGTCGCTTCTCCTTTCACCCGAAGCTTCAAACAGCGAGCAAATCATGATTGACGGCGATGAAGCCGTGCTTGATAAGCTCAATGAATTTATGGTAAGCTTCAAGCCCGACTTCAATATAATCGAGCCATAGGCCGAAATCATACTAAAGAAAAGCCTTATTCTAAGGCTTTTCTTTTCTTGTTGTAAATGAAAAAGATTATCGTTTTGGGCTTGACATAGAGATACAGTGTGGTATAATAATAAAGGACAAAGAAAGTCAAAGGCAAAGGAGAAGGAAAAATGAGAATAAGTGACAATGTGGCGAATTATATTCTGGAGCTTATGGATGCGGCCGGCGGCACTGCTGAAATCCAGCGCAATGTGCTTGCCGAAACCTTGGGCTGTGTGCCCAGCCAGATAAATTATGTTATAACCTCGCGTTTCTCGCCGGAACACGGATATATAGTCGAAAGCAGAAGAGGCGGCGGAGGGTATATACGCATTATAAGGCGTCAGCTGCCCAAGGAGGATATGATAATGCATATCATCAATTCAATCGGGGAGTCTCTTGACGCAGGCTCGGTGCGCATGATGATTGAAAACATGCTTAATCAGCAGATCATGTCGCCGATAGAAGCCAACCTCATAGCGGCGGCGACCGGGGATAAAGCCTTGGCAGCGCTTGAAAAGGAAGACAGAGATAAAGTGCGTGCTGAAATATTCAAAAGAATGCTTCTGATTTGCAGAGGCTAGAAGGGGTGATAATATGCTATGTACAAAATGCAGGCAGAACCAGGCGAACTTTCACATAAAAGTGATGATGAACGGAGCGCTGACAGAAGCGCATCTCTGCGAGAACTGTATGCAAAGATTTGGAATGCTTGACATTGAACCGAGCTCTGGAAATGGTTTTGGCAGCTTTTTCAGAGGCACAGGATTTCTTGATTCGATGAATCCGGCAATGCCGAAATATGATATGCCTCTTGCCGGAATGCGGCAGATAGGCTTCCACCCGCCGGATGTGCCGGCAATGGTTTCCATACGTGAAGAGACGGCGCTTGAGGAGAAGCAACGGCTTCTCAAAGAGGCAATCGCCGAGGAGAATTATGAGCAGGCGGCTCATTTACGAGATGAAATAAAGGCGCTTGAGGCGCAGTAAGGAGTGACATTGTGTATAGATTTGACGGTTTTACTGATAAGGCAAACAAGGCGATGAATCTGGCGATACAGTCTGCGGAGGAGCTTGGGCATGATTATATCGGCAGCGAGCATGTTCTGCTCGGACTTTTGCGCGAGGGCTCGGGAACAGCTAATAACGTTTTGAATAAGCTCGGCGTTTCGGAAGACGCAACGTTGAAGCTGATAAGAGACAGAATCGGCACAGGAGAAAAAAAGCATCTGACGGCACAACATTTTTCGCCGAGCACAAAGAGAATAGTTCAGCTCGCGGTGATGATTGCCGCGAAAACAAGTGGAGGTAATTATGTAGGCACAGAGCATATTTTGCTCGCAATAATCGAAGACAGCCAAAGCTACGCGATGAGATTTCTCGCCGCACAGGGCGCGTCGCCCAATATTGTGATTGCCGAGATGCAGGATATACTCAGAGGCGCCGCGAACAGGCAGGGCAGTGCAGACGATACCGTCGGCGGAAAGAGCGGCGAGAAAACGATTGAAAAATTCGGCAGAGACCTTTCTCAGCTTGCGCAGGAGGGTAAAATCGACCCTGTGATAGGCAGGCAAACAGAGATTGAGCGCGTCATCCAAATTCTCTCGCGCCGCACGAAGAATAATCCGGTGCTAATCGGTGAACCCGGTGTGGGTAAAACAGCGGTCGCGGAGGGCTTGGCAATTAAAATACGCGAGGGAGAGGTGCCGGAAATCCTCAGGGGCAAGAGAATTATTTCGCTTGATTTAACGGGAATGATTGCAGGCACGAAGTATCGCGGAGATTTTGAAGAGAGAATCAAATCCGCTATTGACGAGGTCAAGGAAGACGAGAGCATTATCCTCTTCATTGATGAGCTTCACACGATTATCGGCGCAGGTGCTGCGGAGGGCGCTTCCGACGCCGCAAATATCCTGAAGCCCTCTCTTGCAAAGGGTGATTTTCAGGTAATAGGCGCCACCACAATCAATGAATATCGTAAGCACATTGAAAAAGACGCAGCCTTGGAGAGGCGATTCCAGCCGGTTCTCGTCGGCGAGCCGAGTGAAGACGAAGCCATAGAGATTCTTAAGGGCCTTAAGGACAGATATGAGGCACATCATAAGGTAGAAATCAGGGACGACGCCGTTGAGGCGGCCGTGACGCTTTCAGCCAGATATATCACAGACAGGTTCCTGCCTGATAAGGCGATTGACCTTATTGACGAGGCGGCCTCGAGAGTGCGCCTGCGTGTTTTCACCGCACCGGAAAACCTTCAGGAGCTTGAAGGTAGGGTGAAGGACATCGAGCGTGAGAAATCAGCGGCGGTGACCTCACAGGATTTCGAGCAGGCGGCGATTCTCCGCGATAAGCAGAAGGCAGCTGAAGCAGAACTTGAAAAAGAGCGCGACGAATGGGCGGCAAAGAACGAGCGCAGCAATACCGTCGTCACGCCCGAGGATATAGCTGACATAGTTTCTATGTGGACAGGCGTGCCTGTTTCGCAGCTCACAGAGGAGGAGAGCGAGAGGCTTCTCCGCCTTGAAGAAACTCTCCACAAAAGGGTCATCGGGCAAAACGAGGCGGTCACGGCTATAGCCAAGGCAATCAGAAGAGGCCGTGTCGGCCTTAAGGATAAAAACAGGCCGATTGGCTCGTTCATCTTCCTCGGTCCGACGGGCGTGGGCAAAACAGAGCTGACTAAGGCATTGGCGGAGGCCATGTTCGGCGACGAAAAAGCGATGATTAGGTTTGATATGTCAGAGTATATGGAAAAGCACACTGTTGCAAGGCTCATCGGCTCACCGCCCGGATATGTAGGCTATGACGAGGGCGGGCAGCTTACAGAGGCCATCAGGAGAAAGCCGTATTCCGTGGTGCTTTTCGATGAAATTGAAAAGGCTCACCCGGACATCTTCAATATCCTCCTTCAAATTCTCGAGGATGGTAGGCTCACAGACGCACAGGGCAAGGTTGTGGATTTCAAAAATGCCGTAATCATTATGACGTCAAATGTCGGTGCAAGGCTTATCACAGACAAGCAGACGAGCCTCGGCTTCGCGGAGAGCGGAGATAATGCCGAAAAAGACTTTGAGAAGACGAAGGAGCTTGTTACTGGTGAACTGAAATCCCTCTTCAAGCCGGAATTTCTCAACCGCGTGGACGATATAATCGTGTTTCATAAGCTCACGAAGGAAGACACCGTGAGAATTGCGGAGAATATGCTCGGAAACCTCAGAAACAGGCTGACAGACATGGACATAACGATAGAGTTCAGTAAGGATGCCGTGGATGCCATTGCTGACAAGGGCTATGACGCGAGCTATGGCGCAAGACCGCTCAGAAGAGTTATACAGAGCGATATTGAAGACATGGTTTCGGAGAAGATTCTTGAGGGCAATGTGAAGGCCGAAAAGAAATATGAGATAGATTTCTCCGAAAAGGAATTTGCAATCAAGGAAGCATAAATTTTTATTTGCTAAGGAATTTGTCATACTTTTTATATGAATAAATAATATGACTGGAGAAAAAGTAATGAAAATTCATATTAAAATGCTTCTTACAGCATTGTGCATTCGATACTAATGATTCTACTGCAAAAATGAAGTAAAGCAAGCAAAAGGCTAACATAACTGTTAGCCTTTTGTCATTGTTATTCTAAATCAGAAATTATAAGCTTTGCCTGTGTTTGTCGCCTCATAGGCGCCGACCATAAATTTCGTGAGCAGCAGTGCTTCATCAAGACCATACGGAGCTTGGGTATTATCCGTAACGGCATCAATCCACTGATTGACCGGTAACGGCATAGGTGAGGGCAGGTTTTCCATCGTCACCCACTTGCCGTCCGTATCCGCTCGGCTTGAATACTCCACTGTGTTGTTGTGGACAAGTACAGCACCCTCAGTTCCGCTGATTTCAATTGTATACGGATTTCCCTCGCTTACAAAGCCGGTTTCCGAAACCGCGATGACGCCGTCGCCGAAATCAAACAGCGACACGGCGTTGTCTTCCACGGCTCTGCCTGTCACCTTGGTGAACACGGAAACAATTGACTTCGGCTCACCTAAAAACCAGCCGAGAAGATACATCGGATGTGCGCCTAAATCCATCATTGCGCCGCCGCCGGTTTCAGCTGCGTCATAAAAGGTTTCAGGCAGCCAGTTGGCGGTGCTGCCGTTATGAACGTTGCGTACCCTTGCGTAAGTTATCTTGCCCAGCTTGCCGTCGTCCATGAGCTTTTTGGCGGCTCTGACGGTGGGGAAGGTCTTGTGAGGGAATGAGATTGTGAATTTGCCGGCGCTTGATTTAATCGCATCGGCGATAATATTTGCGTCTGTGTTTGTTGTGGCGATAACCTTCTCGGTGAAGATGTTCTTGCCGGCCTTTGCGCAAGCGGGTATCACCTTGATGTGCTCCGTCGTTGCCGTGGTAATTTGAACACTGTCGATTGAGGCGTCATTCAAAATGTCGTCAAGGCTTTCCATAAATGGAATGCCCATCTTCTCAGCAAAGGCCTTGCCGCGCTCGGCATTTGAATCCCAGCAGCAGGCAAGCTCAGACTTCGGGTTCGCCTGAATCGCCTCCGCATACTCCAGCGTGTGCACGTGCCATGTCCCAATAACCGCTACCTTCATGATAATTTCCTCCTGATTTACGCATATTTCTTTATTAAATTGAGCATCTGCTCTTTATGCCTTTCCATGTCCGCCGCAAGCTTGAACTGATTCCTCGCCCTCACCAAATTATGCTCAGGGTATGCCGTTTTGAAGTAAACATCGCCGTTGAGATAATCGGAGAGAAATCTCATGCCGACCTCAAGCGTCATCATAATTGCGCCGTCCGGAAGAGTCAGAATCTCATTTTCAGTCAGCGATCCTTTTGCCGCGCGCAGGAAGCCGTGTGAATAGGCTTCGAAGAATTCTATGTTGAAGTTCACCTTAGAAAGGTCTGCTTCATCTTCGGCGGCGGTGGTTGCAGCGGCACGAATGGAATCGCCGAAATCAAACGCCACAAGCCCGGGCATGACCGTATCCAAATCAATAACGCATACGGCTTTGCCTGTCATATCATCAATTAAAATATTGCTTAGCTTGGTGTCGTTATGCGTTACGCGCAAGGGCAGCTCCGAGTTTTTCAGCATATCCATTAGCAAAAAGCAATATTCTTCCCGCGCCTTTGCGAAGCTAATTTCTTCCGCAACGCCCTCTAGGCGCCCTGCGGCGTCATTCTTGACTGCCTCCATGAGCTGTTTGTATCTCACAGGTGTGTTATGAAAGTCCTTAATTATCTCGTGCAGGTCAGAAGCAGGGAAATCATCAAGCATCCTTTGGAGTTTCCCGAAGGCGAAGCCCGCCTCTTCAAGGATTTCAGATCCGCTTATCGTCTCGTGGGCCGTCGTGCCGTCGATATAGAGCGTTGCGCGCCAGAGCTTGCTTTCAGAATCGAAAAAGAAGCTTTTGCCGTCCTCGGTTTTGATTATCGTCACAGTCTCTCTGTCGGGATTTCCGCCCGCCAAAAGAATCTTTTCGCGCAGGAAGCCCGTCACCTTTACCATGTTGTCGATTATATCGGCGGGGTTCGGGAAAACATAGGAATTCAGCCGCTGCACAACGATTCGCTTGGCGCCGGAATCAATATAAAACGTATCATTTATGTGCCCGCCCGAATGAGGCGTAACGATTGAATCCTCACTCAAGCCATAGGCTTTCAGAACTTCTTTTACAGTTTCCATTATGACCTCTCAGCAGTTTATTGTGACACTGATAATAACCGTACCGCCGGAATTTACGGTTTTGAGCTTTCCGCTGTATCTGTTCACGATGTCAACGGTGTTCTTTAGCTCTGGGTATTTTTCGCCTTCTGCGGCATCGGAGAGAAGATAATTCAAAATATCCGAAAAATTCTTACCTTTCAGCTTGAATTTTTTCTCATCACGCTTCTCATTTGAGGAAAACGCGGCTTCAAAGGTAAGCGTTTCGCCTGTTGGCACTACCGTATAGCTCACTCTTTTGCTTCCGTCAGCCTCTGCGGCCTCTTTGCAGGCATTTTGCAGCAGCTCGTCCGTTATCACACAGATTTCCGAGGTTCTCATGGCGGCATTCGCCACATTGGCATGGCTGGAGAAGCTAAGACCTATTTGCTCTGCCCGGAGCGCGTTCATTGCGATTACCGAGCTGACATACGGATTATCTGAGTATACCTCCAGCGTCGGGTTCTTATCAGAGTTGAGCAAAATGTTGCTTATATACTGGCGCGCCTTTGAGGTCTCTCCATTGCTAATCATTTGGTCGATGGAATTCATCGCGCTGTCATATGAGGCTTTAACCGAGCGCGTCGTCTGCACATAGGTGAGTATGTCGGAAAATCTGGCGGACTCAGACGAAAGGAACTTCTCATAATTATCCTCATCAAGTGAAAGCTCTTTGAATCTGGCTGCTTTATAGACCGAGCGGAAGGAGAAGAAAATGATGAAATAGAAGAAAAATGAAGCTATAATTCTGCCAAAATGCGGGAAGTCAGGGAAAAGAAAATCAAATGAGCCATATGAAAGCAGAAGCGGTGCGAACTGAATAATTGATATACCGATTATGAAAAAGTTAATATCGCGCAGCTTGAAATAACTGAAGGGCTTGTAAAGAAGCAAGCCGGAAAGAAGTGTGAATAAAACGGTTACTGCGACGGAAAAGATACCGGAGAAGAGCCCTGCCGCCTTAAACGGCATAATACCGAGCATCAGCTCTGTGAAGAGAAGCGAAAAGGTGAAATTGGAAACGCAGAGTATCGCGAGGAAAAGTTTTTGTATGACATTATTTCTGAAAACAAACAGCGAAACAATGAAAAGCAGAAGCGCATTTGCGGCCACGGCCATCGTGTCGCCAAGAAGCGCGTCTTCGAAAAACCCCTTCACTATACTTGATGCCACGAGTGAAAGGATATATGTGATTACAGAGGCTGCTGCTGTTGTAATGAAGCGAAATCTATCATACAACAGACAAAGGAATAACAGCGTGTTACACAGAAGTGTGACAGGAAGATATACCATATAATCCCTCCATACCGAGTTTAGAGTTATTATAACACATTAAATGCACCACTTACAAGAATATTACTTTAATTATCCGGATTTTCAAAGATTGATAGTCACCATGCTTTGTGATAGAATAAAGCTATCAAGTAAAGGAGCAAAACTATGTTTTCAAGAGCAAGCGGCGTTCTCGTACATGTATCAAGCCTTCCGGGAGATTTCGGCATCGGCTGTTTCGGCGAGGACACAAAAAGATTCATTGATTTTTTAAGCGATGCAAAATGCAAATATTGGCAGGTGCTGCCATTCGGCCCGACAGACGAATGGAATTCGCCGTATGCGAGCATATCCGCTTTTGCCGGAAACCGGAATTTCATTGATTTACAGCAGCTTCATGACGAAGGGCTTCTTACAAATGAGGAGCTTGACTCTCAAAAATATGCTAACCCATATGCCGCGGCATATGAATTCCTGGGTATCAACCGCCTGAATGTGCTTTATAAGGCTTATACACGCCTGAATTCAGAGCAGAAAAAAGCCGTGAAGGCTTTCGCCGATGAGAATTCTCATTGGCTCACTGACTACGCGCTGTATATTATTCTCAAGGAGGCAAATCTCGGCAAGGAATGGTATGACTGGAGCGACGACCTCAAGCTTCGCGAGCCCAAAGCTTTAGAGAGGGTGCTTGACGAACAGCGTGACACGGTGGAATTTATTGAGTTCATTGAATACACATTTTCAAAGCAGTGGAAAAAAATCAAGGAATACGCGAAGCTGAAGAATGTTGAGATAATCGGAGACTTGCCCATGTATGTCTCCGTGAGCAGTTCAGATGTCTGGAGCAACCGAGAGCAGTTTGACTTAGACGAAGACTGCAAGCCGAAAAACGTCGGCGGCGTGCCGCCCGATTATTTCAGCGAGTTTGGGCAGAAATGGGGTCAGGCGCTTTATAAATGGGAAGAGATGAAGAAAGACGGCTACTCATGGTGGATGAAGCGCCTGGAGCTTTCCTTCGATATGTTCGATATAGTAAGGATTGACCATTTTCGTGCTTTTTCAGCATTTTGGTCTATTCCCGCAGAAGCCGAAACAGCCAAGGAGGGCGAGTGGATAGACGGGCCGAAGATGGATTTCTTCAAGCCTGTGCTCGAGAGATTCGGAGAATCTCGGATTATCGCTGAAGATTTGGGTATAATCGACGATGAAGTGGTAAAGCTTGTGAAGCAAACAGGTTTCCCCGGCATGAGAATAATGCAGTTCGGTTTTATGGACAGCACCGACAATCTTCATTTGCCGCATAATTATCAGAAAAACTGCTTTGCCTACACGGGCACGCATGACAACAGCACCTTGCTCGGCTGGCTGTGGGAGGTAAGCCCGGAAGCCAGAGCATGGGCGCTTGATTACAGCGGCCATGACGGCACTGACTGGGCAGAAGGAGGCGTACGAAACACCTCATGCAAAGCGATAATCAAAACGCTGTGGGAAAGCCACGCGAATGTAGTTATTGTGCCGATTCAAGACCTCGGTGGCTATGGAAATGACACCAAGATGAATGTGCCGGGAATCCCCGCAGGAAACTGGGCATTCAGAATAAGCCGCGAGCAGCTCGGCCTGCTTGACAAAGATTGGCTGGAGAAGCTCAACCATATATATAAAAGGATACCTGTTATAAAGGAAAGGTGATTGCATGACGCGAAACGAATTTTGGATAAGGTTTCTCAAAACCTCGGGCAAAGGACCTGAGACGACGTATAGAAACTCATATCATCTTGCAAGAGATGAGAAATGCTCAAACGAGCTTCTCGGTTTAGTAATGTCCGGCGAAAAGAAAGGTACGGCGAGCTGTTTCCTCGCTTATCAGGCGGCTGGAGAAAGACCGCCGGCTCCGCAGGAATATAATATCCTCATGGACTGGTATGGCAACCCAAGAGCTATCATTAAAACCGGCAGCGTGCTGGTGATGCCGTTTAAAGATGTTGTGCAGGACATCATAGACAGGGAGGGAGAGAATCTTTCGCTTGAGGAATGGAGGAAAATCCACAAAAAGCTTTTCATTGAAGAAGGAAAAGAGCTCGGATATGAATTCACTGATGATTCGCCTATAGTTTTTGAGATGTTTGACTTAGTGTATTCGGATATTGAATAATCGCAGCCAGCCCATCACAAGCTTCGCATGTGATGGGCGTTTTTATCTTTTTTTCATTTCTCCTTAAGGAATCTGTAATATATAATCAGGAGTAGTACCTTGACAGCCGAGGTATTATCGAATATTATATACTCACAAGCAAAAACTATGACAGGAGGAATGAACATGTCTATGGGCTCTGACCTCTTACGAGGCAACACAGACACAATCATTCTTGCGCATTTGCAAAAGGGTGACAGCTATGGGTATCAAATCAATCGCGCGATAGAGCTTCAGACAAAGGGGCAGCTTGAGCTTAAGGAAGCCACGCTGTACTCGGCCTTTAGGAGGCTTGAGCTTTCGGGGTGCATCATCTCATATTGGGGTGATGAAAACACAGGCGCAAGACGCAGATACTACAGCATAACCGATTACGGCAGAGAAATTTGCAGCAATTTAGTGCGAGAATGGAACCTGGCAAAAAGAATTATTGACGAATTAATCAAGGGGGATTAGAACATGGAAGACAGAATCAGGGCATATGTGGACGAGCTTTTCCAAAACGCACCTTCAACGCAGAAGGCATATGAAATGAAGGTTGAGCTCACTGGAAATCTTATTGAGAAATACAACACGCTCACTTCTGAGGGCCAGCCGCCTGAGCAGGCGCTTGCAAGTACGATTGAGAGCATAGGCGATGTTTCAGAGCTTTTCGGAAGCCTCGTCGAGCCGCTGCCGTATCAGGCAATGCCTTTGCAGCAGCAAAGCAGCAAGTATCCGTTCTTTTTATCAATAGCTGTGATGCTGTTCGTGCTTTCGATAATTCCGGTAATCTTGCTAAAGAGCATTGTCGGCGTACTTATAATGGTGGTTATAGCTGCGGTTGCGATTGCTATCTTGGTCTATGCCAACGCATCGAAGCCAAAGATGAGTAATGGAGGTACTATGGTGGACGATTTCAGAACATGGCAGAGCAAAACCGAGTTCAATAAGCAAATGAAGAAATCTATCAATATGGCGCTGTGGCCGATTATCGTCATCCTCTATTTCCTCATCAGCTTCTCAACCGGCATGTGGCATATAACTTGGATTCTCTTCATCGCGGGAATTGCGATTGAAGGCTTGGTCCAGGCCATCTTTGCCTACAAAAACATAAAGTAGAGGCGAGAAGAAAATGAATTATAAGTTTAACTCAGTTTCCGATAACAAGCGGCAATCGGGTTTGGCAATGTATTCGGGCGCAATATTCACAATTGCCTGTATCCTCGGAATTCTCGCGCCGTCCATCGTGAATTTCGCGCTTGAAAGTACCCTGTCTTGGGCGCTTCTGCCGATTTCATCAATTATATACGCATGGCTCTTGGTTGTGCCGATTTTCTGGTTCCCAAAGAGAAGGATTCTCTTCCTGCTCTGCCGATTTACAGTGTTAACGCTGCCGTTTCTGTATGTGCTTGGGTTCATTCTCGGTATCACAGACGCCGTTGTCTATATGGGCTTCAGGAGTGCGATAGCCGGCATAGTCTTCTTATGGCTTGTCTTCCTGCTTTTCACCTTGCTGAAGAAGCATAAGAACATTGCGGCGTCGATAACGGCGTTATTGGTTATCCCGCTTTCATGGTATGTAAATTACACTACTGATATATATTTGAACGGCAGAGCAGTACTTGATATATGGGATTTATCCTCCTATGCTGTTTTAATTCTAATTGCGGTTGCTCTTCTTTTCTTCAAGAGAAGAAAACCTGCTCAAAAATAAAGGAGAAAATATGAAAAAAACTTTAGCTTTTACGATTGTAACCTGCGTTTTAATTGTCGCAGTGGTCGCCGGCGTACTCATTTTTGCGCTGTCGGGCAATGGGTTCTCATGGAACGGCTTCAACGGAATCTTTAATGAATCCGCAGAGGTTCATGTCTCCGAAGACCCGTCAAAAATGTACAAAGACTTTAATTTCAACTACGAAACCATATGGGAAGACGCTGACACAATTGATTCACTTAGCTTTGACTGGGTAAGCGGCCACATGAATGTCAGAATAGTGGACGAAGGCGACACAGTGAAGATAGTGGAGTATGCTAACCGCGAGCTTAAAGACGATGAGAAGATGAAAATTTCGCAATCCGGCGGTACTTTGGAGATAAAGTTTGATGAGAAAATTTTCTCTTTCTTTGAAGGCATCAATTTCATGAAGGCTCTGCTGGTTGAAATTCCCAAAAACGTGGCCGAGAATTTCGTTGACGTTGATTTAGGCACGGTTTCAGCCGATTTGAAAATTGATTCTATAAGCTGCAGGAATTTCAAGTTTTCAACTACTTCCGGCGACGCGAAGCTTCCGGCTATAACTGCCGAAGACAGCATTGAGCTTTCATCGGTATCCGGCAACATTTCAATTGAAGACTCATCAGCCCAGAAGCTCAAAATGCCTACAACCTCAGGTAATATGATGGCAGAAAACACAAAAGTGGAACAGCTTCAGGTTTCTTCTGTATCGGGCAGACTGGATTTCTCCGGCGTATGCAAAAAAATCAACGGAAGCTCAACCTCCGGAGAAATAAGGATTTTAACTGAGGAAATGATAGAAGAGGCGGATATGTCTTCGGTTTCGGGGGATCTTGAACTTGTGCTTCCCGAAAATGACGGCTTCAAGGCGAAATACTCCTCTGTTTCGGGAGACTTCAGATGTGACTTCGCCGTGACATATGATTCATCGGAGCATAGCGGAGAAGTGGTTTATAAAGACGGCGGTGCTGATATTGATTTGTCCACCACCTCTGCCGGAATGAGTATTGAGCAAAAATAGCTTTCTCAAATTGAAACGGAAAGAATCCCTCGAAAAACGGGGGGTTCTTTTCGCATGGGATAGAAAAAGGCTGGCTTTAATGATATACTTAAGTGGAATTATAGATTTAGTATATGAGGTAAGCAATGAACTTTCAAAATGTTGAATTCGAATTCTCGGCGGGCGTTGCGAAGCAGCTGCCGAAATCTGATGTGCCGGAAATCGTTTTTTCGGGCAAATCAAATGTCGGCAAATCAACGCTGATAAATAAGCTTCTCAATCGCAAGGCCTTGGCCAGGGTTAGCTCCTCGCCGGGCAAAACGGCGACGGTGAATTCCTATAGGCTCACCGAATGCCGTTTTATCGATCTCCCTGGTTATGGCTATGCAAAGGTTTCAAAGGCGGAGAAGCAGAGATGGGCGCGGCTTGTTGAAGATTATTTCAGCGCAAACAGGAATATCAGGCTCATCGTTCAGCTTCTTGACATGCGCCACAAGCCTACGGCAGACGATATTGATATGCTCAATTTCATCCTCTCAACAGATTATGATTTCATCGTCGTCTGCACAAAGAGCGATAAGCTCAACCGAGGCGAAACTAACGCACAAAATGAAATGTTTGCCGAGCTTTTTGCCGAAAATGAAATAGAATTCATTCCGTTTTCAGCCATGAAGGGCGATGGGGTAGAGGCTGTAAAGGCGGCAATTGCGAGAGCTGTGGCTGAGAGTTAGGTTAAAAAGAGTAGATAAGGTTTACTTTTGCATTTTTATGTGGTAGTATTTTAGTGTGCGAAACTATGATTATAGGAGAAGCAGAAATGAATGCTAAGTTTCATGATGAAAATGTGAGCTTTCTCTTCAAGGCTGTTCTGGCGCTTGAAACCGAGGAAGAATGTGAGAGATTTTTTGATGACATCTGCACCGTGCCGGAGCTCAAGGCTATATCACAGCGCCTTGCGGTGGCAAAAATGCTCAGTGAAAAGCGCGTTTACAGCGAAATTGTGACAGAAACGGGCGCGTCCACTGCCACCATCAGCAGGGTGAACCGTTCGCTCAATTACGGCAGCGACGGCTATGAAATAGTTCTGAAGAGACTTGAGGAAAAGTAGATGGACTCATATGCATCCTTCGCTTTTTTCTATGACGAACTGACCAATAACGTTAATTATGAAAAGAGAGCGGAATTCTTTCTTGACAAGCTGAATGAAATAGGACATCTGCCCGGCCTCACGCTTGATCTAGCATGCGGCACGGGCAGTTTAACGCTCGAGCTCTTAAAACGCGGCATAGACACCTTCGGCGTTGATGCGTCGCCTCAAATGCTCAGCATAGCCAAAGACAAAGCACAGGGCTTTCCCGATGTGCTTTTCGTTTGCCAAAAGATGCAGAGGCTGGAGCTATATGCCCCCGTTGATACCGTTATGTGTATGCTCGACGGAATAAACCATCTTCCGTCTTTTGACGATATGATGACCACATTCCGAAAAGTTCATGAATATCTGAATCCCGGCGGGGTATTCATCTTTGACATGAACACTGTGTACAAGCACAAAGAAATCCTTGCGCACAACACCTTCGTCTATGATATGGAAAATGTCTTCTGCTGCTGGCAGAATTCATATAATGATGATGACAGCGTCGATATATCACTTGATTTCTTTGCAAAGAGCGCGGCAGGCTATAAAAGATTCACAGAGAGCTTCACAGAGCGCGCCTATGAAGAGCAAGGGCTAAAAGAAGCTTTGCTCGAGGTTGGATTTGTGGAGGTTCACATATATGATTCACCAGGAGAAGAAAAGGAAAGAAAGGTAGTTATGGCTATACATGGATAAGATAACAAGATGTATCACGACAGACGGCTCAATTATGGCGGCGGCGATAGACTCAAGTGACATCGTGTTTACCGCGCAGCAGCTTCATAAGCTGACCAAAACCACAGCCGCGGCGCTTGGAAGACTTTTAAGCGGCGCTTCTCTGATGGGCGCAATGCTG
>QMCD01000383.1_pt1 | contig 30772 bp, 30 predicted proteins | sample 1821841 | NCBI WGS metagenome assembly QMCD01 (sample SAMN01991225, study PRJNA193472) | Termite gut metagenome, whole genome shotgun sequencing project. | isolation source: worker | host: Macrotermes natalensis | reverse complement strand
GCACCCACCTGCGCAAAAGCGTCGAGAAACATCATCCGCTGGGGTGAGCATTGAAAAAACCGAGCTATCCTTCATTATTTTCTGTGAATTTCGGAAAATTTGACCTATATTTGTAGCTTAGTCCGGCATGTGTGCCGGTGCGACCTAAAATCTTAGTGCGATGACTGAAGAGACCAACCTGCCTGTTCCCGAGGAACAAATCGGCGACGCCGATGCTAACGAGCAAAATCCCCCCGTAGAGACCCCGGAAACCGAACCGACTGCCGAAATTATTGCAGAACCGGAAATCGAAATTGCCGCGGAACCCGAACTACATGAGACTCCGCAAGAGAAGCCTAAACGACCCAGGATCACTAAAAACGAGGAGCCGGAAGAAAAAGAGGCTGAAGCCCCCGATTTCTCCGACGAGGATGCCGAGTTGGCGGGTGACGCCCCGGAATTCGACCTCGGCGAGGATGAGCACGAGGAGGAGGGCGCATCAGCGGGAAGCATAGGGTTCGACCCAGCGGGAAAGACCAAGGCCGAGCTGTTGGATATTTTCGCGGAACTGTTGGCGTCGCGGCCGATACAGAGCATACGGCGCGAGGTGGAGGCGATCAAGGTGGCGTTCTATAAGATGCACCGTGCCGAGGTTGACGCTCTTCGCGAGAAATTTCTTGCAGAGGGTGGGGTGCCGGAGGATTTTGCCGTCCCGGAAGATGCACAGGAACAGCGGCTTAAGGACCTGTTCTCAGAGTATCGCAAGCGCAGGAACGAATATATCGCAACACTCGAACGTTCGAAAGAGGACAACCTGAAGGTTAAGTTGCAGATAATCGAGGAGTTGAAGGAACTTGTCAACGGCAGCGAGACGCTCAATCAGACGTTCAACGCCTTCCGCGAGTTGCAGCAGAGATGGAGGGACGCCGGGCCGGTGCCGCAGGCTAACGTCAAGGATCTGTGGGAAACATATAATCTGCACGTCGAGAATTTTTACAGCTACATCAAGATAAACAAGGAGTTGCGCGACCTTGACCTCAAGAAGAACTATGAGGCCAAGATGGCGCTTGCCGAGGAGGCCGAGGCGCTGATCCTCGAACCGTCGGTGGTGAATGCGTTCCACAAGTTGCAGAAATTGCACGAACAGTGGCGCGAAGTCGGGCCGGTTGCCAATGAATATAAGGACACGCTGTGGGAGCGTTTCCGCGAGGCAAGTGGTCGTATAAACAAGGCGCATCAGGACTATTTCGAGGGGCTGAAAGACGAACAGAAGGCGAACCTCGACCTGAAAAGCGAACTGTGCGCAAAGACCGAGCAGTTGGCTGATGCAACATATGCCTCGCGCAAGGAGTGGAACAAAGCGTCGGACGAACTGCTTGAGATACAGAAGGTTTGGAAGACGATCGGATTTGCGCCGAAGAAGGATAACGCCAAGGTTTATGAGCGTTTCCGCAAGGCGTGCGACAGGTTCTTCGAGCAAAAACGCAATTTCTACGCCGATGCAAAGAACGAAATGGAACACAACCTGCAATTCAAGGTACAGTTGTGCGAGGCGGTCGAGGCATTGAAGGAGAGCGAGGATTGGCGCAAGACGACCGACGATATCATCGCACTCCAAAGGCAGTGGAAAGAGATCGGGCCGGTTGCGAGACGTCATTCCGATGCCGTATGGAAGCGTTTTCGTGCGGCATGCGACCACTTCTTCAACCGCAAGTCAGCGCATTTCTCGAACAAAGACAACGAGTATGACATGAACCTGCAACGCAAACGCGAACTGTTGGCCGAGTTGGAACAGGCCGACGTTGCGGAAGGCGGGTTTGAGATGATAAAGGAGTACCAGAGGCGTTGGAGCGAGATAGGATTCGTGCCGATCAAGCAGAAAGACGCGATACAGAAGGAGTATAAAGCGGTGATGGACAAGTTGTTTTCCTCGCTTAGAGGAAGTGATCATTCACGCAATATGGACCGCTTCAAAGGTCGCGTTTCCGACATGCGAAATGCTGGCGGCGGAGAGAAACGTCTGCGCAGCGAGCGCGAACGCCTTTATAATAAGGTAAAGCAACTCGAATCGGACATTGCACTGCTGGAGAATAACATTGGTTTCTTCGCTCACTCGAAGAACGCCGAGTCGATGATCCGCGACGTGCAGGAAAAGATCGAGCGGGCGAAACGCGAGATGGCCGAAACGGTCGAAAAGATCAATATGATTGATAATCAAGAGTAACGGTAAGCATATGTCTTTAACAAAATCTAAAAATCCCAAGTACATTTTCGTAACGGGTGGAGTGGCGTCATCGTTGGGTAAGGGGATTATCTCGTCGTCGCTGGCACGGCTGCTTCAGGCGCGCGGATATTCGGTCGCTATTCAGAAACTCGATCCATATATCAATGTCGACCCTGGAACTTTGAACCCCTATGAGCACGGTGAGTGCTATGTGACGGAGGACGGCGCTGAAACTGACCTCGATCTGGGTCACTACGAGCGCTTTACGTCGATCCCGACGAGTAGGGCCAGCAACGTGACCACTGGCAGGATCTACCGCAGTGTGATCGAAAAGGAACGCCGCGGCGAGTTCCTCGGCAAGACGGTGCAGGTGATACCGCACATCACGGATGAAATCAAGCGCCGGATCAAGATGCTGGCTACCAAGAAGATATACGATATCATCATAACAGAGATTGGCGGTACGGTGGGCGATATCGAGTCGCTGCCTTATATCGAGGCTGTGCGTCAGTTGCGATATGAACTCGGGGCGGGTAACACGGCGATCGTGCACCTGACGCTAATCCCATACCTCAAGGCTTCGGGCGAGCTGAAGACCAAGCCGACGCAGCATTCGGTTAAAACGATGCTGGAGAACGGGTTACAGCCAGATATGCTCGTGCTCAGGACGGAGATGCACCTCTCGTCGGATATCCGCAGGAAGGTGGCGCTATTCTGTAACGTCGAGCCAAAAGCAGTGGTCGAGTCGATAGATGTTAAGACTATTTACGAAGTGCCGCTCAAGCTGTTGGCGCAGGATTTCGACAAGGTAACGCTCGATAAATTGAGCCTGCCGCACCACAAAGATCCCGAAATCGACCTGAAAAAATGGCGCGAATTTGTAGACAAGGTGAAAAATTCGAAGGAGGTTGTCCATGTCGGCCTGATCGGGAAGTATACCGAACTGCCTGATGCATATAAGAGCATTATCGAGGCGTTCGTGCATGCGGGGGCGGCTAACAGTGTTAAAGTAAAGCTGCATCTTATTAATTCGGAGAAGATTACGCGTGATAATGTCGAGAATCAGTTGAAGTCTCTAAGTGGTATTTTGGTTGCGCCGGGATTTGGGCATCGGGGGATCGATGGGAAGATAGAGGCGGTGAAATATGCCCGCGAGAATGGGTTGCCGTTCTTTGGCATCTGCCTCGGAATGCAGTGTGCGGTGATCGAATACGCACGTAACGTGCTGGGTTACAAGGAGGCGAATTCGACCGAGATGGGCCCGACGAAGGTGCCGGTGATCGACCTGATGGAAGACCAAAAGGGGGTGACGGACAAGGGCGGCACGATGCGCCTTGGCGCGTACCCGTGCCAACTGACGAAAGACACGAAAGTACACAAGGCATACGGGCACGATATGATCGCCGAGCGGCACAGGCATCGTTATGAGTTCAACAATGCGTACTTCGATGAGTTTGAAAAGGCCGGTCTGCGGCCGGTTGGGATCAATCCAGACACAAATCTGGTGGAAGTCATCGAGCTCGGCGGCCATCCATGGTTCATAGGCGTGCAGTACCATCCGGAGTACAAAAGTACTGTGAAAGAGCCGCATCCGCTGTTCGTTTCGTTCATCCGGGCGGCGGTGGAATATGGAAAGAAATAGTGATTAACGGTTAATTCCTGGTGGGATTAACAGACTCTAAATTAGATAAATGGATAAGAATACTATTGCCGGCCTTGTCGTGGTCGCGCTCATACTTTTTGGGTTCTCGTTTTACAGCTCGAATCAAAATAAAAAGTATCAGGAAGAGAAGCGCATAACCGATTCCATTGCGCGTGCCGAGGGGCGGTTGATCGATCCGATCGTGGAAAAGGCGGCACCGTTCGAGCCGGGGCAGACGATTGAGAGTCAGGCGGTTTCGTCGACTGCCGATTCGATCCATCGGGCACGCCTGGGTGATGTGCTGGTGGATGCTGAGACGGGTGCGGAAGAACTGCTTACTGTTGGAAATGATGTGATGGAAGTCACGTTTTCGACTAATGGTGCGCATGTTGAGAATGTAAAACTGAAGGATTACTTTAAATATCCGAAGCAGGATGGGCGGCCGGTCGAGATGTATACGCCCGGGTCGTCGTATTTCAATATGGGGCTATACCTGACAGGGAATAATTATTACATTAATACTGGAGATTACACATTTCAACACGCAGGAACGGAGACGCTTACACTACCTGATGGTAGGTCTGCCAAGCGCGTGCTGTTCAACCTTGCGACCGACTCGACTTCTTATATTCAGTATGTCTACACGATTTTTGACGACGACTACATGGTCGACTTCGATGTCAATTTCGTTAATATGCAGGGTGTGCTCTCGCCGCAGATGTCGAGCCTGATGCTCTCGTGGGGAAATACGGTGCCACAGCAGGAAAAAGGGTTCGATAACGAGAATAAATACAGTACGATAGCCTATAAAGCGCCGGGTGACGACAAGGTGAGTGATATCGGGATCGGCACCGGCGAGAAGACGGAAAGCGTGAAGGGCAACGTACAGTGGATCGCCATGAAACAGCAGTTCTTCACTACGACGCTCGTGGCGCGCAACAATTTCCAGACTGCCGATTTCGGTTACGAAACGTTCGCGCCGACCGATGAAAAGCTCAAGCGGTTCCATGCCGAGGCCAATGTGGCTTACGACCGCAACAAGTCGGAGTATGGTTTTCAGTTCTATTTTGGTCCGGTAAAGTACTCGCAGTTAAAGCAGTACGATATGAAAATGGAGCGATTGGTTAATCTTGGATGGGCTATCGTTCGTTGGGTCAATACAATACTCGTGATTCCGACATTCAACTTCCTGACCAAGCACATTGCAAATTGGGGGGTTATCATACTGTTGCTCACGCTGTTAATTAAGATCATAATCCTGCCGCTGACTTACAAATCATACCTTTCGACGGCTAAGATGCGGGTACTCAAGCCCGAGTTGGACGCGATCAATGAGAAATATCCCGACAAGGAGGATATGATGAAAAAGCAGCAGGCGACAATGGACCTCTACAAAAAAGCGGGCGTAAGTCCGATGGGGGGATGTCTGCCGATGCTGATCCAGATGCCCGTGATCATGGCGCTCTTCTTCTTCTTCCCAACGGCGATCGAACTGCGCGGGCAATCGTTCCTGTGGGCGGAAGACCTTTCGACCTACGACAGCATTCTGAACCTGCCGTTCAGCATACCGCTCGGCTATGGCAGTCATGTGAGCCTCTTTACGCTGCTTATGGCCGCGTCGCTGTTCCTGAACACCAAGCTCAATCAGCAAACACAGCCCTCGGGGCCGGGTGCGGGAATGATGAAAGTAATGCTTTATATAATGCCGCTTATGTTGTTGATTTGGTTCAATAACTATGCGAGCGGATTGTGTTACTATTACCTGCTTTCGAACCTTATAACCATCGGGCAGACATGGGGGATGAAACTTGCCGTGAACGACGAAAAGCTTCATGCGCAGATGAAGGCCAATGCCGCAAAAACTACCCAGACCCAGGCGAAAAAGGGGAGGAAAGGGAAGTCGAAATGGCAGATGAGGTATGAGGAGGCGCTCCGGCAGCAGAAACAAGCGGCGGCTCAGCAGGCTAAGAAACGAAAGTAACTTCTTACGTAAATAAAATAATGGCGGCAATTTTGAGATTGCCGCCATTATTATTTATGTCGCTGTAAATCAGGTTGTCTAAAGTCCCAACTCTTGTTTTATCCGGTCGATCTTGGCGTCGAGTTTTTTCTCGACTGCGTCGAATATGTCGATCGAGGGGAGAGGTTCGCGGACACCGAAGTAGTACTTTATTTTTGGTTCGGTGCCGGATGGACGGACGGAGACGATGGTAGCGTCGGCGGTGAGGAACTGGAGTACGTTCGAGCGCTCGATCTCGATCGGTGTGCGAACCCCGGTGCGCAGGTCGACGCTTTCGCCCGTGAGGTAGTCGCGGATGATGACAACCGGTGATCCGCAGATGGAGCGGGGTGGGGAAGTGCGGTAGCCGTCCATCATGTGGGCGATCTCGTCCTGCCCCGACTGACCTTCCTTTATTATATAGGCAAGTCCCTCCTTGAAAAATCCGTAGCGGACGTACATCTCTTTGAGTAATGTATAGACGGTAATGCCCTGACTGAGTGCCCACGCGGCCATTTCGGCGGCAATAGCGATCGAACAAACAGCATCCTTGTCGCGCACGAAGTCGCATGGCAGGAATCCGAAACTCTCCTCGCCGCCGCAAATGTAACGCTCGCCCATGACCTCATGGTTGCGAATAATTTCGGCGATGTACTTGAACCCGGTCAGGCAGTCGTAATAGCAAACACCGAAACTTTCGGCGACTTTGCCCACCATTTCCGAGGTCACGATAGTTTTGACGATGTACTGACGCCCGTCGAGGCGGCCGAGTTCGCTCCAGCGGCGGCATATATAATAGGTGAGCAGTACGCAGGTTTGGTTACCATTGAGCAGTACCCATTCACCGCGTTCGTCTTTAACGGCGATCCCGATCCGGTCGGCGTCGGGGTCGCTGGCCAGCGCAATTTCGGCGTCGACCTGTCCGGCGAGTTCGAGCGCCATCCGCATCGCCCCGCGTTCCTCTGGGTTTGGCGACTCGACAGTCGGAAAATCGCCATCGACGATATTTTGTTCCTTAACCGTGTGGGTGTTGGTGAAGCCAAACTTGCGCAATGCGGCAGGAACGAGCACCACGCCCGCGCCGTGAAGCGGAGTGTAGACGATTGACATATCGTGGTGACGTTCAATGGCTTCGGGCGAAAGCGAGAGGGTTTTTACCGCATCGAGGTATACCCGGTCGAACTCCTCTCCGATGATGGTAATGTTCTCCGGGTTGAGCCCTTGGCGTATTTGGCCGACCGACGTTATCCGGTTGACCTCCTCGATTATCCGTGTGTCGTGGGGCGCTGTGACCTGAGCGCCGTCGTCCCAGTAGGCCTTGTAGCCGTTGTAGATCGGCGGGTTGTGGGACGCGGTAATCACTACGCCGCTCTGACAACCCAACTGGCGGATCGCGAAACTGAGTTCGGGGGTGGGGCGCAGAGTGTCGAAAAGGTAGACCCCGAAACCGTTGGAAGCGAAGATGTCGGCGACATGTTCGGCAAAACGGCGGCTGTTGTGGCGGCAGTCGTGGGCGATCGCGACGCGGATCTGTTCGCGGTCGGGGAACGCTGTCTTCAGATAGTTGGCAAGGCCCTGCGTCGCCATCCCCACCGTGTAGATGTTCATGCGGTTGGTGCCCACACCCATCTTGCCTCGCATACCCCCCGTGCCAAACTCAAGACCTCGATAAAAGCTTTCGACAAGCTCATTTATATCATTATTTATAAGCCATTTAACCTGCTCCTTTGTCTTTTGGTCGTAATCGCCATCAAGCCAGGAGTGCGCTCTGGCAAGGGTTTCGTTTTTTGTTTTTTCGTCCATTTCAGGTATAATATTTTCTTATGCGGAATGTTGCGTTCAAACTAAAATTCTATGACAAAAATAAGAAGAAAAAGTTCAATTCTCACTATCAGCCTGTTAAAAACAGACACCTCTCAAACCCTTATTTATCTATATAAATAATAAATTAAATAACAACCGAAATCGCAGCTTTTTTTCGAAATATTATCTACAATTTTGTGGGGTAGAATTAAGGCCACCTATATTTTTTATGATCTTAGATAAACATACGTATAGTGATATCTGGCAGTCATGCTTGTCCCGTATTAAGGAACAAACATCTGAGGATGAGTTCGTTAAATGGTTCAAGCCTCTGGTGCCGCTCGATTTCGACGGGACGACGCTCCAATTGCGCGTCCCGAACGAGAGTTATGTGTACCATATTGAAAAGAATTACCTACAGTTTCTTAAACCGATCCTCTACCAGCTCTTCGGGATGAAGACCAGGCTGCGTTATGTCATGCCGCGGAACGAACAGCAAACGGTCGTTCACGGCGCCGACACGACGGCGATAGGCAAGTTCCTTGCACAGACCGATACTGCAAATATAAAGAATCCGTTCATACTTCCGGGTATCCGAAAGGCGATAATCGACCCGCAGCTCAACATGAACTACACTTTCGACGGTTTTATCGAGGGTGAGTGCAACCGGTTGGCGCGTTCGGCTGGGCTGGCAGTGGCGGTGAACCCGGGGAACACGCCGTTCAATCCGCTATATATATATGGTAACTCGGGGCTGGGCAAGACACATGTCGCGCAGGCGATAGGGATCGAGGTAAAACAACGGCATCCCGAGATGCAGGTACTCTACGTCTCGATGAACAAGTTCCAGGCGCAGTACACCAGCGCGATGCTCAACAAGGAGTTCAACGATTTCATCCACTTCTATCAGATGATAGACGTGCTGATAATCGATGATATACAGGAACTTGCGGGTAAGGAGAAGACGCAGAACGCGTTCTTCACGATATTCAACCACCTGCAACTTGCGGGCAAGCAGTTGGTCATAACCTCGGACAAGCCGCCGGTGGAGTTGAAGGATATCGAGCAGAGGCTGATCACGCGCTTCAAGTGGGGGCTTTCTGCGCAGCTCACACAGCCCGATTACGAGACCAAGGTCAAGATAATCAGACACAAGGCGCAGAAACTCGGGACACAGCTCTCGGACGAGGTGATCGACTATCTGGCGGATAATATCAATGCTAATGTGCGTGAGATAGAAGGCGCGCTGTCGTCGCTCGTGGCCAATGCGGCGTTCATGAACCGGAAGATCACCGCGGCGCTCGCCAAAGAGATACTCAAGGTCTATGTCCACTTCTCGCAGAAGGAGATCACGATAGAGGGCATCAGGCAGGTCGTGTGCGAATACCTGAAACTCGACATAGATACGTTCAACTCGCCCAAGCGCACGAGAGAGATCGCACAGGCGCGGCAGATCGCGATGTACCTGTGCAAGAAATACACCAAGGCGCCGCTTACAGCGATAGGGTCGGCGATCGGCGGCAAGAACCATGCAACGGTGCTCCATGCTGTAAAAGCAGTCCAGAACCTGATCGAGACCGATAAGGCTTTCAGGCGGCAGATCGAGGACATTGAAAAACTGGTGACGGCGAAATAGCGGTTGGTGGTTAATGGTTACAGGCGGCTGTGCGTTTCTTGTGCGGCCGCTTTATTGTTTATATCATATTGAAGCGTAGTGATAGATCTCATAGGTGGATAGAGGAGAAGCCTCTCGCTTCGGGATGCAGGTTATTACTTCCGGCAGGCGGTCTGTGTGTTGAGTTGGTCGCCCAAAGCGCCCCTTGTGGCCTTGCATTATTTTTAATGGAAGGGATTGATATTTCAGGCTTTTTTATTTTGTTTCACAGTATAATTATTTATCTTTACGTTGGATAATTTATATTGTGATGAGTAGACCGAAAACAGGAGACAAAGCGCCCGACTTTTCAGCTAACGATCAGAATGGTAATAAGATATCTCTTTCGGACTTCGCGGGCCGGAAGTTGATACTATATTTCTACCCGAAGGACAACACGCCGGGCTGTACGGCAGAGGCATGCAGCCTGCGCGACGGGAAGGGCGAGCTGGAGCGGATGGGCTTTGCGATCGTTGGAGTTAGCCCCGACAGTGAAAAGTCGCACGCGGGTTTTGCGGCAAAGCAGAGCCTGAACTTTCCGATACTGTCGGATCCGGACAAGGCGATCGCCAAGGCGTACGGGGCATGGGGACCGAAAAAATTTATGGGCCGCGAGTATGAGGGTATTCTGCGCACGACGTTCGTGATCGACGGTGAGGGCCGGATCGAAAAAGTATTCGACAAGGTCGATACTAAGCGGCATTTCGAGCAGATCGCTGACTCGTACAAATAGAAGCGATATGAGTTTCGCAGGGCATGCTATGGATGCGAATACTCGCATCAGGCAGAATCGGGAGATGCTTAAGGCAAAGCGAAACCGAAGGAGCGAAATGCGCATGATGTACGCCAAGGCAGTGGTCCGTCAGCGCGGCGAACTTAGCGACATAAAACTGCCGCGTGAGGAACTCGATATAATTAAGGCGGAGATAAGGGAGAGGATGCAGAGGGAGAATCGCAGAAGGACAATGGCAACGATAGTCGTTACTGCACTTATCACTTTGCTTGTAATATCCTTACTGTCAATAATATTTTAAGCAAACTACTAAAACCCAAAAATATGGCAGAGAAAGAGAAAACGCAGATCAATCCCGAGAAGCTGAAAGTGCTCAGCGCCGTGATGGACAAGATCGAGAAGGATTTCGGCAAGGGCGCGATAATGAAGATGAACAGCGGTGCGGTGGAGGATATCGCGGTGATCCCGTCGGGTTCGATCACGTTGGATATGGCGCTCGGAATTGGGGGCTATCCCCGCGGGAGGGTGATCGAGATATACGGCCCCGAATCGTCTGGTAAGACCACATTGGCCATTCATGCCATTGCCGAGGCGCAGAAGCTGGGCGGCGTGGCGGCGTTTATCGACGCGGAACATGCTTTCGACCAATATTATGCGCAGAAATTGGGCGTCGAGTTCGGCGACAATTTCCTGATCGCGCAGCCCGATAATGGCGAACAGGCGCTGGAGATCGCCGATAACCTGATCCGGTCGAGCGCGGTAGACATCGTGGTGATCGACTCGGTGGCGGCGCTTACACCCAAGTCTGAGATCGAGGGCGAGATGGGCGACTCGAAGATGGGCCTCCAGGCGCGCCTTATGTCGCAAGCCCTGCGCAAGCTCACTGGCAGCATCAGCAAAACTAAGACAGTGTGCATCTTTATTAACCAGTTGCGCGACAAGATCGGCGTTGTGTACGGCAATCCGGAGACGACCACCGGCGGTAACGCGCTGAAATTCTATGCCAGCGTGCGTATCGACATCCGCAAGGCTTCGAGCATTAAGGACGGCGACGAGCAGGTTGGTGTACGCGCAAAGGTGAAAGTTGTAAAGAACAAGGTTGCGCCCCCGTTCCGCAAGGCGGAGTTCGATATTATCTACGGAGAGGGCATCTCCCGTGTTGGCGAACTCGTTGACATGGCGGTAGATACTGGCATTATAAAGAAGAGTGGGTCGTGGTTCTCGATGGGCGAGAAGAAGTTGGGGCAGGGTAGGGATGCTGTACTCAAGTTGTTCCAAGACAACCCGGAAATGATGATGGATGTAGAGGATAAGGTACGCACGGCGGCGAAGGAAACGACGAAAAAATAGTGGTTAATATTAGGTGGTTAATGGTTAATATGTTAGAAATATTAATCATTAACCATTGATAATTAACCATTAACACAAATACAGATGGCTTATTCACCCGAACATGAAAAACTACTCACGGCCCAGTTCGATGAACTGATGAAAAGCTGTGAGAAAATTATTAAACGCCCGGATGACTGGGATACTATAAAACGTGCTTACATGATCGCCAAGGATGCCCATGAGGGGATTTTCCGAAAGACGACCGGTGAGCCGTATATGACGCATCCGATTGCGGTGGCCATGATCGTGGTCAACGAGATCGGGCTGGGTGTGAAATCGGTGGCGGCCGCATTGCTCCACGATGTGGTCGAGGATAACAAAAATTATTCGATCGAGGATATCGAGGCTCTGTTCGGGCCAAAGATCGCTGCGATGGTGCAGGGGCTGACCAAGATCGAGGGGGTGTTCGACAAGAATCTGCCGGCAAACGTTTCGAACGAGGATTTTTCAGTGCAGGCTGAGAGTTTTCGCAAAGTATTGCTCACTCTGTCGGACGATGCGCGCGTGATCCTGATCAAGATCGCCGACCGTCTGCACAATATGCGCACCCTCGACGGAATTGCGCACGAAAAGCAAATAAAGATCACAAGCGAGACGATCCTGTTGTTTGCCCCACTGGCATATCGTCTTGGTTTATACCAAATTAAGACTGAATTAGAAAACCTTTGCTTAAGGTATCGTTTCCCGGAAGTATACAAGGAAATAGCAGAAAAGCTGGATGCGACGGAGCAGACGCGTTCGGAATTTATCGAGAATTTTATTGCCCCGATACGTAAATCGTTACAAGAGAGTAATATAGATTTCAAAATAGAGGGTAGGGTGAAGAGTCCCTATTCGATCTGGCTGAAGATGCAGCGCAAGCAGATCCCGTTCGAGGAGATTTACGACCTTTTTGCAATACGCATCGTTTTCGAGCCATCGCCGATCATACCGGAAAAGTCACAGTGTTGGCACATCTATTCTTTAATTACAGACATCTATAATCCTCATCCTGACCGTATTAGAGACTGGGTAAGTAATCCGAAGCTGAACGGCTACGAATCACTACACACAACGGTAATGGGTCCCGGCGGAGTGTGGGTCGAGGTACAGATCCGTTCGCAGCGAATGGAGGAGATCGCCGAAATGGGTTTTGCCGCCCATTGGAAATACAAACGGCAAGGGGTCAATGAGGAAGAACCCGATTTCGACAAGCGCCTCAGTGAATTGCGCGATGCCCTGAAAGGTTCGACGGAGGATGCTGTGGAGTTCCTCGATAATTTCATAATGACGCTATACTCTGCTGAGATCATTGTATTTACGCCCAAAGGTGAGTCGCGCAAACTGCCGCAGGGGGCGACGGTACTCGATTTCGCATATGCCGTCCATACGAATATAGGTAACCAAGCGATGGGCGCGAAAATCGACCACAAGGTCGAGCCTATTTTCAAACAGCTATCCAGCGGTGACCAGGTCGAGATCGTGACATCAAAAAGTACGTACCCAAAACCGGAATGGCTCGATCATGTAATAACGGCAAAAGCCAAACAGTCGATCAAATCATACCTCAAAGGAAGTACGCACGACAGCGTCAAAGAGGGGATGAGGATGTTCGAGGAGAGGCTCATGGAATTCAGGATCAAGCCGAGCGCCCGACTGTTTCGCAAAGTGCTGCCTGCTTACAAATGTAAATCCAAGGATGAGTTTTATAGCAAACTTGGCTCCGGACAGATACGGCTCGACCATATCGGCGAAGTAATAAACTACAATTCAGCTGTTAAGGTATTGAAATTCTGGGAAATAGAACTTACTAATCCATTCAAGAAGAGTGACGGAAAGAGCAATGCTAAGAAGGTTAGGAATGTAATCGATGACAATTGTAAAGATATATTTGTGATTGCGACGTGTTGCAATCCGGTCCCCGGTGATGATATCATCGGTTATTTAGATAAGGAAACAGGTAAGGTGGAGGTGCATAAAACTTCATGTGATGAGTTGACAAAACGCGCAATGCAATATGGTTCACGCGTTAAGACAGTGGAGTGGGCAAGTTATAAGGCATTATCGCATTTTGCCCTTGTTGGTCTAAGGGGGATTGATAGGATCGGGATAATGATGGAAGTATCCAAGCTTATTGCTGGAGAGTTGAATATTAACATCCGTGAACTTAACATAAAAACTCATGACGGAATTTTCGAAGGTACAATGAGTGTATATGTGCAAGAAAAGAAAGATATAGACTCAATAATCGAAAAAGCAAAAAAGATTAAAGGGATAGAGGAAGTTAAACGAATAAATTAGTTAATGATATGGATATAGGTGATATTCTGTTGATTGTCTTTGCAATAATCGGTACGATAATATCGGCCGTAGCAAAGAGTGCCAAGAAAAAAGCCGAGGTGGCACAAGATGACCAGTCGGCATATGACTCATGGTTGCAAGAAGAAGAGTATGAATCGAATGAGCGCCAAATGAGAGATCAGGAGCAGGGTAGGGGGGCGATCCCACCACAGCAGGACAGAGAGTTACATGCATTGGAAGCCCCGGCTCGTGAGTATTGGTCTTACGATCAGCAGGTGATAGCAGAGCCGGTATCCTGCCATCAAGTGAACGACACAAACAGGCCAAGGCGTAATATGAATGATTCCAAAGATGAAGTATATTCCATTAAAGAGGCGGAAAAAGAAGGCGAACACTTCGATGGACTTAATGATGTAAAACTCAAAGATATAATTATTTACAGTGAATTACTTAAACCAAAATTTAAAGAATACTGATCTCATGGCAACAATATTTTCACGCATAATCTCGGGTGAGATACCTAATTATAAAGTAGCTGAAGACGATCGTTTTTACGCATTCCTCGATATCAGTCCCCTTAAAGAAGGACATACCCTTGTTGTGCCAAAGCAGGAGGTTGATTACATTTTTGATCTTGATGATCAAACACTTAGCGACATGATGGTGTTTGCCAAGAAGGTTGCAGGCAAAATCAAAAAGAGTATGGGATCGAAAAAGGTTGCAGTAGTTGTCCTCGGCCTCGAAGTGCCCCATGCACACATTCATCTCATTCCTCTTGATCATGAGAATGACGTAGATTTTTCTCGCGAACCGCTTAAATTATCACCCGAGCAATTCACAAGTATATTGCATTCACTTTTGTAATCCAACTCACTCGCAAACTCGCCCATGATCTCAGACATGTCTATATAGCGCCGTTTTTCTGTCCAGTCAAGTTAAATAATCATACTCTGCATATTTAATATTCTTAAAACCAAGTAGTTAACTGCATATATATATAGTGAAGGTTTATTTGCTTTGTTCTTTATAAGATGATTTAGTGCCTTCTTGTTATTTGATGGTATATTTTATACATTAAATCACTGTTAATCAGTATATTTAATGGGTGAATATGAAGGTTAAGTTTATATGTAATAAATCATATGGATTGATGGTTTATTTTAAATAATTTACCTATCTTTGTGATTACATATGAAAACGAGATTACAAGAGTTTATGATTCGAGAAGGCATGACAGCTGCCAGACTGGCGGAAATTGTAGGAGTTCAGCCATCTGCGATTTCACATATACTGTCGGGACGAAATTATCCACGCTACGATTTTATTCACAATTTGCTGAAGGCTTTTCCTGAAATGAATCCCCGCTGGTTATTGCTGGGAGAAGATGAAATTTACACACAAAGTACTCCTACTCCTGTCAAGAAAACACCCATTCCTCAAGAGGTCAAAATCAATAATTTGGAACAACGAATTGATTTTCAGCCTAACGATTATGCTTCCACGCCTCAAGTTGTTCCGATAAGTACGAAGAAGGATGGCAATAAATACATGAAGAGTACACCAAGGGCTATCGATAAAGTGATTATTTTTTATTCTGACGGCACATTCTCTTTGTATGAAAACTAATCTTTCTTGCAGCATAATATACATTATGTTAAGTTGCTGTTTGGAAATTTAATCGTAATCGTATTTGCAATTTTACTATCAAAAATTACCTTTGTGTTTAACATATTTTGCATGAAAAAAGCTATTATTATCGTCATTGGTTTGTTGTTAATACTTACGGTGTTCATGATAAAAACCCCGAATAAGAAACAAAAGCATTCTAATAATCTGGTTGTAAGCATATTGCCATTAAAGTATCTTGTTTCAAAAATCATCGGTGATGATTACCATATCGAAGTACTGACGCCCCCAGGAACGAGTCCTGAAACGTATGAACCCACTCCAAAGCAGTTGGTTTCGCTATCCGATTCCTCTTTGGTATTCACTGTGGGGTTGATAGACTTTGAGCGTGAATTGATTAATAAGCTTAGCAAACAAACTGACATTAAAGTTGTTAACTTATCCGAAGATGTTTCTTTGCTTTCAGGAAGTTGTGGATGTCAAGAGGACAAAGACAGCCACGGGCATCACCATCATGGCGTTGATCCGCACATCTGGACTTCTCCTAAACAACTGAAAATCATGGCGTCGAATGCCTATCGCGCAATCTCCCTACTCCACTCGGACAATAAATATTATGAGGCAAACTTGCATGCTCTACTTACTGAGCTCGATGAATTGGATGCGCAATTGAGAGTATGCTCACTGCTGCAAAAACGAAGTATTTCTTCATATATCATCCGACAATGACTTATTATGCAAACGATTATAGAATAGAACAAATCTCGATCGAACAGGCAGGCAAAGAGCCTTCCGCCGATCAGTTGCGAAACCTTATCGACCTTGCCAGGCAGGAAAATATAACTAAGATCTTATATCAGAGTGAGTTCAGCGTATCGATGGTCGAAACTATCGCTAATGATATCGGAGCAACCCCAGTCATGATAGATCCATTGGCGGAAGATATCGTCCGGAGTATTGTCGAAATTACACAACAAATAACGACTGATCGTGAATAACCTTGAGTTCATAACGTTGTCCGACGTTGGGGCAGGTACGGCGGCCATGTAGCGCTCGAAGATGTCGACATGAAAGTGTATTCAAGTGATTTTATGGGAGTTATAGGCCCTAATGGAGGCGGTAAGACTACGCTTATAAAGGCGATCTTAGGGACTGTGGAGTATAGTGGACGGATAGATTTTGCCAAGGTTTTGGACGGGCCGTTCGGTCGACGGATTGGTTATTTGCCGCAACAGAACGATTTCGACATAAAGTTTCCCATCTCCGTACGCGAGGTCGTGCTCTCCGGGCTTCAGCAGAAAAAAGGGCTTGGGCGCGCATACACGGATGAGGATAAGGAAAAAGCGGATGAGTTGCTGCACCTGGTTGGAATAAGCGAAATTGCCGAACGGCCCATTGGGCAGATCTCCGGAGGGCAAATGCAGCGCACCCTACTCTCCCGCGCGTTAATATCCGAACCCATGCTTCTGATCCTCGACGAACCGGCTAACTTCGTGGATAACAAGTTTGAACGGGAATTATATGAACTATTGCTTGAACTTAATCAGCGCATGGCGATCATCATGGTTTCGCACGATCTCGGAACGATAACAAGCGTTGTGAAGACCATCATATGTGTGAATAAACAAGTTCACCGTCACGAATCGAACGTGATAACTACCGAGCAATTAAGCAATTACAATTGTCCTATTCAGTTGATCACCCACGGGGAGATGCCGCATACGGTGCTTGGAAACCATTAGACGTTAAGCCGGTTTCGATAAGCGATCATAAGATTGCGCGTGTAGACGACGAAGCCGGTGAGCTGGCCGAGGATAAGCACCGGATCGTGGCGGATGATGGCATAACTCACGATCATTGCCGAACCGGTGAGACTGATAACCCAGAACATTGTGGGAAGTACCGATTCGCCCATCCGATGCGAGTACCACCACTGGTAGACAAAACGCAAGGTGAATGTGAACTGCCCAGCCACGCCGTAAACGATCAGCCATGCCGGGATGTTTTCTTGCCTGAACAAGTGTTCGACCGTGGCGTGCCAATTCACTGTGAACCAGACTAATGCGGCGATCGGAATGCATATGAACACTCCTTGCGCAACGACCGGAAGCCTCTGCCATGAGCCTTTTGCATTCAGGTTCCAAATATAAATATAGTAGGAAATGAGTTGGCCGAGCACAACCGCAAAGTCGTTGCGCAGCCATCCATATAGGCACAGCAACAACGAACCAACCATGCTGAGTTGCCAGAAAAGCGTTGGGGAGAGCACCCGTTTTGCGCGCTCAGAGGCTATCCACTGCACAAGCATGCGCGCTGTGAACAACCCCTGAGCGATGAGTCCGATGCTGTAAATCAAATAGTTATTCATACATTGCTCTCGTCCACCGAATAGTTTATCCAACGTTTACGCATCCAGCGGTATGCGAAGCAATCCTTGAACGGTCCAGCCAGGCGGTTCCACAGGTGGTATTTCGATTGTCCAGCAATACGCGGGAAGTGGCGCACCGGGATTTGCTTCACTACCCCACCATCCTGCAACTGTATAAGCGCAGGCAGAAAGCGGTGCATGCCCGTAAAGAACGGGATTCGCTTGGCGTAATCAGTCCGGATGACCTTCAGCGGGCATCCCGTATCGGCCACGCCGTCACCCGTCATCATGCGCCGGAAGCCGTTTGCGATCTTCGACGATGCACGCTTCACCGAGCCGTCCTTGCGTCCTGTGCGTATCCCCATCACCATCGCATAGTCCTGAGCCTCAGTCAATAGCAGGTTGAAATCCTCGGGCGTGGTTTGCAGGTCGGCGTCGATGTAACCCACCCATGGCGAATGCGCGTAGTCAATCCCGGCCTTCATCGCACCGCTCAGCCCTGTATTCTTGCGGAACCCGATGTAGAACATATCCGGATTGCGGCGGCACACCTCGCAGAGCAGCTCGGCGCTGCGGTCGGTCGATCCATCGTCGACAAAAAGCACGCACGTCTTCACAAGCGCCGTGGGTAGAAACGCTGCAAGCTCGCGTTCGAGCCGCTCAATGTTGTCCTCCTCGTTGTAGACAGGAACTATTATAGTAAATGCGTAATTGCCCGTTTTATTCATCTTTTGTGTTTGGCATACAAATGTAATCCACCGTCGTAAGCGACAACTATTTAATATACAGCTGTTTATCTTTTTTGTCGTAATTTAGCCGCAAACCTGTCCACACCCTCCCAGTCGATATGTAAGACGGATGTCTTGGTCTTTGCGATCATGCGCACCATCATACGTTCGAAGAAATTCATCGCCTCGAAGTTGAATTCCCCGCCCAGAAACGCAAGCGCCACGGCCTTTTCACGCAGCGCTATCGGATAGGCGGACTGCGTCTCCTTCTCCTGTTCCTCGCGGTTAGGGTGCATTCCACAGACATACAACCCCAATCTTTTTTGCAGCAGAATAGCCTCATTTTCAGAACAAAACGCTGTCATTTGTTTGAGCGGCCGCCCAGCGTAAACCGATGTGCCGAGAACGACCAAATCGAACTTGCCGAGATCAAGATCCGGCCGTGCGCCGTTCATCAACGGGAATAACTCGACATCACCCAGTTTCTCACCTATCGCACTGGCAACCTTTTCCGTGGTACCATGCTTGCCGGAATAGACTATCGTAGTTTTCATATCTAACTGTTTTACAGATATTTCCGACAAACGGCACATGGACCGTACGCATCGTTGTTAAGCGTGAAACCGCTATTTTCATACATTACCGCGGGTCCGGTGAACGCCATATTTGCATCGCCTACAAACGGATAGGCCTCGACATATTCACATCCCTCCTCCGCCGCATCTGCACACACTACATCGAGAAGATGCGTCGCCACACCTTCGCCGCGCATGGCAGGGTCGACAAAAAAACACGCGATCGCCTTCACCTTCTTCTCTTTCCCCCCATCTTCCCATGGCAACAATAAAAATATGCTGTCGTAATTCCGTTTGTCGTTGGCGTTGCACCACCCCACTTTCCCGTCGGCATAGGCCAACCAACCTTGTAATATACCTCTATTTATATGATCCACGGCACATTCGCGATGATGCACCGCGCCTGCCGGTGTGTATTCCCATGGTTTTTCGCTCTCCATTGCTGCGCTCCAATGGGGAGCCATACAATAACATCCCGCCCATTCGTTTGCGCCCGAGCAGGCAGTATTGTCGAAAAACAAAAGCCAGTCCTCGATCAGTTCTGGGGTCAATTTCCGGATTTCAAGGTTCATTTTATGTGGTCTGCCTTTTTATTCACAGCCATAGCTTGATGCACAAAGGTAACTATTTTATTCGGATTAGGTTCAGCCCGTCGCGTATCGGTACAACCACATTTTCCACGCGCGGGTCACGGCCCACCATCTCGTTGAACTCGGTTATTCGCTGCGTATGCAGGTCGTTGTGTGCTATGGGCCGGGCGACCTTACCATGCCACAGAATATTGTCGGCGATGATAAAACTGCCTGATTTTATGAGCGGTACGCCACCGTCGTCACCCATCGCCATGCGGTAATAATCGGGGTATTCGCGTTTGTCGCCGTCGATGAACACGAGGTCGAATGTTTTATTTAAGCGCGGCGCGACCTCCAACGCCGATCCGATGTGCTGCCTAATCTTAGCTCCATGCGGACTTCGTGCAAAGAACGACGCAGCTATCTCCTCCAGTTCGTCGTCTACCTCGATGGTGTCGATCGACGCTCCATCCTCCAAACCTGCCGCAAAACATAGTGTCGAATAACCGGTGAACGTTCCTATTTCCAGAATGTTACGCGGTCGCAGCATGCGGGTAAGCATCTCCAGTAGCTTGCCCTGTGCGTGGCCGGAGATCATGCGCGGATGTATCGCACACAGGTGGGTTTCACGATCAAGCTCGTGTAGCAACGCATCCTCGGGCGCCGAAACCGACTCTATATATTTTTCAAGAACATCCATTTCCGTAAGTCAGAGTCGACGTTTGCCCGAACACCTCGTTGGCTGCCTCCATAATGTCGGAAGCCGTCACAGCATCTATCTTTCGATACATATCGGCAGGCGTATCAACTTCATTATAAATTAAATAGCTTTTCCCGGCATTCAATATATACCCCTCTTTACTCTCCATCGATATCGCCAACTGCCCGACGAACTGCTTCTTCGCAGCGGCCAACTGACGTGTGGTGAGTGCTATATTGCTCAGGTCGGCGAGTTGGCTGTCTATTAGTTCACGGCATCGACCCACCTTCTCCTTCTCTGTACCAAAATATATCGTCGCAATACCTGAATCACTAAATGAGGTAAATGAGGCTTCTACACTGTAAGTCAAGCCATTTTTCTCTCGCAAAAGCGTATTCAGCTGCGAGTTTGCCGCAGGGCCGCCGAGTATGTTCACAAGCAATGCCAGTGCGATACGCCGCGGGTCATCGTTGCTGTACGCACGATTGCCGATAACGCAATGCGCCTGATGAGTACCGCGACTCAGCGTTTTGTCGAACGGCGCGACCAATGGCGGCATCTCGCGCGAGAATGCTCTCGCCGAATGCCCTACCCCACCGAAACACGCTTCCACGACCTTCACGAACGCTTTTTCCGAAATATTTGCCGCCGCCGCAAATACCATTTGGTCGGTATTATACGTCCTTGCAGTGAACGCCCGGATGTCCGCACCGGTAAATCTACCTACCGATGAACGCGTACCTAAAATATTGTGTCCCAGCGTAGAACCGGCAAAAAGCAGGTCTTCGAACTCATCGAAGATCCTCTCGGGCGGCGAGTCCTTGTATGAATTTATCTCATCGATCACAACCTCGCGTTCGCGCACTACCTCCCGCCCCGGGAAAGTAGATCGGAATACGATGTCAGCGATCAGTTCCGCGGCCTTTGGGAGATCAACCTTCAAAGTTGTGGCATGCACAACAGTTTCTTCCTTGGTAGTGAATGCGTTAAGCTCGCCGCCCAGTTTTTCCAGACGGCTATTAATATGATGTGGGCGGCGGTGCTCGGTACCCTTGAAAAGCATGTGCTCGGTGAAGTGAGCCAGTCCCACCTCACGCGCCAACTCGTCGCGGCTGCCTGCGTTGACCGTCATCGCGCACCATGCAACTGGCGATTTCACCCGTTTAAAAATGCACCGTATGCCATTCTGGAGCGTATATGTGAAAAATTCCGTCATTTTTTCCCGGCGTTTACGCATTCTGCGAGGAACTGCCCCGTAAAACTTTCCTTTTTTTTCATTAACTCGGCAGGCGTACCTTCGAAAACAAGGTTTCCACCGCTGTCGCCCGCCTCAGGCCCGAGGTCTATAACCCAGTCTGCACACTTTATAACATCCATGTTATGTTCCACAACCACAATGGTATGACCCTTTTCAATTAAAGCATCGAATGAAGTTAGTAATTTCTTTATATCGTGAAAATGCAACCCTGTCGTCGGCTCGTCAAAAATGAACATCATCTGCCCCGCAGTGTTCTCCTTGAGCAGGAACGCCGCCAATTTAACCCTCTGGCTCTCACCACCCGAGAGGGTTGACGAAGACTGCCCTAACTTCACATAACCAAGCCCCACACTCTGTAACGCCCTGAGTTTCTCCACAATACGCTTATTTGTCGCATTCTTTTTATCCTCGAAAAACTCCACTGCATCATCCACTGTCATCTCCAACACGTCGTAGATAGTCCGTTCTTTATAGCGCACCTCAAGTACATCATCCTTAAAGCGTTTGCCCCCGCATGCCTCGCATTTCAGCTCCACGTCGGCCATAAACTGCATGCTCACCTTGATAACCCCCTCGCCCTGGCACTCTTCGCAGCGGCCGCCTGCGATATTGAATGAAAAATGCGACGGTCCAAAGTTATTTTGACGTGCATATTGCTGATCTGCAAATAGTTTACGTATCTCATCGTAAGCTTTAATGTAGGTTACGGGATTCGAGCGAGATGACTTGCCAATCGGGTTCTGGTCGACCATTTCCACCGAACGCAGCATCGCGTAATCGCCCGTAAGTCGCTCGAAATTACCGGGTTTCATCCCCGTTTCGTAAAGTTCGCGCCGCAGTGCCGGGTAGAGTATCCCCCTTACGAGCGACGACTTACCGCTCCCGCTCACCCCCGTCACACACGTCATTGCCCCAAGCGGGATACGCACGTCGATGCCCTTAAGATTGTTCTCCCGCGCCCCTTTTATACCTATATAATTGCTCCAGCCACGTGGGTTCGCCGGTGTCGAAATCTGTTTTCGCCCGGTCAGATAGTCGGCCGTAAGGCTGTTTTTCGCTTTTGTAAGCCACTTAAGATCACCGCTGTACACGATCTCGCCGCCATTGTATCCCGCTTCCGGGCCAATGTCTACCACCTGGTCGGCCGCACGGATTATCTCCTCCTCGTGCTCAACCACGATCACCGTATTACCGATATCGCGCAACTGCTTTAGCACCTTGATAAGTCTATGGGTATCACGCGGATGCAGTCCAATACTCGGCTCATCGAGGATATAGAGCGACCCCGTGAGGTTGCTGCCGAGTGATGTCGAGAGGTTAATGCGCTGGCTCTCACCGCCAGAAAGGGTCGATGAAAGGCGGTCGAGCGTCAGATAGCCCAGCCCCACGTTCAACAGGTACTGCAACCGGTTTCGTATTTCCGTGAGAATGCGGCTTCCTAATTTGGTATCATGCTCATCGAGAGCGAGTTCCGTGAAAAAATTATGCAATTTTTCAATCGGCAACAACACCATGTCGGCAATCGTCAGCCCGCCGACACGCACATACAGCGCCTCTTTCCGCAGGCGTCCGCCGCCGCAATCAGGACATACGGTCTTTCCCGTATAGCGCGAAAGCATCACGCGATACTGAATCTTATATCGCTCTTTTTCAAGATGTTTAAAGAAATTATCTAAACCTTCGAAGTAACTATTGCCCGTCCACAGCAGTTTTCGTTCCTCGCGCGTGAGGTCATAGTATGGCTTATGTATCGGGAAGTCGAACCGGTGGGCCTTGTTTACCAGTTGCTCCTTCCACCACCCCATTGTTTCACCGCGCCAGCACGCGATCGCGTCGTCGTAAATCGACTTGGTTTTGTCCGGCACGACGAGGTCTTCGTCGATGCCGACCACCTTGCCATAGCCCTCACAACGTGGGCACGCCCCGATTGGGTTATTGAAACTGAACATGTGCTCGGTCGGCTCCTCGAACGTGATCCCGTCGGCCTCAAAGCGCGACGAGAACTCCTCGATCCGGTCGCCATCGTCACTCTGCACAACCACACGGCACTTTCCGCCGCCCATCGCGAACGCCTTTTCCACCGAATCGCCCGCACGGCTAAGCAATTCCCGGTCATCCCGCACAACTTTAAGACGGTCGACTACAACGTCTATCGTCGATTGATCTTCAGCTTTAAGACTTGGTAGATAATCATCTATTAACCAAGTTTTTCCATTCACATAAACCCGCTGAAAACCATCCTTAACAAGCAGTGTTAGGCGCTCGATCATCCCACCATTCATGTCCAAAGGCGCAGTGATCATCACACGCGTACCCTCAGTCTGCGCAAAAATGAACGCTGTGGCATCCGAAACATGGTGCATCTTCACCTCGCGTCCGGAAATTGGCGAATAGGTTTTACCAATACGCGCGAATAGAAGTTTCAGATAATCATATACTTCAGTCGTGGTACCAACAGTCGATCGCGGATTGCGCGTGTTAACTTTCTGCTCGATCGCGATCGCTGGTGCGATGCCGGTTATCTGGTCGACGTCGGGCTTGTCGATACGCCCCAGGAACTGGCGCGCATACGCGGAAAGGCTTTCGACGTAGCGCCTCTGCCCCTCGGCAAAGATCGTATCGAAAGCCAGAGTAGACTTACCGGAACCCGAAAGTCCCGTTATGACTACTAACTGATCGTGCGGAATCTCGACATCTATGTTCTTGAGATTGTGAACTCTCGCACCTTTTATGTGAATTGACTGTTTAACTATTTTGCTGCTCATCATCAAAATGTTATCCCTCGGCTTGTAAAACCGAGGGATATCCATATATAACGCCGCAGAGGGCTATTTTATTATCTGCAGCTGGTCGAGATAGGTCACTTTCTCGCAGTAGCGACATTTGAGTGAAGGCTCCTCGCCTTTAATTACCTTGAATTCGGTCGCCATCTGTTCGTGGTTGGTGATGCACTTGGGGTTTGCGCACTTGGCAAAACCGATGATTGCATCTGGAACCTCGACGGGCAGTTTCTTCGTAACTTCGTAGTTTTCAATGATATTCACAACTGCGTGCGGAGCTACCAGAGCGATGCGGTTGATCTCCTCTGGCTGGCAATAACGGTCGTTGATCTTGATTATCGCCTTGGTACCCATGCGCTTGCTCTCCATGTTGGTGCCGAACGTGATGCGGTGGGTCTCCTTGTCGAGGCGCAGGATGTCAATAATCTTAAAAAGGCTCGCTGCGGGAATGTGGTCGATAACGGTGCCGTTTTCTATTGCGGTGACTTCCAGTTTTTTATCGTGCTTCATATCAATCAATTATTTAAGATCCAACAGGTAACTCATTATCGCCATACGAACATAAACGCCGTTCTCCGTCTGCTCGAAATAGTAAGCCTTGGGGTTAGCGTCCACATCGACTGCTATTTCGTTCACGCGGGGCAGCGGATGGAGAATACGCAGGTTCGGCTTCGTCCCATCAAGCATTTGGTTACGAAGAACATACACGTTCTTAACGCGCTCGTATTCCATTGCGTCGCTAAAACGCTCCCTCTGCACGCGGGTCATGTAAACGATGTCCACATTGCCGATCTCCTGCTCGATATCGGCGGTCTCGACAAACGGAAGCCCCTTTTCGCGAAGGAAATCGCGGTACTCCTGCGGCAGTGCTAACTCCTTGGGAGCCACGAAAGTAAACTTCGCATTAAACTCCGACATAGCCTGAAGGAGCGAGTGTACCGTGCGGCCGTACTTCAGGTCGCCCACCATCATGATGTTGATGTTGTCGAGGCGGCCCTGTGTTTTGAGGATCGAATAGAGGTCGAGGAGCGTCTGCGTTGGGTGTTGGTTGGCCCCGTCGCCCGCGTTCACGATCGGCCTGCGCGAAATTTCGCTCGCATATCGCGGCGCGCCCTCAAGGTTGGTGCGCATCACGATAATGTCGCTGTAATTCGAGATCGTCATGATTGTGTCGTGGAACGACTCGCCCTTCGTGACGCTCGTATTGCCCGGCTCTGAGAAGCCGATCACGCTGGCACCCAGACGATTGGCGGCACTTTCAAAGCTTAGTCGCGTACGTGTCGACGGCTCGAAAAAGAGCGATGCCACGATTTTGTCGCTCATCAGTTCCTGGTTCGGGTTTTTCTCGAACTCCCCGGCGAGCTTCATAATGTGAAGGATCTCGTCCTTCGAGAAATCAGTAATTGAAATCAGATTTTTCTTCCCCATACTCTACGATATTTAGTGATTGTTCTACCTGTATTTTAAGCACTTACTTAATTAGTTATCCCAACGATCTATCTTTTTGTCATCTCGAAGCGTAAAGCGAGAGATCTCTTGCTTTATGCTTCGAGATGACAAGCCTTATATACCTATTCGGTTGACCATTAACTTATTTGTACCCCAAAAATTCTACCGCAGCCCCCTCACACTTTTCCAACCTTTCGCGCAGTTGTTCTTCCCTACCCCGGCGGATCGCGAGCGTCATATCGCACACATTATCAAACGTTTGCGCGACTACCGCAGGAGACATCTCCTTCACCACCTTCATCACATCGTTCATCGCCACATAAGCGAACTTCACGCTGTAAACCGCGTCGACCGTTCGCTCCACCACCTCTGCCACATCCAGAACCTCGTGCGCTGACTCGCGGTAGGCGTTTATCAGCCCGGGCACACCTAATTTCGTCCCGCCGAAGTAGCGGACGACAACTATCAGTATATTAGTGACTTCGCGTGAAAGCATCTGGCCGAGTATCGGCCGGCCGGCCGTGCCTGAAGGTTCGCCGTCATCGTTTGCTCGCGACTGTTCGCCCTCGGGGCCTATACGCCAGGCATAACAATGGTGCGTGGCGTCGTAATATTTCTTGCGCAGGGCATCCAGATGCCCCCTGACCTGCTCCTCGTCGGAAACCGGCCACGCATAGGCTAAAAATTTACTCCCCTTATCCTTAAAAACCGCTTCGGCTGGCGCGGCTATCGTCTTATAACTGTCCGCTTCCACCGTCCGGGTTACTTAATCGACTTAAAAATCCTGCTCCAACGAATGCCGCGCGGGAATCCGCGGTCGCGGTCGACCGAATACCAAATGAACGATGCCTTGCCCACGATGTGGTCTTCGGGAACGAAGCCCCAGAAGCGCGAGTCGGCCGAATTGTGTCGGTTGTCGCCCATCATGAAGAAGTAGTCCATCTTGAAGGTGTAGCTGTCGGCACGATCGCCGTTTATATATATGCCGTCCTCGCGCTCTTCGAGCAGGTTGCCCTCGTATTTGCCGATTATATCGCGGTAAAGCGGGATCGAGAGTGAGTCTATGGCCACGGTCACGCCTTTACGGGGTATCCACAGCGGCCCGAAATTGTCAGGCGTCCAGTGGTATGCCACATCGTCTGGAAAGACGTTTTCGGCATCGTTAAAGATCATTTGCTCGACAGACAATACATTGGGCAACTGTCTGATACGCTCTACATTCTCAAGTGTCAGTGGAAGTATGTAAGTGGCTGTCTGCGCATTCCATGCGCCATTGCGCCGTCCATTTGGATTGCGATCGGCAAGCGCTATCCCCATCTCCTCCAGACGGTATTCGGCGATCTGTTGACCATTCGTCCGGATAACATAAAGATACTGCATGTCGGGTATCTCTTTGAATGACTGCCCGTTAACATACAGTCTCGATTCCACGATGGAGAGCGTGTCTCCCGGAAGTCCCACACAACGTTTTACATAATTCTCGCGTCTATCTACTGGGCGTGAGGTCACATCATACTCCGCATGAAGGCGTTTGTAACCATCGTTTTGCCCGAATTCACGCCGATATTCGCGCAGTACGTCGTAGTACGTTTCATTTTGCCTTTGAAGTATCACCGTATCACCCGCCGGAAAGTTGAACACCACCACATCGCCCAGTTTTACGTGCCCAAATCCTTTCAGTCGATGATACTTCCAATTCGGCCATTCGACGTATGACTTGGAGTGCTTCGTAAGCGGCAACGTATTGTGTACCAATGGGAAAGCGACAGGTGTATTCGGCACTGCGGGTCCATAAGCCAGCTTGCTCACCAGCAGATAGTCGCCCACCAACAGCGATTTTTCCATCGAGGGCGTCGGGATCACGTACATCGCGAAGATAAAATAACGGATCAGCGTCACCACCACGACCGCGAAAAGTATCGACTCCACCCATTCGAACGCCACTTTATAGCCGTGGCTCGCCTTTTTCCTCTCCTGATGCTTGCGCCAGAAAAGGCGGTACATGGATTTCGATATATAAATATCATAGATCACCACCACACCCAGCAGCATCCAGAGGTTCCCCGTCCAGACCACACAGAGCAGTATATATATAATGGACACAAGGGCGAATTTCACCCACTTATTCCCGAATATATCACCTATTTTACTCATATCTGTCTCAAAATTAACTACTAAAATAAGTCCGCCATGGAATAAACCCCTGTCTTACCGCACAGGAATTCGGCGGCCGTTACAGCGCCCACGGCAAGCCCTTTGCGGTTCTTGGCCTCGTGGGTTATCACGATGCTGTCCTCCTCCGACTCCCACTCAACTATGTGTGTTCCGGGAACCTCTCCGCTGCGGCCTGCCGCAATGAATATCTCGTTTTCCTCGGGTTTATCCATCGTCCAGCCGCTTTTGCGCGCCACGTTACGTGCAACCCCCTCGGCCAGCGTTATCGCCGTGCCGCTCGGAGCGTCTTTCTTGTGGATATGGTGGATCTCCTCCATGCTCACGTCGTACTGCGGAAATCCGTCCATCATCCGGGCGAGTATCTCGTTCAGGCGGAAAAACAGATTGACCCCGAGGCTGTAATTCGACGCATAAAAAAATGCCCCGCCTTTTTCCCGGCAGAGCGCAACGGCCTCATCGTAACGTTCCAACCATCCGGTCGTGCCGCATACAACAGCCACACCGGCTTCGAGGCATGTTTTTATATTATTGTACGCCGATTCGGGAGTGGTGAATTCGATCGCGACATCTATGCCCAACCGCCGCAGATTATCGGGCGTGAGCTCGGCACCGTTGTTCTCGTCTATCTTTAGGAGTACCGAATGCCCGCGCGCAGCGAGGATCTTTTCGATCTCCCGCCCCATTTTCCCGTATCCGATCAGAGCTGCATTCATGGATTTTCAGGGGTTTCGGTCGCGGCGATTGAGTGTCGCCGTTCTAACCTGTAAAGGTAATACAATTTTCGCGACATCGACCAAAAGCACCATAAATTTTTATATTTTTGTATCGAAAAGTTTATTCGCAGATGAGATACTTCGCTGAATTGGCATACAAAGGCACCGCCTATAAGGGTTGGCAACGGCAGGTGGACGCTCCATCGGTGGAGCAGGCGCTGGAGGATGCGCTCGCAACCCTGCTCCGCACGCCGATCGAGGTGGTCGGCGCAGGCCGCACAGACACCGGCGTACACGCATCGTACTATGTCGCCCATTTCGACATGCCGATCGAAAGTAGCGACGCGACTACCCTACTCTACCATCTCAACTCGATACTCCCCCACGATATCGCCGTTTTTTCGCTCACGCCGGTCGACGACGATGCCCACGCGCGTTTCAATGCCGTGGCGCGCGAATACAAATACTATATAGCCACACACAAAGACCCGTTCAGGCGCGAAACGGCGTGGCAATATTTCGTCGACCTCGATGTCGAACGGATGAACCTTGCCGCCGCCGCGCTGCTCCGTGCCGACGATTTCACGACGTTCAGCAAACTCCACTCGAACAACAAGACCAATATATGTAAGGTGTCGAAAGCGGTATGGACGCCCGGGGAGGGTGAACTTGTGTTCACGATCCGGGCCGACCGTTTCCTGCGCAACATGGTGCGCTCGATCGTGGGAACGCTGGTCGATGTAGGGCGCGGGAAGATCGACGCCGATGAGTTTGCCCGCATTCTCGCCGCCCGCGACCGTTCGCTGGCATCGGGCTCGGCACCTGCACAAGGACTTTTCCTGAACGATATTCTATATCCGGAGCATATTTTTCACCGCGAAGAGCATTAAAATGTCGCACAGTGCGTCATCTCGAAGCGTAAAGCGAGAGATCTCATTTGCTTCATGAGATCTCTCGCTTTACGCTTCGAGATGACCAAACATACGGCAGGCTTAACCAACCATAAATAATGTGAGTTAAGGGTTGAGCGACCATTAAGTCGATTCAGCACGTCATTGTGAAGGCTTTAGTCAGAAGTAATCCAGAGAGCCGGGCTGGATTGCTTCTGGTAAAGCCCTCGCAATGACGTTAACACCAACACTCAATTCACATAATTAATCCAACCAACATAAAAAAGACCCGGCAACAATCTGTCACCGAGCCTTCTCATAAAAATGATTACTCAACGTTAGTCGTTCAGCGAAAAACGCTGGAAAGCAACCACGGTAGCATCCTTATCGACAGACTTCACGTAAGCGCCGACGCTCACCTTCGGGTCTTTCACGAAAGCCTGGTTCAGGAGCGTCGAGTCCTTGAAGAACTTCTGGAGCTTACCCTCAGCGATCTTGTCGAGCATATTCTCGGGCTTGCCTTCCAAACGCGCCTGCTCGCGGCCGATGCTGCGTTCGCGCTCGATGATCTCGGCGGGAACGTCGGCCTCGGAGATCGAAACCGGAGCCATTGCGGCGGCCTGCATCACAACGTCGTAAGCATTCTCGTGCGGAATCTGCTTATTGAAGCCGACCATCGCACCCAACTTCTTGTTGCTGTGGATGTAGGTGATCACCATCGGGGCCTCGATCTTGCCGTAGAACGGAAGTTCGACCTTCTCGCCCGTCTGTCCCGATTTTTCGGTCACGGCGTCGGCGACGGTTACGCTGCCAAGTTTGGCAGCCAACAGTTCGTCCATCGTCGTGGCGTCGATCGCGATAGCCGCATCGAGTATCTCCGTGGCCGATTTACCGAAATCGTCGTTCTTTGCCACGAAGTCGGTTTCACATGCCAAACAAAGCATATAAGCCTTATTACCAACGGTTTTGGCAACCACTACACCTTCGGTAGCCGTGCGGTCTGCACGCTTTGCCGAAACCAGTTTACCTTTTTCGCGGATTATCTCCTGTGCACGGTCGAAGTCGCCATTGGCCTCGGCCAGCGCGTTCTTGCAATCCATCATGCCCGCTCCGGTCATTTTACGAAGCTTGGCAACATCTGCTGCTGTAATTTGCATATATATCAACGTATTTATTATTCTGCGGTCTCCTCTTCCGTCGAAACGGCCGGGGTTTCGGCATTCGGGCCGTCG
>QMCD01001168.1_pt4 | contig 30804 bp, 27 predicted proteins | sample 1821841 | NCBI WGS metagenome assembly QMCD01 (sample SAMN01991225, study PRJNA193472) | Termite gut metagenome, whole genome shotgun sequencing project. | isolation source: worker | host: Macrotermes natalensis | reverse complement strand
CTTGACAGGGCTTCACATCAGGCGTAATCTAATCAAATGAGCCTAGAATTTGGATCAAAGGAGCCTGCAATGCCGAGCACTCTTGCAACTAAACCCCAGCGCGATTCTATGCGAAAGAAAGTTGATGCTCATGTTTCTAAAAGCATGAAATGTATAGATGTCAGCACAAAAGAGCCACTAAGTTCTGCTACCCAGATGTATCACGCTACTTCATTAGAGCGAATCACTATGATTCGAGAGGGTCTGCCTGGTGACACTTTGCTTATATTAAGCAAAAACATGGGGATCTCTAAAGAGGAGCTTATCTCGTTGCTTGATTTTAGTAGAGCAACTGTAAACCGACGAACCAAAGACAATAAGCCGCTTCCAAGCACATATTCAGAGCGGATCATCGGCTTGCAGAAGTTAATCGGGCAAGTTGAGATTATGGTCGTCGAATCTGGTGACTCTACTGACTTTAATGCTGCACGCTGGTTGGCTGATTGGTTGTATAGACCGACACCCGCACTTAATGGTTTACAGCCTTCATACTTTATGGACACGAACGAGGGCATTGGCATGCTGTCTTCGACATTAGCAAAAATGCAATCCGGAGCGTATGCATGATCTTAGTTTGGCGAATTGCAGTGGACGCACCTGACTATACTGCAGACGACCTCAAGGGGCTGGGAGCAAAGAAGACAGGTGGGAGATGGAATCGCGAGGGCACAGCGCTTATCTATGCTTCAACCACACGAGCGCTTGCTTGCTTAGAAACCTGTGTCCACTTGAAGTCAGATCTACCCCTAAATCGCTACTTGGTGCAGATCTCCATTCCTGATGAAATATGGGCTAAACGCGAAACACTTTCTGTTAAGAAACTTCCTATTGGTTGGGACGCATTGCCACCTGGTAAGGTAAGCTTGGACGCAGGCGACCAGTGGGTCAGCAAGTGTAGATCATGTGTTCTTGAGGTGCCCTCAGTTGTTGTTCCCGAGGAGACAAATGTACTTATCAACCCACTTCACCATGACATAACATTTCTGAAAGCAAAAAAGACAAGAAAATGGATTTACGACTCCAGGATAAACCAATAAAATAAATTGTGTACAATAAAAATTGAGGGCGATAGAATAATACACAATAGGGGAGTAACTATGGCTACCGAGCAACAAATGAAATCTCTACTTAAGTCGCAGCAGGCAGAATTGGATGGAGTTCTTCTCTATAAAAAGCTGGCGGAGATGATTTCGGACAAAAAGACAAAAGAGGTAATGCTGGAGATCGCTGCAGATGAAGGCAAGCACGCTGCCATTCTAAAGTCTTATACAAATGAAGTTTTGACACCAAAAGGCACAAATGCCAGCATAATCGGCATTATGTATAAGGTTATTGGAGCTAAGCGCCTTTTTAAAATAATGGCTGGCGGCGAAACTCAAGGAGCCAAGTCATATGAAAACCTCGTTGGTGACTTTCCAAAATTGCAGGAGCTTATAGATGATGAGTTAAAACATGCAAGGCTTCTAAGTGAACAAACCACCGCATAGCCGTTGAAATAAAACCACTGTAATTGATAGTGGCTATAAATGAAAACCATCCATAACCACGTTAAATGCTATACAATAAAGCTGTGCTTCCCAAGGAACGCTTAGAATTGTTTTATGGCTTGATTTGACCGGCAGACACCTGTTATCAGCAGTAATACGAATAATTGCCAATACGAAAACAATAATTGCGTATTGGAATAGCAGATAAGGTATTATGGTGAGCCTTAAATTTTTAAGAGATCACCGAAGTTTACGTAGCACATCGGAGGAAACGTGGTAAAACTATCTATTGCGCCCAAATCTCATGCTGATGCACAGCTTACAGAATACCTAGAAACATATGCTCGCCGTATTCAGGCAACACCCCCGGGAATGTGTCCGCTTGCGTTGCAGCTTACACTGTTGCAAGCCTCAGCGGCGCAAACTTGCGGTAAATGCGTGCCATGTCGTGATGGCTTGCCGCAGCTGGCAGCGTTGTTCGAAAAAGTTGTGGCTTGCCAAGCTGATGAAAGCACGCTTACTCAGATCAAAGAATTAGCCCGGATGGTTAAAGGCTCTTCAGATTGCGCAATCGGATATGAGGCGGCGCGCAGTTTGCTTGAGAGCATGAATACCTTTGCCGGTGAATACTCTAGTCACATAAACAACAAGGTATGTACGCAAGACATTGAGCAGACTGTACCTTGCGAAACACTCTGTCCGGCACACGTAGACATACCATCGTACATCGCTTTGGTAGGCGAGGGCGACTACGCCGGTGCAGTAAACATGGTGAGAAAAGACAATCCTTTTCCCACTGCCTGTGCATACGTTTGCGAACATCCCTGCGAGAGCAAATGTCGCCGCACGCTTATCGATGCACCGCTAAACATTCGCGGAATCAAACGTTATGCAGTTGACGAGGCACCTGTGGATACCGTTCCAATTCCAAAACGTAATCCGGATACCGGGCGAAAAATCGCAGTAATTGGTGGTGGCCCCAGCGGTCTTACATGCGCATATTTCCTGGCGCAAATGGGTCACGCAGTAACCGTCTTTGAGGCTCACAAACAAATTGGCGGCATGCTCAGATACGGTATCCCGGCTTATCGTTTTCCGCGTGAGCGACTGGACGAGGACATCCAAGCAATACTTGCAGTTGGCGGCATCGAAGTTAAGTGCGAGGTGACGGTTGATGCTCGGCAGATGAAAGAGATCGCTGAGACATACGATGCAGTATTCGTATCCATTGGCGCACACGTCGGCAAACCACTCAACATACCGGGCAGCGATTCAAAAGGGGTTTACTCTGCTGTTGAGCTGCTCTCCACAATCGGCGACGGCAACTACCCCGATTTTACAGGCAAAAGAGTAGTCGTAGTTGGCGGAGGAAACGTGGCAATGGACTGCGCGAGAACCGCTGTTCGCTCCGGAGCAAAGTCGGTTGGCATAGTTTATCGTCGCCGTAAAGAAGATATGACAGCGCTGGCTGCAGAAGTAGAAAGCGCCATTGCCGAGGGCATAGACATGATCCTATTGGCCGCTCCGGTATCTATCGAGACAGACGAACAAGGTAACTGCAAGGCACTACACATGCAGCCGCAGCTTATCGGACCGGTCAAGGGAGGACGTCCAACGCCGGTTGATGCCAACAAGGATCAAGTGCGCATTCCGGCAGACATTGTGTTGATGGCTGTGGGACAAGACATTGTCACTCAGCCTTTTGAAGAATACGGCATGCAGGCGCATAGAGGTGCGTTTGTTGCAGACGAGTACTTGAAAGCCCAAGGTCTCGAAAACGTTTTTGTGGGTGGAGATTGTCAAACCCGCCCGGCAACAGCAATTAAAGCTATCGCTGCAGGAAAAGTGGCAGCAAGAAATATTGATGAGTACCTTGGGTACCGTCACAAACTAACTTGCGACGTTGTCTCACCGGAGCCGCACGCAAACGACCGTACCCCTATGGGGCGCGTGGATTTAATAGAGCGCCCCGCCCATATCCGTAAAAATGACTTTGAAGATGTGGAGCTTGGCATGAGCCTAGAAGAAGTTAAGCAAGAGTGCGCGAGATGCTTGCGCTGCGATCACTACGGTTGCGGTGAGCAGGAAGGTGGTAGAGTTCAGTATGTCTAATATCAAACTGACAATTGACGGAAAAACGCTTGAGGTCGTCAAGGGTACGACCATATTAGCCGCTGCTCAGATGGCAGATATAAAGATTCCAACTCTTTGCTTTTTAAAAGATAGAAGCGCGATAGGCTCCTGTCGTGTTTGCGTGGTTGAAGTAGAAGGTATGGAGTATCCGCTGCCGGCTTGCAAAACGGTAGCGCGCGACGGTATGGTGGTGACCACATCATCAGAGCGTTTAACAACCTATCGCCGTATCGCCTTAGACTTGATAGTCTCAAACCTAAGCGAAGAAGCATGGAAAGTTGACGAGGCATCTTCGGCGGCAGATACAAATAACAACCAACTCCAAACTCTGTGCCAAGAATACGGCATCGAGACTGCAAGCTTCAAAACCGCGGCACCTCCAAAGCCAAAATACGACAGTAATCCATTCCTCTCTTTTGACCCCAATCTCTGCATACGTTGTCAGCGCTGTGTTGGCGCATGCAATTCAGCCGCAAGAAATCATACTCTGCGTACCGGCAAAAAGGGCACCCGAACCACCATCAGCGCCCCATTTGGCAAAAACTGGAAGTCCACCGAGTGCGAGTCCTGTGGTAACTGCGCTCAAGCTTGCCCCACGGGCGCTATAAAAGCCAAAGTAAAACTCAACTATCAGCCCGGCGAGGTACAAACAACTCGCACAACCTGCCCATTTTGTGGTGTAGGCTGCCAGATAGACCTCAAAACAAAAGACGGCAAACTGGTAGACGTTGAGGGCGCAAATGGTCCGGCAAACAAAGGCTTACTCTGCGTAAAAGGCCGCTACGGTAGCTACAACTTTGTAGACTCAAACGACCGTATTCGCACTCCTCTCATCAAAAACAAACAGACCGGAGAGTTTGAAGTAGCCAGTTGGGATGAGGCGCTCACTTTGGTTACTTCGCGTCTGTCCGACATCAAGAAGCAGCATGGAGGTGACTCCATCGCAGCTTTTGCGTGTTCCCGCTCCACAAATGAAGACGTGTATCTGTTCCAGAAAATGGCCAGAACGGTCTTTGAGACGAACAATGTAGATAACTGCGCACGAGTTTGACACGCTCCAACGGTCGCCGGTCTGGCGATCACACTTGGTTCCGGAGCAATGACAAACTCGATTGATGATGTAACGCAAGAATCCGACCTCATCATGTTGGTAGGTTCAAACCCTGAGGAAGCACACCCGGTAATTGGTATGCAAATACGCGCTGCTGTTGAGCGCGGCTGCAAGCTGATCGTGGTAGACCCCAGAGATATTGGACTCACGGCTTATGCCGATATTCGCATAAAACTAAAACCGGGCACAAACGTGGCTTACGCTAATGGCATCATGCACGTGCTGATTAAAGAGGGCTTGATCGATAAGGACTACATCGCCGACCGCACCCAGGGCATAGATGAGCTGGCTAAAATTGTTGAGGACTGCACGCCCGCGCGCACCGCCGCCATATGCGATATCGACGAGCGCGATCTAATAGCTGCTGCAAAACTTTACGCCGCCGCTCCACGCGCCGCGATCGTTTACTGCCTAGGCGTGACCGAGCACTCAACCGGCACCGATGGCGTAATGTCGCTCTCTAACATTGCTATGGCAACCGGCAATCTTGGCAAGCGCGGTGGCGGCGTTAACCCGCTGCGCGGCCAAAACAACGTTCAAGGTGCATGCGACATGGGCGCCGGCCCTGATGACTTCCCCGGATATCAAAAGGTGGCAAATCCCAAGGTGCTAGCCAAGTTTGAGCAGGCTTGGGGTACCAAGCTGAGCGCCGTCAAAGGCATCAAGGCAACAGAGTGCTTCCCGGCGATGACGGAAGGCAAGATCAAAGCCTTGTTTATGTTTGGTGAGGATCCTGTGCGCACCGACCCGGACACGCATCACGTTATCGAAGCGCTTAAGTCTCTGGAGTTCTTCGCGGTGGTAGATCTATTCATGACCGAGACTGCCAAGTACGCAGACGTGATCTTACCCGGACGCAGTTTTGCCGAAAAAGAAGGCACCTTCTCCAATACTGAGCGTCGCGTACAACGCGTGCGCAAAGCTGTTGATATCGAAGGCGATACCTTGCCGGACTCTGAGATATTTATTGAGATTATGAATCGCATGGGCTACAAACAGCCTGCGCTCACTCCCGCAGAGGTTATGGGTGAGATAGCGAGCCTGACACCGTCATATGGCGGAGTGAGCCACGCCAGACTTGACAGCGAAGAGCTTGATGGTAGGGGTCTACAGTGGCCATGCCCGGATGCAAACCATCCCGGTACCCCGGTACTTCACATGAACGGATTTACCAAAGGCAAAGGTGAGTTTGCTGTACCCGTATACCAGCCGTCAGCAGAGTTACCCGATGCAGAATACCCACTGGTGCTTTCCACCGGTCGCGTACTTTCGCAGTACAACGCTCAAGCGATGACCGGCAGAGTATCAGGGCTAAATGAGATAGAGGGCAGTTCGTTTATCGAGATAAACTCCAAGGATGCTGCCAACTTGGGTATAGAAGACGGCGAGTGCGTGAGCGTGTCGTCCAGACGCGGAAGCATTAAATCGGTGGCCAGGGTCTCAGAAAAGACCAAGCCAGGACAAACATGGATGCCGTTCCACTTCCAAGACGGCAACAGCAACTGGCTAACAATTGCAGCACTAGACAGCATAGCCAAGGCTCCGGAGTTTAAGGTATGTGCTATTAAGGTGGAGAAGTTAGTCTAAAACGCTTCACGTAAGAGTGTTTTTACCGAGCCTTTTTGATGCATTGTTTCAATGAGGCTCATTAGCTTTTCCAAAGAAAGATGAAACTAGCTTGGCTTGAGGATCAAAACAATAAAGTATCTTAAGCATGAAAGCGATGCCACTTTTTAGTCTTGCCTATCCATTTACCGCAGGTGTTATACAATAGTTCATGTTATGTAAAGCAGTTTTACAAAACTAACTCTAGAAAGACCTGAGTGGCACGTATGACATGTATGTGGGTAAGCATGGATCAACATAAGGCGGCGATTTGCGCAAACTAATAATTGGTATCATTATTGTCGTCGCCTTGTCTGTGGTTTTGTTGCGTGGAGATCAGTTCTTTGAGCTTATCGAAACTATGCAGACCGGCGCTATTATACCTTTAGTCCTGGCAATCATAAGTCAGCTAGGTAAGTATGTAGCGCAAGCTTTTGCATATAGGGCTGCTTTTCATACTGTGGATGAACCTCGCAGGGCGCGCGATACCTTGCCCCTGGTGTTTGGCAGTTTTTTTATGAACACGATTGCTCCGTCATTTAATATGGCCGGAGCCGGGCTGGTGGTTGATGACTCGCGCAGGCGTGGGATTCCTATCGGAAAATCTACCAGCGCAGCACTACTAATGCAGATGAGTATTGAATCCGGCTTTCTCGTCATCATGATCATAGGCTTTATTGTTCTCAGAGTCACAGGTCACTTTAATCCTGTTTGGTTGCTGATGCTGCTATTTGTTGTGGCACTGGTTGGCGGCATGTCGGCAATTATGGTCGTTGGACGTAAAAATCCGCAGCTGGTGATTAGGGTCTTATCTCCGGTAGAACGCCTATCCAACAAGCTGTCGAAGCGTTTTCGTAAAGGCAAAGAAGTTAAGCCCTGGGCAAACACCATGGTGGAGAGCTTTTCTGAGGCAGCAGGCACTATAGGGCATAATCCCAAGAAAGCGATAATGGTATTTGTGTTCTCGGTCTTAGCGTCAAGTTGCGAGTTGGTTTGTTTTTGTTTAGTGGGCTGGGCATTTGGTCTTAATACCGTTGTGGCTCTGGTTGGCGGTTACGTTGTTGCCACCCTGTTTGCGATGATCTCTATCACCCCACAAGGCGTTGGTGTCGTTGAGGTGGCAACTGTTGCCATTCTTGCAGCCTACGGAGTCTCCGGTGCCGCCGCAACGGCAGTGGTCTTAGTGTATCGCGGTCTCGTGTTCTGGATGCCTTTTGCCATAGGTGCAATTCTGATACATCGCACTAAAAGTTTTTCGGGCAAGTCTAAAAACAGTGATTCCGACGAGGATAAATAAAACCTCATAATGAATAAATAGACCAGAGAATTAAGTGCGCTCCGGTCTCTTAGGCTAGGACAAAAGGGCTTAGAATTTCGCAGAAAAACGCGATGTCCAAGAAAATCAACTCAAATATTCCTATAACGTTTGTAAGGTTATTGTATGCAATTATTGTCTATAATGAATATTTAATAAGAAAAATGCAGTATTTTGGCGCTTCATACTGGAAGAGCGTATTGTGACGCAGAATGGCAATTGCATACTATGAAGTTATTTGGAAAAGACCGCACAATCATATCTGTGGTTATCATTGAGCAGACTCAGTTATTGAAAAAACGTGCTAATTGGGGCTTTACATTAGGTGGTACAAGTGGTTTTCAGCCAATAGCAATGGAGGGGGGAGCCGAGCCAAACGGAGTAGAATACACTTTTAGTGTTACATACAGTGATGGTCAAAAGGATATAGTCAAAGCAGTCAGCGGAACAAGGAAATGTGAGGAACTCTTGCAGATTGCTTACGATCCGCCTTGTATCGATGCCACCAGCAACACTTATGCAACACCTGAGTTGGCTGAGAAACCCAAGCCGTTGAAAAGAAACACGCCTGCGCCAACGCTGCAACAAAATCAATTGCCTGCAGGTATCTACATTATTGGAAAGGATATCCCTGTAGGAACGTATGACTTTCACCTTATCTGGGGGCAAGGCTCTATTAAAAAATTTATGGGCGAACCAGCAACAATTGGAACCAGCAATTACTATCAACACGTAGGCTCACAATATGAATATGAGATGCAAGACTTCCTGCATGTTCATTGTGTATCCGGAGAGTACCTGCGAATTGAAGGAAATCTGATCCTTGGCATAGAGAAAAGTAAAGCCATTGAGTTGGATTTATAATCTTAGAGCTAGTGTATGAGCATTACTGTAGGGGTGTAAAAATCTGCACTTACTTAGACAAGATTGATTTCTATGAAAGATGTACGCCTGCGCCAACAATTGAGGGAGCACGTAAAAGTTTAGCTATACCAGAAGCGATACTTTAGTTCGCGCCACACTTTTAAAAGACCGGACAGCAAACACCATCCGGTCTTTTAACAAAATCTTACCCAAAAATTACTTAGGTGCTGCCGGTGGTGCCGGGGGAGCCTTTGGTGCTCCCGGAGCAGGAGGTGCACCGGGAACTTTTGGAGCACCGGGGGCACCCGGAGCAGGTGGCGCACCGGGCACGCCAACACTTGGCGCAGCAATTTCCGGAAGGGCTTCTCCACACGCACTGCAAGTTGTGGCAGCGGTTTCATTTTCGGCACTGCATTTGGGGCACTTTTTAGTTGCCGCTGCAGATGGGGGTCTAAAACACATAAAACTACACTCCTTTATTAACTAACTATTTGCACAAATCGCGTTAGAACTTACAAAGCACCAATATCGTCTTGAACTGCTTCGATACGCTCATTGCCGGGTCCTCTGAAGAACATAATCTTTAGCTTGGCGCCGCCATCTCCGTAAGTGGTAAAGATGTCGTTATCCTCGGCACCCAGAGGTCTGTCAAACTCGCACAGGGCATCAAACGGACCGGCCTCAATCTCTATACCTTTTTCACCCAAGGTCTTAACGATCTCATCCATGCTTTCAACGCGGATCGCAACATGATTAAGCGATTTTGCCGTGGCTTCCAGGGGAGTTTTATCCTCTTGTTCCAGCAGTTCGATCACAACACCATCTGAGCTTTTTAGCCAAGCCATTTTGAGCGGCTTATCGCCTTCCATAGCCATGGTCGAAAACAAATGCTTAAAGCTCAGTAGATCAACGTAAAAAGCAATTGACTCATCAATATCGCGGCAGTATATACCGCTATGGTGCATACCTATCTTCATTAATGGTCTCCTTAACGTACAAAGTGTTGTGAGAGGGCAGGTCTAAAGCAAGTTAAAACCTGCAAAAAACCTCAACCCTCCCACAAACTTAATTAACAAACAGCTTTAGACAACAAACCGCAAATTACCTCATTTAACTGCGTAAAGCGCGATGGTGCCCACATTAAGATCCTTGTCTTTTGTGGAGATAAAGTCCTTAACTGTACGGGTCATGTAACCATCGTAAGACACCTCAAGCTGGTAGTCTGATGCCGCGATCTGGTTAAACCAGAAGTCACCAAACTCGTCTGTGGTTGTGGTCAACTGAGCACCACTTTCAATATCTGTAAGCACCACGGTGGCACCGATCAATACCTCTTCGATCTCAAGATCGGCTACTTCTCCGGCGAGGAAGCGCTTGGGAAGATTGAGGTAATAGACGTGTGGCTTTGTGTCTTCTTCCGGCTTTAGATAACCTGCGGCCTCAAGCTCGGCTGCAAAGTCTTCATACTCGCCAAAACGAATAGCATCGTGAGCGCAAGAGTCTACGCAGCGTGGTGTCTCCCAGCCCTCATCAAGAAGATGCGCACAACCTGTACATTTTTGGCAAATGCCCAATTCCTCGTTCTTGAACACGGCATCGTAGGGGCAAGCTTCTGCGCATTTGCCACAACCGGTGCACTTTGCAGGATCGAGCAGCAAAAGCCCATCTACACGGCGCTGGTAAGCATCATGCTCGCAAGCTTTTTGGCACGGAGCATCCTCACAGTGTTGGCACATGACCGGTACGTATGTGACCTTGACTTTTGGTACCTGTCCACGCTCATAATCGTTAACCTTTAGCCAAAATTGTCCGGTATCAGGTTGTGGCTTTGCGTAGGGCATCCAGTCATTGTCACAATGCTCGTCCTTGCAGACGATCTGGCAGCTGTGGCAACCCACACATCTGTCTACATCAACTAGAAAGACCTTCATAGTATCTATGCTCCTTCCACGATCTTGTCGATCGCGATCTGTCCGGTTGCCGCTTCGTATGCCCTGTTAAACTCTTCAGGGTACTGCTCGGCAAGCTTAAATACATCAACTTTTTCGATGTTTACCAAGAAGCTGTTGGTCACTTCGCCGGGAGCGTTCTTGGAAGTTGTGTTCGACGGGCAGATCAGGTTGTTTGCGCCAGCTCTGTCAAACTCGCCGATTACGATGGTGTCAACGCGAGCACCGTGATCTTGGTACAAAGCACCAATTGCGATACGCTCGCTCAAGCGAACTCCGCCAAGGGTTGCGCCGCGCTCGTTGTACATCTTTACGATGTCGCCGTCTTTTAGGCTCAGGCGACCGGCATCAATGGGGTTAACCCAGATCGGCTCATACATGTATCCGTCAGGGCCTGCAACCTTGCAGGTTCCAATCTCACGGCACCAGGTGTTGTCGTCATTTTGTGCGTGTACACGCCAACGCGGGTGGTTGGTGCACAACAAGAATGGGTAGAGCTTATAGCGAGGATGCAAAGAGCTCTCGGTGTGAGATACGCCGTAAGGCACAAAGTGTGGTACCGGTGGACGCTCTTCGTCATCAGGGAAGTGCTCGGCCAGACCTGTGGAGTAGAACTCAACTTTTCCGGTTGGGGTCTTGAGAGGATTGCCCTCCGGATCGTTGTACCATGCGCTCATTGCTACCGGATCGTCTTCCCAGTCCTCAGCTGTTGGTACTACGTAGTAACCCTTCTCCATGAACTCCTCGTATGAGACCATGTCTTGGACACCGGAGTTATCAAAGCCTTTCTTGATGAGTTCGTCCTCGGTGCCGCCAACATACTGTTCGTAAAGCCCAAGCTTCTTGGCTACTTCACCAACAGCCTCAAAGTCCGATAGCGACTCGCCTACATGCTCGATGGCCTGCTCTTCGTGCATGAGCATATTGTACTGACCGCTGTAGAGGTCGGAGGAGATATCGCGCACCTCAAGTTTTGTGGTGGTGGGCAAAATGATGTCTGCAAACAGACAGTCGTTTTCAAGCCACGGATGCTGAGCTACGATGAACTCAAGGTTTTCGTGACGCATGGCTCTTTGGAACTCAAAACCACCGTTCCAACAAGTTTGCCAGCAGGGGCTGTCCGTCCAGATCATGTGGATCTCGGCTGCGCCCTCATGCGGATAATCCCACGTGATGAACTGATCTTCGGCAGGAAGACCGGCGATTACGTGACCGCCACCCCACGTTACCGGAGGATTCATAATAGCCTGCGGAATCAAGGTCTTGGGGATAAAGTTGTGCGGCAAAGTAAGCATAGCCCAGCCGTTGTATACAGAAGCCAGATCAGGCATGCACTTGGAGCGTGGCAGAGGATAGATCTCGTCAATTCCAAAAAGACCCCAGTCCATAAAGTTGACCTGACCGGCTCCCGGTTTACCTAGACCTTGCATGGTGAGCAGTGCTACCTCAAGACGGGCCGGCTCACTGGAGTAAGGGCCACGGATCAGTCCGCCACCGGCACAGTGTGCGATCGACACAGCGTGAGTAGCCCAGTAACGCGCAAAGGCTTTGATCTGACGAGCAGTTATGCCGGTGATGGGTGCTGCCCATGCCGGAGTTTTAGGCTCGCCATCCTCGCCACCCATGATGTAGCGCTCAAACCAATCAAAACCTACAGAGTGAGTGGCGACAAAATCTTTATCGTAAAGCCCCTCGGAGATCCATACGTGTGCGATGGCGCAGTGAAGCGCAGCATCGGTTCCCGGCAACACAGGCAGCCACTTGTAGGCATGTACAGCACCGGAATAGTTAAGGTCAGGACTAACGTAGATCGATTTGATACCGGCCTCGTTTAGCCAACGCGAAATACGTCCCGGCTGCATGCCGCCCCAACCCCAAGGGGTGGTCTCCGGGTCACAGCCCCAGTAAAGTAGGGCATCGCCATTCTCGGCAATATCTTTAAATAAGTTGACAACATTACCTTGCTTGCCTACGGGATCCATACCCCAGATATGCTTGGCACCCCATGTCCAGCCTTCCCAGCTATCGGGTTGGCGGGCTTGTAGGGTGTATCCACCCATAAGATCCAGCAATTTGCCGGGGCAGCCGTGAGCGGCGTGGATGATCTTAGACTCGCCGTGACCGTCAATTTGGCCAAGCACGGCAAGTGGCCCATAAGTAGCGTGAATACGCTTGAGCTCAGAAGCGATAATATCGGTGGCTTCATCCCAAGAAATGCGTACGTATTTTGCTTCGCCACGAGTCTCAGGATGCCTGTCTCCCTCCGGATCCCAGTCCACACGTTTTAGTGGATAAGGAATGCGGTTCTTTGAATAAACACGCTTTTTGTATCCATATTGCAATGGACTCGGTAGTGTTTTGTTCTTTGGCTCTAGAACGGCTCCGTTAACTTCCATGCGCCAAGGATTGTAGTTCTCAGGCTCATACGCAGTGTCGTAGCGCATTGGACGAATGCGCAAGATCTTGCCGTCCTTAACGTCTACTGCCGCAGAGTTCGAACCCATTCCAAACCCGCAAAGACCGAGAGATTTATATACGGTCTTAATCTCATTTCGATCGGAGAAGTGCAGGCGACAATCAGCAACAGCGATGTAGTGGTTCGCAGCGGGTCGCTTCCTTTCTCTTTAGCTGCCGATAAAAAACTCGTCTCATTTTTGCCAAATTGCGCGAGTTTCTTAAGGAAGCGCCAATTAACCGGTGCTTCCTTAAGAAAGCCTAATGCCGTGGCAGAAATCTGATAATCCCTCGTATTGGCTGATTTAAACATTGCGAGTATGAGTCTGAAACCGCCCTCTATAGCTTAGAGTTGTATTGACTTCTTTGTACTTGAGCATTACCTTGATAAAGCAATTTTTTGGGAAGCTATCGGTTCTTTTCAAAACAGATTTGTGCATTGACCACGTAAGGGTAAAGAGGGCGTATGAACACAAGAAGTTTGTTGAGTGAAAGTGCACAATATGCCATAAAGGCAGATTGCGATCATCGTGCTAACGCACACATTTCCGATCCTTTAGATAACCCCAGTATTCCCGACACAACAGGTATACCGCTGCGACTTTTAGGCTACGGCGTTTTGATGGGATTACATTTCTTAATCCTGTTTTTTCCGGTTCCGCTCGCTGAAGGCGAAAGCCTGACAGGCAACCTTTTTGTCAGGCAAATACTTCTCAATTGTTCATTATGCGGAGCATTTATCGTCTTTGGGTCGTTTCTGGACAAAGCATTAATTACCAGCAAAAATCATGGGCTTTTTATCGTGACCATCGGATCTGTTGCAACAACTATCGGTATTGCAGTATTTTTATTTTCCGTGATTGCAAACGTTCAGTTTCTGATGATTCCCTCTGTAATTGTAATAGGAGCGGGTGAAGCTCTTTTATTGTTGATGTGGCTAAGCTTTTACTCCGAAACATCGGTAAACTACACAGCTCGCTATTTAGCGGCATCTATGGTAATAGGTTCATTGATATGCTTCTTGACCAACCATCTTCAGCCGATCATTTCTTTTGTGGTAATCATGTTGCTGCCGGTCTTATCCGGATCCATGCTCTATCTTGCCATGCGAAACACCAAGCAACGGTCACAAGACACAGCCGGAAAGGGCATTACTAATTGGAGTGAAGCAAAAAGCCCATTCATGCAAAACACCTTGCAGTTAGCTGTGTACTCATTTGTTTTTGGGTTCTTCCAGGGCAGTGTAACTCCAAGCTCGACGCTGCTGCCGGTATCTGACCCGTCTTCAATCCTGGGCGTTGGCATCGCCGGACTGTTTATTGTGGCTATGCTGCCTCTCTTTTATGTTCGCAGAAAAACCAGCATCATCTTTAAAGTTTCGGCTCTGCTATTTTTTGGCGGTCTGCTCTTCGTGCCGTTCTCGGACGGGCTTTTGGCCTATCTGTCTGCCACAGCAACTATGACCGGTTTTATTTTGCTGGATGTGCGGAGTCTGATGTTAATGGTCGACTTGAGTCGAACTTTTGACCTGTCTCCCGCAAAGTTCATAGGCATAAACCGCAGCATGGAATATGGAGCATTTGCTGTAGGCATTGGGCTGGGATTTTTTATCTGGAATCGTTTTAGCGGTGATATCTTGTTCCCGTTCATGATCGTTGCTATTGCCTGCTTCTTCGTGGGCGCTATAACGCTGGCATTTTTAAATGAGGGAAGTATTTGGTCAAAGGATCCGGCGTTGGTCACGGGAGTGTTTGATAAAGATGACGCTGAAGAATTACACGAGCATGAATCGCAGTCCGGTCGCTTTAAGGCATCATGCCAAAAGATCTGTGATGACCACGGGCTTTCTCCCAGAGAAAGCGAAATTATGTTGCTTGTCGCCAAAGGTAGAAATGCAGAATACATCCAAAAGTCACTTTTCATCTCAAACCATACGGCAAAGACGCACATCGCAAATATATACAAGAAGTTGGAGATACACTCAGCCCAAGCCTTGATAGATATGGTCGAGCACACAAAAGACCTTCTCTAGTGATAGTTTAGTCCTTGCGGTACTAGCCATTTTGCTAATTTATGGTTGGGGTAGTGATGCTACTTTGCAAAAACACGCATAAACTTTTTGAATGCCAAATTGCACAGCCTGTTTTTTGGTCACACAAAGATGGGCGGCTGCCAAGTATCGTCTCCGGTATTAGTTGATTGGTCGCTATGCGACCCTTACCAACGCATTAGAGAGGTTGTCTAAATGAGCGCAAAAGAATTCTCTATGGGACGAAGATGGCTGATCTTCTCCACAGTATTTCTGGTTGGCGTATTGGCATCTTTTTGCATGTTCAAAGCTCCACCGCTTTTTTCAACTGAGTTCATGACCGACTTGGGATTCAGTGATTCCAATATCGGTTGGGTCATGTCGATGTTTGCCATGATTGGCGTTGTACTTGCTTTTCCGGCCGGTGGCATCTTGCAAAAGCTTGGGCCCAAGAAAAGCTTGATTATCACGGCAGCAAGTTTAGTAATTGGTGCCGGGCTTGGAGCACTGGCAACTGATGTGGTATTTATGCTTGCTACCCGTTTTATCGAGGGTGTAGGCATGGGATTGATATCAGTGGTAGGTCCTGCTGCTGTTGCTTCGATCATTCCTGCTCGCAAACAAGGTTTGGCTATGGGTATTTGGAGCGTATGGTTCCCCTGCGGTGTTGTTGCTGCTTTCAACCTTGCTCCATTGCTTTATTCAGTGGGCGGTTCTTGGCAGATCGCTTGGTGGTTTGCCGCTGTTCTTTCAGTGATTGCGCTCATATTGGTAGTGCTTGTGTATGCAGATCCTCCTGCTGAGGGTGTTAGTGATGCCGTGCAGTCCAGTAGCACAATTCAGCTTAAGCCGGATATGTTCAGCATCATTATGGTCGCATTGGCATTTTGCGCCTGGAACATAATCAATGCCGGTGCAATAAGCGGTTTTTATCCGTCGTATCTGGCAGACGTTCATCATCTTGGAACACAAATGGCCGGTACAGTATCCAGCTTTACCAATATTTTAGTACTGGCTTTAGGCCCGATATCAGGTCTTGTGGCGGATAAGCTCTCCCAAAAATTCAATATCCGCAAAGCATATATTGTACTTGCGCTGTTTGCCGCTGCCGGGTTGCTGTGCTTTGGATTTGGTGACTCTATGACACTGGTTTGGGTGTTTGTTTCGCTTATGGCATTTGCTTCCGCTGCTTGCGCCACCGGTGTTTTCTCAAGCATTCCACTGCTCGCAAAAGATTCCGCAAAGATCGGCTTTGGCATGGCTATCGTAGCCTTCTTGCAAAACGTGGGCATCTTGGTTGGCTCGGCAGCTTTTGCACCTATTGTTGCAACACTAGGCTGGAATATGGCGTCTATCGCGTTTTGTGTTCCGGTATGCGTAGTTGGCGCAATATTTGCGATCCTCATCAAGAGCGCAAAAGCTAAAAGCACTGCTGAATAGTTATATCAGAGTGTGCGCATAGCAAAAACTTAATCGAATCTAATCTAATTTAATTAACATCCCATTTACAGTGAGACCGGGCTTTCTATTTTACGGAGAGCCCGGTTTGTTTAGTTTGCAAAGTAATATCTTATGTTGACACGAACAACGGACAAACAAATCCCACGATTAGCACTACCTGACAATAAGACCATCTAATAGATTTTGACATAATTTGCGATAGACAATTATTATCCCTATGTTATGATAGCTATTGAAGGCAATTATCAACTTAAAAAATAAACCCCATCTAGCTGTTTATTTACTTAAATAAGCGCATCTGCAGGTATTGAGATTTTATGCAGAAGTGATATAGTAGATGACAATTAAAGGGGGACGAGTGTTAATAAAAAGGTGCCATGTGCTCCTTTTTTGCTACCGAGGAGACCTTTGATGAAAATTACGCGAAGAACTGACTACGCAATCCACTTAATTGCTGATCTCGCGGAGCAACCGGAAGCGTGTTTGGGGTTACGTACGCTCGCTGACAACCATGGAGTCACTTATGCATTTGCCAGAACTGTTCAGCAAGGACTCTTAAAGGCCGGGATAATCAAAGCATCACGTGGTATTAACGGCGGCATCAAACTGGCAAGACCCTTAGACAGAATCACGTTGTTAGAAGTTTTTGAGGCTGCGCAAAATCCGCTTGATGTGGCATTTAGCACTAATGATTTTCCTTGGTGCAAACCTGAAAAAGCGCTAAGCTCAACTGATAAGCTATGGGATTCAGTTAAAAAGTCTATGGGCGAAGCTTTGGCAAACGCAAATATGCGAGAAGTTCTCAATAAATAGTTTATTCTGGGTAAGACTGTTCGAAAACAATGCGCTTGCTCAAAATAGCCATTCCCGCAACTCCTCATGTCATTCCCGCGAAAGCGGGAATCCATAACAAACGGTTAATTCACATAAAAAAGTAGATTCCCGCTTTCGCGGGAATGACAGAAAAGAGTTTCAGACAGCTTTTGTAATAGCTCAGCTTATACAGTCACACAGCTTGGGCACTCACGCTTGTCTTCGCGCCAATTGTCATCGTCAAGACCACCATCGGCGATATTATCAATATCCATCTGCATGTAACGACCGTGCGCTTCAGCTGCAACCGTGCCATCCTCTAGCAGCAGTTTTCCATCACCAACAAACAATCTACGTTTATGCTCAGTGATTTCAGCGATGACCGTAAGAGTCTCGCCTAGCGGAACAGGTTTGCGAAAACGCACATTTAGCTCGATAGTTACACCAAAAAGATCCGGGTTGGCTACTTGCACCGCTCGACCAATTGTCTCGTCCAAAATAGCGCTGATTATGCCACCATGAACGCGACCGGGGTAGCTTTGATGCACGTCGCCGGTTGTGAATTTGCCGCAGATGCGTCCGTCATCCAAGTTCATAAATTGGGCTTGCAGGCTATAAGGATTTTCTTGTCCACACACCAAGCACATCTTAGAAATCTTTTGTGCATCCTTGACCGATACCTCAGAGATCTCATGTCGCATATTCTTAACTCCATCCCACGCATCGCAACAAACTTAGATATAATCGCTACATTGAAAAGTGAGCGCAATCTCTTGGACGATGATAACGTATTTGCACAGTTTTATACGTATTTTTACCAAGCGGTAATCTTGTAGGATTTCTAAAACGATGGAGTGATCACCATGACAAGCAAAGACAGTGACGTAAATATGCAAGCTAATTTAGAGTCGGAACACGCGCTCGAAGACGAGATAGTGGAAGAGGGCGAGTTAAGCTCAGAGGAGATTCTTGAGGGAACAATTCTGTTTGCGTTGGAGCAAGCCGGTGAGCAGCTGGAGCAAAGCGGTGAAGTTGAGCCGTTTACCATACTGATAAACGGCGAAGAGCTAAATGTGGAAGGTCTGATGGGTGAGACTGAGGAAGAGTTTTACGCGGAGGCCAGGCGCTCGGTATTTCAGATGGAGAAGATATCTAATGCATACGTCTTTTGCTACGACGGCTTTGTAGATCTGGACAGCGGAGAAAGCGATGCCTTGATCGTTGAGTTTGCTAATAAGGGCGACGAAAACGCACAGGTCATCGTGAGGCTGTATAAAAACGAAGATGACAATTTAGAGATTGAAGAGACCCTGTATCATGTAGGAGAGACGGAAACCTTATTTGGCAGTACGCTTGAACAAATACAGGGCGGCAAGGCTGCAAATGAGGAAGACGGTGCTGCCGGCGAGTTAGATTCTGCAGCCGCAAAAACAGCCGAACCATCCTCAGATGCATAAATATGCATCAACGCAACAATTACTGATTATTTAGTCCGACGCAAACAAACAACAAGGCAACCACGTGGCGTATACACTTAAAGATATTTTGATTCCCGGTACCGACGATGATGTTCGAGCAAAGTATGAAAGCCTGGCCGAGCGAGCTAAGACGGCAAGTTTTGGATTGATCGAGCCTCAGTATGTGGTGCTTGACACCGAGACCACAGGGTTCAACTCGACATCAGATGTTATGATCGAGATAGCCGCTGCCATTATGCAAGGACCGGATATCTTAGAGCGCTTTTCTACATTTGTAGATCCCGGGCGACCGATTCCGGAAAATATCGTAGAGCTGACCGGCATTACCGATGAAGACGTAAAAGGTGCGCCCGATGCATGGCAGGCTGTCAAGTCTTTGGATGAGTTTATTGGCGATAGGCAGATCATCGCGCATAACGCCGCTTTTGATCGCAGTTTTATTGCGGCTTGTTGTCCGTTGGCATCAAGTTTAGGTGATGAGGATCGTTGGATCGATTCTGTGGAGTTGTCGCGCATCGCGCTTTCTCGTTTAAGCGAGCATAAACTGCAAACGCTTAGCGACATTTTTGGCACCACTCGCTCTACACACAGAGCCATCGATGATGTTGAAGCGCTTTGTGCCTTGTGGCGCATTATGCTTGTGGGTCTAAGCGACTTACCGGCCGGGCTGCCGCAACTTTTTGCTGAGATGTTTCCGCAAACACCTTGGCCACTACGAGAAGTATTTAGCCAGGTTGCAGGCGTTACAGACGGTGCAAAGTTTTCGCTAAAGGAAGCCAGGCGAGTTAGAGAAAACTCGCAAAAGCAGCGCCAAAAAGTGGATGCCCAGGAGTTGGATGGCGGCATACTTGCAGGCAGTTCTGAGCAACTAAGCGCTAAAGAGCTGGATCAAGCTTTTTCCGACAGCGGTATCCTTGCGCAAATGTATGGACATTTTGAGCCTAGAGCCGAGCAACTGCAAATGGCAACAGAACTTGTCAACGCGCTTAATACGCGAACGCATAGGGTTATAGAGGCAGGCACCGGTGTTGGCAAATCGATGGCGTATTTGCTGCCCTTGAGTTTATTTTCACAGCGAAACCAAGTCACTTGTGGTGTTGCAACAAAAACAAACGCTCTTTTAGACCAACTTGTCTATCACGAATTACCCAAGCTCAACGAGACACTACCAAATGGTGTGAGCTACGTTGCTGTAAAAGGTTACGACCATTATCCATGCTTGCGCAAGCTTATGAATCTCACTCGCGAAGACCGAGTCTTTGCAAACACCGCATCGCCAACTACGGTAGCCATGCTTTTATCATTTACATGTCAAAGTGCGCGTGGAGACCTTGACCCGCTTTTTCTCAATCTGCGTGAGCTGGCTAGGTTTGAAATATGTGCCAGCGCTGATGATTGTCTCAAACACAAATGTCGCTACTATCAAGGCTGCATGTTGCATGGAGCACGTCGTGCCGCCAAAAAAGCCGACATCGTCATCACCAACCATGCTTTGTTATTTTGCGACATGGGCACTGAAAACGGTATCTTGCCACCAATACGCCAATGGGTGATAGACGAGGCACATGGTGTGGAGGATGAAGCGCGAAAGCAACTGAGCTTTGCTTTGGAATCGCGTACGTTTAAGCAAGCACTAAACTCGCTCGCCGGTGCCAGCGGCGTTCTTGGCATGATGGAGCGTAAGGCCACACCCTTAGATGGCGCATCATTGCTGTTGGCAAAGATACACGAGGCAAAAGAGGAAGGTCAAACGCTCACAGTGATTGCCGAATCTTTTTTCTCGCAGATAAAGGAACTCACAGAACTGGGCGAAAAGAGCAGCTACAACACCATTGAGCTTTGGATAAACGAGCACATTCGCGAAAGCGGCGTTTGGGGCACAGTTGTGTCCACGGGAAGATCGGTGGCAACACGTCTGAGCAAGTTGTGGACGGCGTGTCGCGATGTTGTCTCTTTAAGTTCGCAGTTTGAAGAGCTGACTGAGATCCAAGGCGACCTTCAGGGTCTAACCGCCGAGCTTAAAGGCACTGAGGAATCTTTGCTGCTGATATTGGATGGCAGCAACACAGATTATGTTTATTATGCGGAGTTGGATCGCAGGGTTGATTCACAATTTGACCGCCTGATCGCCGCTCGCCTAGACATTGGCGAAGTGCTTATGGGCAGACTGTATCCGGAGATGATGAGTGTGATATTCACCTCTGCCACTCTGGCTGCCGGAACCAGCTTTGAGTACTTTGCCCGAAGCACCGGACTCGATCGCTTGCCAATGGAAAAATGGCAAGCAGTACAACTGGCATCAAGTTACGACTTTGAGCGCAATATGGCGGTCTATCTGCCCACCGATATTCCGGAGCCAAACACTCCCGGATACAAGGACGCTTTGGCAAAACTGATTTTTGACGTGCACGTTGCTCTGGGTGGTTCCACACTAACCTTGTTTACCAATCGTCGCGATATGGAAGATCTGTACGCACGCCTAAAGCAAGACCTGGCGGATGTAAACATCACCTTGCGCTGCCAAACTCAGGGCAACTCCGCAAAAAGACTACGCGACGAGTTTCTTAGTAATAAGAGCGTGAGTTTATTTGCGTTGCGGTCTTTTTGGGAAGGCTTCGATGCTCCGGGTGACACCTTGCAGTGTGTGATAATCCCTAAACTGCCGTTTGGAAAACCCAACGACCCGCTCATGAAAGAGCGAGATCTGCGAGAGAAGAATGCTTGGAAGAATTATGCGTTGCCGGAGGCTATCATCGATCTTAAACAGGCAGCCGGTAGGCTGATCCGTTCATCCACAGACTCCGGTGCCTTAGTTTTAGCTGACTCCAGGCTTTTAAGCAAATGGTATGGGCGCTCATTTTTAAAAGCGCTGCCTTCGCAGCAACACTATACTTATGATACAGAAGCAATAGCTCAAGCATTGCGTTTGATCAGACAATACTAAAGGAAGGAACACAACCATGAACATTCTTGTGCTAGGTGGAGGCGGCAGAGAGCACGCCATAGTAACCTCGCTTGCAGCATCGCCTAAAAGCAACAAGATACTGTGTGCGCCCGGAGGTGGCGGAAAAGCCACGGGAGCCGAGAATGTAGCTTTGGACATCATGGATGGCAAAGCGGTTGCACAGTTTGCACAAAGCAACGATGTCGAGTTGGTGGTTGTAGGACCCGAAGCCCCACTGGTAGCTGGTGTTGCGGATGAGGTGCGCGCATCAGGCATACTTTGTTTTGGTCCGGGACGCGATGGCGCGCAGATGGAAGGCAGCAAAGAGTTCAGCAAAGAGTTCATGCAGCGTCACGGAATTCCAACAGCTGCATTTGATTCTTTTGATCGAGAAGACAGAGCGCTGGAGTATTTAGCCACGCAAAATGCTCCTATTGTTATAAAAGCCGATGGACTGGCAGCCGGCAAAGGCGTTACGGTCGCGATGACTATGGATGAGGCAGTCCAAGCCGTCAAGGAGTGCTTTGAAGGTCGCTTTGGCGAGGCCGGAGCAAAGGTAGTTATAGAGGAGTTTATGACCGGTCCGGAGTGCTCACTGCTAGTTTTCACAGATGGCAAAAAGGTACTCCCGATGGCTCCCGCGCAAGATCATAAACGCGCTTACGAAGGCGATTTGGGACCAAATACCGGCGGCATGGGAGTGTACTCACCCGTACCCATAGTTACGTCCGATGAGCATCAGGCCATGATAGACATCATGCAGCGCAGCGTTAAAGGGCTAGCCGACGAGGGCATAAATTACCGCGGTGTTTTATACGGCGGTTTCATGCTCACTGAAAGCGGACCTAAGGTTGTAGAGTTCAACGCACGCTTTGGCGATCCGGAGACCCAAGTGGTGTTGCCGCGCTTAAAGAGCGATCTTGTGGACGTGATGTTAGCTGTAGCAGCAGGCGATCTTGAAGGCATTGAGCTTGAGTGGGATGAGTCTTGGGCAATAAGTGTGGTGCTGGCATCAGCCGGTTATCCGGGGGATTATGAAAAAGGCAAAGCCATTACCGGTATCGAAGCGGCTGAAGAATTGCCGGGAGTTAAGGTTTATCACGCCGGAACGAGTATTGCCGATGACGGCACGACTATATTCACAAACGGTGGACGCGTTTTAAATGTAACAGCTATGGGTTCAACGTTTAAAGAAGCGCAGGACTTGGCGTATAAAGCCTGTGACCTGATTGAGTTTGAAGGCAAACAACTACGTAGAGACATTGGCATCAAAGCAATGAATGGTCGCGCCAGCTGGAGCTAAGGAAGTGCAGGAGATGGCGTGCAATGACTAAATTGGTGCTTCCATAAATCTCTACAACGCTTGTGCGATGCGAGCGATCTGCTCTGCTGCGCTTTCGATGCCAAAATACGAGCTGGAGATGGAGAGGTGGTAATTTGAAGCCATACCCCATTTCTGATCGGTATGCTGCTCATAAAAAGTGGAGCGTTTGCGGTCAATGCGCTTTATGCGAGTTATGGCATCGTGTTCGCTCAGATTATTGCGGCGCATGACGCGAGCTACGCGTGAATCCCAGTCTGAGTGGACGTAGACGTTTAGCAGATCGGGGTATTCGGCCAAGAAATAGTCGGCGCTGTGACCAATAATTACGCAAGGTCCTTCATCTGCAATCATTTTGATCGTGCGTGACTCTGCAAGAAATAATCTATCGCCAATAGGCAATGTGTCTTCATCTTTTCCAACAGCAGCGTTAGCGTATGATAAAAGTGTGGTGAACTTGTTGAACAGACCTTCTCCACTCTCTTTGACCAACTCTTCGTCTAGGGCGCCGGCCTCTGCTGCACGTTTGATAAGCTCTCTGTCGTAGTAGGCGTAACCTAATTTTGCCGCAACCAGCTCACCGATCTCTCTTCCGCCACTTCCATATTGTCTGCTTATTGTGACAAAACGTTTAACCATATTAGCCCCATCTCAGCGAATATCTGTTAAGTTACAATCGATACTTCCATCGTGCATAAAAGCAATAGTTACTGTACCATATTAGGTTATGAGTGGAACACAGATCATCAACGAAACTCCCGATGAAACGTTAAATAATACTGCCCGGATTAAGGCATCAGACGTATCGCGGCGAGATTTCATAATCAAGACCATAAGCGCCTCCGCTGCAGCAGTGGCTGCCGGCAGCGCTGTTTTGCTTGGAGGATGCGCTCCAAAAGAAGAGGACGGATCCACCGGTCTTATCTCTGACGGTCAGGAAAGCGATGGCGTCAGAACTGTAAGTGTGCCTACCGGCAAAGTGGTTTTGGCGCAAGATTTTGAACAAGCCCAACCCGAAGAATACCTTCAGCTAGTAAGCTCATACGACCTGCCCTTGGGCAGCTTGGTGCACCAAATTGACAGCGACCTCATCTTGGTACTTAAGCCCGGTGACCAAAATAAGAATTCTCGCGAGATCGCTTTTATGGATATAAACAACGGCAGCATGGCTACAATAGTCAAGCAGCCAATAAGAGACACCAAGAACAACAGGATCTACGATGCACGAGCTTCAAGATCTAGGCTGGCGTGGGTGGAGGTAGACCTTGCCGACTATAGCTGGCGAGTTTATGTGGTACCGCTTGCAGGCACAACACCGGGTGAGGCGTTGATGGTTGATGAGGGAAACTACGACTATGAACCGCCAATGCTTGCTGTTTACGAGAATAAGGTCTATTGGACAACCATGCCAATGGCAACAGGAAATGCCAGCCAAGAGAACTCGTATTTGCGCGCTATCGAGTTTGATTCAAGCAGACCGGACTCACAAGCCAGAGCATATAATGTGTTCGTATCGCATGGTCGCATGATTACCAATCCATTGGTGAGCGAAGGGGTCATTACTGTGACACCTCGCGTAAATACCAACCTCGTCTACTATCAGCTAACTGCATTGGATTGCACAAACGATAGATCTGTAGGTCGTATCATCATGCCTCAATCGCTAAGAGTTTCAGAGGCCATAAGCCTTAAAGGGCGTTTTGCGTTCAGCATAGAGCGTGACTACGCCTACGCTGAGGGTTTGTCCAAATTTGGCACCTATTTACAGCTGGACAATGACGAATACCTGCACTTTTATCGAACACCCATGAGCCCGGTTGCCATGTGTAAGAACTGTTTGATCGTAAAATCTACGGCCAGCATAGTTGGTGTGGACTTTACCGGCAAAAAGAATTTCGTGGTCGAACTCCCTGACCGATGCTCAGATTTTGGCGAAGCGCTGGTAAGCTGGGGCGTACAAGACAAAGTGGTAACCAGCTCAATACGTATAGCCGAAGGCAAAACAGCAGCCGAAGCAGTAATGATTAGAGTGTTTGCGTAATTGAGCGGTAATGTAATGCGATATGACGTGTTAAACTGTCTCTTTGCAAATACTAATGAATGCAACAACCTTCTCACGCGTATTAAGTTGGGTGAAGACAAGGTGAACATACAAAAGGAGAAAACCTGATGGCACAAAGAAACCCTATGAATGAACGTTATACAGGTGAGGGTCCCAGCGGACAAACGCGTAAGTCTGCGGCCAGCGCTAAGCCCAAGTCCTCGGCGGCATCATCTGTTTACATTAAGAAGAAGCCACAGACACCACAAGAAAAAAGAGCGGCTGCAAAAGCTCGTGAAAAAGAAATGCGCGCAAGGGCTGAGGAAAAGGCGCGTAAAGCGGAGGAGAAAGCTAAACTTGCGGCACAGGAAAGTGGTGAGGAGACCGAAGCTACCAAGGCTACTCAACAAAAAACCCCTATGGTCAAGCTCACTTCATCAAATCCGGGAATGCCAACTTCTGAGGAATACCAAAAATGGCGCAAAAGATACTGGGCGCTCGTCATCGTGGGCGTCGTCTGTATCGCATTGTCTTTCATCATGCAGATGAACGGTATGGCTCAGTCTCCAATGACGATGGTCATTTTGGCTGTCGCATATCCCGCGATCATTGGTGCGCTGATAATTGATTTTCGTAAGGTGAAGCCGTTGATCCGTGCTCATCAAGGCACAAGCTCCGGCAACAAGAGTCCTAAGCAGTTGAAGCATGAGCAAGAAGCCAAAGAGCAAGCAGCGGCTATGGAGGCTGCAAGAAAAGCGGCTAAGGCATCAAAACGCAAGCTGATACGCAGGAAAAAAGATGATGTTGTGACCACCGGTGCACCCGATGTAACAGAAGATGCTGAGAAAGTGGAGGCAATCAATTCCGACAAGAAGTAACTACCTATTTGCGGGCTGATATAAGTAAGCCTCAAGGCGAAGTTCTAGCCGCCTTTAAGCCCTTTGTTAACAGGGAATTGTAAAAAGAAATGAGGGAGTAATGAAGCAATACCAGATTTTCGTAACCGGTAAGCAGGGGATATTTGATCCCGCCGGTAAAACGGCGCAAAACGCGTTGGATAATCTAGGTTATACAGGTATTGAAGATTTAAAGATCGGCAAGTTTATTCAGCTTAGCTGTGAAGACAGCGTCAGCTTAGACACGGTTACCGAGATGTGCGAGAAGCTTCTCGCAAACCCAATCATCGAAGATTTTAGGATAGATGAGGTGGGGCAGTGACCAATATGCGATTTGGAGTAGTGGTGTTTCCCGGCTCCAACTGCGAACAAGATGTCGTACATGCATTGCGTTATCTGGGTCACACCGCAGACTATGTCTGGCACCAAGACACCAATTTAGCCGCCTTTGATGCAATAGTGCTTCCGGGCGGTTTTTCTTACGGTGATTACTTGCGTTGTGGAGCAGTTGCACGTTTCTCGCCGGTTATGGAGGCGGTTTCGGCTTATGCAAACGAAGGCAGACCGGTAATAGGTATCTGCAACGGCTTTCAGATACTCACCGAAGCGCATCTCTTGCCGGGAGCATTACTGAGGAACAGCGGTCTTAAGTTCATCTGCAAAGAAACGCCGATGCGAGTGGAGAAAAGCAACTGTAAGTGGCTTGATCTACCCGAAGGCACGGTGTTGCATATTCCGATTAACCACAACGAGGGTAATTACTTTTGTGACCCCGAGACCCTTAAATCCATGGAGGCAAACGGGCAGATCGTGCTCAGATATTGCAATGAAGATGGCAGTCGTAGCGTTGATGGCAGCGCCCCAAACGGAGCGATGGACGACATTGCCGGCATATGCAATGAGCGCGGAAACGTTTTTGGACTCATGCCCCATCCGGAACGAGTGACCGATAGTTTAGGCGGAAACAACGGCACCGATGGCGCCGCATTTTTTACCGCCATTGCCGCTTACGTAAAAGGAGCCTAGCTAATGAGCGCAACAAACAATGCGGCAATTCCCGCACCTGTTTCCGATAACGTAGTAACACTAGACGCAGACTTAGCCTTGGAGGTCGCGTTGCAACTTGGTCTCAATTCCAAGGAATATGAGGGCGTAGTAAAGACTCAAGGACGCACCCCCTCACTTACAGAACTCTACATCTACTCTTTAATGTGGAGCGAGCACTGTTCTTACAAGCATTCCAAGAAGCAACTTCGTATGTTTTCAAGCGAAGGCGAGCACGTCTTGCAAGGTCCCGGCGAAAATGCCGGTGTCATCAGCGTGGGTGACGGCTGGGCAGTAGCTTTTAAGATGGAGTCGCACAATCACCCCAGCGCGATCGAGCCTTTTGAGGGCGCAGCTACCGGCGTCGGTGGCATCATTCGCGACATTTTTACCATGGGTGCACGCCCGATAGCTTGTCTGGACTCGCTACGTTTTGGCACCTTGGACAAGCCTCGTCAGCGCTATTTATTTGAGGGCGCTGTAGCCGGCATTGGCTCATATGGCAACTGCCTGGGAGTGCCCACCATTGGTGGCGAAGTGTATTTTGACGAAGCTTACGAGGGCAACTGTTTGATAAACGCCATGGCCATTGGGCTTATGCGCGAAGAAAACCTTACACGAGCTGTGGGTTCAGGTCCGGGCAATCTGGTTGTGCTGATAGGCTCTTCCACCGGACGTGACGGCATTGGTGGTGCCTCGGTATTGGCCTCGCAAGAGTTTGATGAAGCCGCTGAGAACAAGCGCCCCGCAGTACAAGTGGGCGATCCTTTTGAGGAGAAATTGCTTATTGAGGTGTGCTTGGAGCTCTTGCAGCGTAAGTTGTTTGTGGCGCTAGGCGACTTGGGTGCCGCCGGTCTTACCAGCTCGGCTTCCGAGATGGCCAGCCGCGGTGGCGTGGGTATCGACATCGATGTGTCTAAGGTGCCGCAGCGCGAAAGCGGTATGCAACCTTTTGAGATCATGGTCAGCGAGTCACAAGAGCGCATGTTGGCTGTGGTGAAGCCCGATGATTTTGCAGCGGTCGAAGAAGCCTGCAAGCGTTGGGGAGTAGCATGTACCGCCATCGGTACAATCACCGACACCGGACGTTTTGTGGTGCGTGACACCAACTTACCGGCAGGTGAGGACATCGTCGCTGACATGCCCGCAGAGATGCTGGCAGAATCCGCTCCGGAATATGACACGCTTATGCAGCGTCCGGCTTATCTGGATATGCTGCAGAGCTTCTTTGATGAGGACCAAGAAGAAGACTCTGCGGATGACCCGGTATCTCGCACTAGATTTGTTTCATCAACGGCCGAAGATCCCCAGCTTTTACACGATGTGCTCACGGAGCATGTGATCAGTGGCAAGTTGCCTTCAGCAGTCATGGATACGCAGGCATTTGCGCCAACACCCGAAGCGCCACTAAACCAAATGTTCATGGCGATGCTCGCCAGCCCCAACATCGCTTCAAAGGCTTGGATTTACAGACAATACGACCATCAGGTGATGAACAATACCGTTGTGCTTCCCGGCGCAGACGCAGCAGTGCTGCGCATCGGCGATACCGGCAGAGGCGAGATGAGCAATCGCGGTATTGCAGCAACTACAGACTGCAACGGTCGCTACTGCTATCTTGACCCTTACACCGGCGCACAGATCGCACTGGCGGAAGCCGGGCGCAACCTAGCTTGCGTAGGCGCCACTCCGGCAGCTATCACCGACTGCTTAAACTTTGGCAACCCGGAAAAGCCCGAAGTCTTTTACACCTTCCACGAAGCCATAAAGGGCTTATCTGAGGCATGCAAGTTCTTTAACATCCCTGTTATCAGTGGAAACGTAAGTTTTTATAACGAGAGTTTTGGCAACGCCATCTATCCGACACCGGCTGTTGGCATGGTGGGTCTGGTGGACGACATCACCAAGATTGCAACTACCGGCTTCAAAAACGAGGGCGATACCATAATCCTTGTTGGCGAGACCGAAGACGAGCTTGGTGGTAGTGAGTACCTCAAAGTCATGCACGGCGGATTAGTTGCCGGACGCATCCCCAAACTTGATCTTGAGTTGGAGCGAGATATACAAGCGGTAGTTCGCGATGCGGTGAAAGACGGTTTGTTGGCCAGCGCTCATGACTTAAGCGAAGGCGGCATGGGCGTAGCTCTTGCCGAGTGCTGCATCGCCGGATGCATTGGTGCAACAGTTGCACTCGACGATGATCTGGCTGCCCATAGCTCACTTTTCTCCGAAACACAAAGCCGTATACTGGTGAGTGTAGCGGAGAAGAACAGCGCTGAGCTTATCACGCGCCTGACAGATGCTAACGTACCATACAGCGTCATTGGTGAGGTAGGCGGCAGTAATCTAAACATCGAGGGCAAGATAAACCTTGATGTTGAGAAAATGACTAACATATATAATAATATTTTAGAACAACTAGTAACAAGAAAGTCCGCATGATAGAATTGACACGCATCTGTCACTGTCGCTTCGGCGGGAATCCATTGGCTTGAGGAGGTTTTCAACGAGCAGCTTAGCATCTGTCACTGTCGCTTCGGCGGGAATCCATAGTTACAGCGATTTTGTGTTGTATTTGTGACAGTGTCAGGATGAGAGGTGCAAGCAAGCCTTTAGCCGCAGCAGATTGTGGTATTATCTTTGCGTACGATACGTTGAGTAGAGGAGCATGATGGAAGGTTTATTTGGTTGGGTTGATCCCATGTTTATTTGGATCGGCGTAGGTGTCATCGTTGCTTTGATCATCGGTTTTATTGCCTATGGTTTTTTCAAGGAGCTAAAGAAAAAGTAAGTTGGCTCTGATTTGATAGTTATTAAGCTCTCGCTATGCGTTAGCGTAGCGAGAGTGTTGTGTTTTACAGAGCTGAGTTTTAGCTCTGGTTAGGAGTAGTACAGTGGCTCGTGAGCCGCAGCATAGATTCAAAGTTGAGCCCAGAAACAGCAGCTCAAACGGTTCTGAACGCAAGACCAACATGGATAGAATGTCCGATGATAGTCTAAAAAGAATCAGCCAACGTGTAGAAAAAAGACCTGCAATAAAAGGGCGAAGAGTAGTGGGAGCGGCATCCGGCGATCTGGCGCAAAGACGTCAAGCGATCAGAGAGCAAAGACAAACGCCCGGTTCGTCATCAAATACACGCAGTGGCAGACGTTATGCCGCAAGCACCAAGACTTCGGAGCCAGTAAAACGCTCTACACTCATCTTGTTAGCCGCCGGAATTGTACTTATCGTAGTTGCGGCAATAATCGCCGGTAATCTTTTGTTTGGTTACTTCTCGGCAAATCAAAAATACCAAGAATACATGTCGGTAGCCGGTCTTGATGCTCAAGAAAAAGTGGCATCTGATGCTGACGCAAATAACATAAACATTAATTGGGATGCACTGAGGCAAGTTAATCCGGACATCGTTGGCTGGATAATGATACCGGACACCAGGGTCAATTACCCTATAGTCCAAACAGATAACAACGAGTATTACCTCAATCACTTATTTGACAAGACGGTAAGTGATAGTGGATCGGTCTTTTTAGACTACGAGGGAGATTCGAATATCTTTGGTTCTAATAATATGATCTATGGGCACAATATGATGGACGGGTCGATGTTTGCCAATTTAAAGGAATATCAAAACCCGGATTTCTTTAATTCGCACAAGACCATATTTATTTTAACGCCGGAGAAAAATCTTAAGTTGGAAGCGGTCTCGGTTTTAATTTGCGATGCCGAAGATAAGATCAGGCAAGTTAACTTTGCCAGTCTTGAAGAGTATTATGAATACGCAAATATGTTGCAGGAGTATGCGGATTATCTCGATACATT
>QMCD01000382.1_pt1 | contig 30807 bp, 27 predicted proteins | sample 1821841 | NCBI WGS metagenome assembly QMCD01 (sample SAMN01991225, study PRJNA193472) | Termite gut metagenome, whole genome shotgun sequencing project. | isolation source: worker | host: Macrotermes natalensis | reverse complement strand
TTCTGGCCGACTTGGATCAGGCACTACAGAAGGCGGTAAAATAATTCAACCGCAACACGAGCTGTAGTCGCAGGCCGCAGAGTTTTGTGAAGAGTCCTTTGGCATTCCCCCTCGCTTAAAAAGCCCTAAAGAGCCCCAGTTTTTCCTGCCCTGCAAGGGCTGAATGCCTATAACCCCCGGTGTAAACCGGGGGGCAAAACACCCCCAAGAAAAAAGCCCCAGCGGGGCGTAATCCAATCGGGCATGACCAGTTTTCGTCAAATACTGTATCACATCATCTTTCGCACAAAAAATAGTGAAAGAACTTTGCCGCTTTCAGAAAGCGAGGAGTTATACCGTTATATCTGGGGGATCATTAAAAACAAAAACGGCACACTTTTGCGGATCAATGGCATGGAGGATCACATCCATATTTTTTCCGATTTGCATCCCAGTATTTCACTTGCAGATTATGTACGGGAAATTAAAACAAGCTCATCACTTTGGCTAAAAAGCGACTCAAAGTTTCCTGCGTTTTCCGGCTGGGCAGAGGGCTATGCCGCTCTAACCTACGCATGGCGGGACAAGGATGTGATTGTCGACTACATCAAAAACCAGCGAGAACATCACAAACAAGTTGATTTTGCAATGGAGTATCGTTGCTTGCTGGCAGAACATGGAATAACGATTGATGAGCGGTATTTCCCGTAACTTATCACGCCCCGTTGGGGCTTTGTATTGGGTGTGGCGTTGTCCCCCCCAGCTATCGCTGGGGGTTATAGACGTTACGCCCTTGTAGGGCTGACACGAAAATGGACAACCAACCGCCGCTTCCGCCTGTGGCCATTCGCCATTAGTTACTCGTTCCTCCCCTCATGCCGACATTCACCGACCTGACCGACCTAGCGGCACGCACCGGCGTTTCCAAGCGGGAACTTGACCGGATCGTGCGGCGTTTGGTCAGGCTCTACGACCCGCTTCGGGTTTACCTGTTCGGCTCCTTCGCCTGGGGAATACCTCACTGGAACAGCGATCTCGATTTCTGTGTCGTGGTCGAAACCGATGAACAGGCCAAAGACAAGAGCAAAGGGCGGAGCGTGTTTTATCGCCTCCTGCACACGGCCACGGATTTTTACCTGCTATCCCAAGGAGAATTTGAAAAAATGATTTCCAATCCCGCCAGCATGGAACACAAAATTCATCACGAGGCCACCGTGCTGTACTCGAAATCCAATGTCGTGTTCGATGAAAACAAGCCGCTACATCGGGAAGAACACGATATTTTGCGCGAAGCCCAAGACGATCTTGGTGCAGCAAACGTATTGAAAACTCCGTTTCCCAACAAAGCCCTTTTTCACGTCCAACAATGTATGGAACATTCGTTTCGAGCGTTTTGGTCCTTCCATTTGCGGAGCATTATCAAGATGCACGAATTGGGGGCGTGGCGACGGCTTTGCGGCAAGATTGAGCCGGCCATTTTGGAGATCGAAGGCATTCGCACGAAGAAAGACGCCGACAGGCTGTCGGAATATTATTGGTTACGCTATGGTCGCAACGTGGCCATTCCCGCGGACATGGCCGGCGTGGAGGCGGAAATCGCCATCGCCGAGCGGGTTTATCAATTTATGAAACACTATATCGAAACGACGGAGCCGCCGGCAGGGTAAGGTACAAATCACCATGAGCCGGGGACTGTATTCCCGGTTTGGAGTTTGTGAACGGATATTTGGCGTTCCTTCCCAAAGTCCTGAAGGGACTTGGTGTCTATAACCCCCGGTGCAAACCGGGGGCAAAGCACCTCCAAGAGAAAAAGCCCCAACGGGGCGTAACAATATATCGAAAGTCCCATTGTCACGCCCCTTCAGGGCTTGGCGTGTGGTGGTGCGTGTTCCCCCCAGCTTGCGCTGGGGGTTATCCACGTTGCGCCCTTGCAGGGCGGACAAAAAAATTGAAAATTCACGAGTCGGGGACAGGGACGCCGGTTTTTCGAGAATCCATTTTTTTGAGCACATTATTTCAGACCTCTTTACTGCCATGAAAACATCTATCCGACTTTTTTATGCACTCGTGATGATCGTTTGTATCGGATGCGGGCAATCTCGTGCCGAGCAGGAAATTGCCAATCTTTTGCCGCCGCCGAAAACAGCCTCGCCCACGGTGGAGAAAATTCTCGATATTGCCAAACGGATTCTTATTTCCGACGATCCGAACTACAAAGTTCCCCGCAGTAGTGGGATGTTGCTTGGAAACGCTCTCGCAAAATACGGCGACACGAAACTCATCGAAGAAGAATTTGAACGACAATTCGACGAGCTGGAAAAATCGAAATTGATCGCAAAAGACAAGCCGGAACACTACGGAGCATTGATTTTCAGCATGGCCAGCAGCGGCTTGATGCGTCAGGCGGCCCGAAAAGCGGAGGCGGATTCCTCATCCACGGTGCAGGCGATTGTGCCCTATCTTCTGGGTCGGCTTCAATTCGAGGCCGGCGAGATCGACAAAGCTAAGACGTCTTTTCTCCAAGCCCTGAGTTTGCTTGACAAAGCACAGGAGCCTAAGCTGAGTGGCCGGATTGCCGCCGGCGTGCTTATGTTGGCGACCAGCGGCGACAAAATGCCCGAAGTTATTCTGGCCGCCGCCTCTTTTCTGCAACCGCCCTACAACGACGACATGCACGCCCGATTGATCGCGTCGGCTTGGCTGCAAATCCATAAAACCGTCATGGAAGCGAATGATTTTGAAACGGTATTACAGGAAGCGGAAAAAACGGCGAGTGACACGAGCAAGGCGGAGTTGGTGCGAGCCGTGATACGGAAACAAGTACAAGCCGGCCTGTTGGAAGACGCGGAAAAAGCGATTGACCGCATTTTCCCGCCGGGTGCTCCGAAGAAAAAAGTTGCCGCCGATCAGGCCGCGATTTTTGGGCGTTTTGATGGCCGAGACCTTTGCTTGGAAACTTTGGGCATTTCCTGCCTTCAGCACGGCCATCTCGACAAAGCTCTACAAGCAACAGACCGAATTGAGGAAGTCAAACGGCGTGGGGCGGTCTCCGCCAAACTGGCCGGCTTCCTGATGGGCAGAGATGTTAAAACATCGGTGATGTACGGCCTCTTGCCGGACGGTGTTTTGGGGGGCGACTCGCCCGATGCCACAATTGTCAAGCCGAATTATTCCGATGAGGAACTGCGGAAATTCTGTCGCTGGTATGCGGCAACGGCAGATATAACGCCGAACCCGTCCAATAAAATCGCACGAAAAGCCTCCGCGGCGGGCCTCATGGCGGGCCTTGGTTTTGCCGTGGAAGCCGACAAACTGTTCACGCAAGCCTTTGACGATGCACTGGCCATGAAACCGCGCGAAGGAAGTTCCTTCGATCCCCGTATTCAAGCGGTGGCCCCGATTTTCCAGCACCGGATCGGCTCCGGGACCCCAGAGACTGTTTGGACGCTGATCGACCGGATGACGCAAGAAGGAATCACTTTTCCTGTTTCGGAAAAAATTAAGTATCTGTGCATGGCAAAGGAATTCGACAAAGCGATGGCCCTGGCAGACGAGGAGACGCTCAGATCGTATGACAGGATCACGCTTGCCAACGCCCTTATAGTGGCCGACGAAAAAGAAAAAGCGAAAAAGATATTGCAACAAGTCATTCTTGTTCAAGGCGAACCTTTTTTATTGGACCAGCCGCTGACGTACGCGCTACTCCGGGCGGATATGACGGACGAAGCACTCCAGTTGGTAGATTCTTTGCCAAATGCAGAACAAAAAGCCCAGTCGCTGACGATGATTGCGCAGGCCATGAAGCAGGAAGGTAAAATCGACGAAATGGAAATGATACTTCTGTCGGCCGCCGAGCAGGTGGAAAAAATCGATGAGAAACTCGAAGGCAACCGACAAATTCGGCTTGATCAGATTTTGTCTACACTCCTGATAGACCTCGACCAAGTGGAAAAAATGGCCCAAACACTGGGCTTGCCGCCTGCTTCGCCGTAGCAGGGACACATCGTTTTCATCGGTGGGCATCCTGGCCGACCTCAATCAGGCGTTGCGATTCTTTTCCGGCTTTCGTTTTTGCACAATTTTACCCCATGAAACTCATCATCGGCATGACCGGGGCCAGCGGGGCGGTTTACGCGGCTTCGCTATTACAGGAACTTGCGAAAAGCAATGAGCATGAAATTCATGCTGTAGCCAGTCGACCGGGTCGTGATGTGCTGCGCTTCGAGTGCGATCTCGGCCCGGAGAATTTTTCAAATGTCCAGTGGCATGAACCGGACAACATGTTCTCCGAACTCGCCGGCGGCTCGGCCCGGTTCGACGCGATGGTGATCGTGCCTTGTTCGATGAATACGCTGGGCTGCGTCGCTCACGGCATTTCAAATAACTTGTTGCATCGGGCCGCCGCCGTGATGCTCAAGGAACGCCGCAACTTGATTGTCGTACCGCGTGAAACGCCGCTGAGCACGATTCATCTTGAAAACATGCTGAGGCTGGCTCAAGCCGGTGCGTGCATTCTGCCCGCCATGCCGGGATTCTATCACAGGCCGCAGAGCATGGAGGAACTGGCCAATCATGTCACAGGAAAGATTCTTGACCAACTTGGGATCGGGCACAAACTGGTCGAACCGTGGGCCAAACCGAATCGTTAATGCGCAGAACCCGAAACGAGCCGGGAACGGAACACGGTATTGATCCAATACGGTGCAGGCCAGCGGTCTGTACTTTTTGGGCGGGACGGCGTATACTGGCACATATCCCCTCCGTGTAAAATTTGAGCCACCGCTTCCATGCGACACTCGCGCGGCATTTGTGACATACGAGCCTTTCGCCACCGTGTTCGGGAAGTCCCGTGGCTCATGTTTTAGGCGAAGGGCGGTCATGCCGGACGAGTTTGCAGGTAAAATGAACCCCCAACTTCCCCTCCAACGACCATGAGTACCAAAAAAATTTTCTTTGCGTTCATCTTGTTCGTTTTATATGCCGCCTGCGTTTCCGCCGAAGAAACGGCGAAAGAGGCGGAAAAGCAGGACAGCCCCCCGAAGCCGTGGCTGGTGGAGTCCGCCCAAATTCCCGCCGGAATGCCGGTGCAAAAGCGACAGCGCATGATCTGGGCCAATCCCGTCAAGTTCAAGCCCATCCAGGAAGTGCTGGGCGGAGCCATTGAGGTCGAACGCTGGGTCAACGAACCGCCCAAAGATTTCGCCGGAAAGTTCGTACTCATCGAAGTCTGGGCAACGTGGTGTCCGCCCTGCCGCCGTAGCTTGCCGTTACTTGAGTATTACCAAGAGAAATTCAAAGACAAGCTCGTTGTCGTCTCCATTTGTGAAACGGACGAGGAGGCCCTGAAAAAAATGGAAGGACCAATGAAATTGTCGGACATTAAAGTCCCTCTGGCCGTCGACACACATCGCCGCTTTGCCAACGCACTAGGCGTTTGGGGGATTCCGCACGTTGTGCTGATTGAGCCGGTCTACGGGGCTGTTTTCTGGGAAGGCATGCCGACGCAAATCGGTTATGAACTGAGTGAACCGGAACTCCAAAAATATCTCGACAATCTCGATCTGCCGGCCATCCGGGCGAAATTGCCCAAAGCCGCGCCCTTTGAGTTCAAAGCCTGCCCGCCGGACCCCGACAAACCCAACGAGCGACCTAAAATGGAGGTGCGGTCCGCCGACAGCGACGATGGCACGGCAAACGAAAATTGATCCGTTGACCCGTTTTTGTCATTTTGACCATGTCCATCGCAGAAACGTACAGGCAGCTCTTGGTTTTGACCGCCCAGAACATTCTCTGGCTTGTGGGGTTGCTCGCGTTTGCGGGATGGAGCCTGTGGCCCGCTTCCGTTGATGCGCGGTATCCGCGCCCCGCTGTGGCACTGTTGGTAGTCGCGTCCTTGGCGATCACGGTAGAAGTTCTTTTTGTCCTGGCCTCGCTGCGTGACCGCAAAAGGCGTGGGAAATGGCACTGGATACCGGCCTTGCTGTGCGGCTCAGTGCTGGCTCCGCCTCACTTTTTTCTGTACGTCGCCATTCTGGCCGGTCTGGAATCTGCCCGCTTTTTACTCAGCCCGCGATATCTTGCGCCCCAAAATTGGCCAACGCCGCGAATTTTCGCCTCTCCCGCACAGCTTGATGACAACACCGCATCTGTGCTTCGTCGTTTTCAAACGCACGATGGCCGGGAGAGCTTGGAAGCGACCGTTGCCGTTCAATTCGCAGCCGGTCAAAAGATAGCTGCCGTGCATGTTCCCTTTTGCCCCCTTTTTCCGGCGGTCCCAAAAGTTGAAACCTATTTGGAGCAGATCAAAAATTCATGCGCCGCCCGGTCGTTCCAGTCGGTCGCCGCAGACAGACGCTCACCCCCCTACGCCAATGTCGGAAACGCACCGGAGCCGCCGGATGCCTCCGTGACCGAAATCCATGCCCAGCCTTTCGGCGTTCGTGTTGAAATAAAGCGTTCTTCGGACAAGGCCTGTCGGTATCGACTTGTCATTGTTACGGAATGTAACCATTCTTAAAACTTCAAACGCACCAAGAGCCGGAAGTGCCGCGACGGCGAAACTTCCGGTCGGACTACCTACCGGCTTTATGAACAATCGATACCATGCTCGCCTCCCCTTAGGCTTCCTCTTTTTCAGCCTTGGCCTTTGCCTTGCTCTTTTTTATGGCGTGATTTTCGGAACCGACCAATTCACCTATCGAGACGAGTCGCACTTCCATTATCCTCTCTACCAGTATATCCAGACGGAATTGGAGCAAGGCCGATTTCCGCTTTGGACGCCCTACGACAATCTGGGCCAGCCTTTTTTTGCCAACGCCGCTCTTGGCATTTTGTATCCGGGCAAGTTGATTTTCTTTTTGCCTTGGGATTATTCCATCCTTTTTAATCTGTATATCGTCGGACATGTTTTTCTCGCCTCGGCCACGCTCTACCACTTGGCGCGGGCATGGGGCATCGGCCCGTGGGGCGCGATTCTGGGAGCGTTGGCCTACGGCTACGGCGGCACGGTACTGGGTCAATACTGTAACCCCACGTTTTTGGCCGGGGCCGCCTGGGTTCCCGAAGCGATCCTCTGGGGCGACCGCATGTTGACTCGACGATCTTTTCGCTGCGTCTTGCTGTTTTCGGCTCTGCTGGCGATCATGCTTTTGGCGGGCGATCCCCAGACCGCGTTTCACGTTGGCATGGTCGTGTCGCTCTTGGCACTGTTCCGTTGGATTCGTGAACGCCGGCTCCTGCGTCTTGCGGGGCCGGTTCGCAAAATCGAAACCGCTCTTCCGCAAAAAAGTCGATTGGCAAAATTGTGTCGAATCAGACCCGGTCTGCTGGGCTTGGTTGTCGTCGCCACGTTTTTGCTCACGGCCGTACAGGTGCTGCCCTCGTCGGAATACTCACGTCTGTGTAACCGTTCCGGTTATAAAAATCCGCGTTCCCTGTGGGAAATCCCCGGATTTCTGATGGCGGAAGACAAGGATTTGGCGAAAGACGAAATTCTGTTTGACGACTCCGCCGTCGTGGCGCGAAAGGGCGCGGACATGGCTGATCTCTCGCGCGGACAGCGCATCTACAACGGCCTTTTTCTCCAAGGGATATTGGACGCCCACCATCTGGTCTCCTACGACTTTTCAACGCATCCCATCCAGTTTGCAAGTTTTTTTTGGTCACGCATCCAAGGAACCTTTTTTCCTCAAAACGCTGCTTGGCTGGCCGGTGTCGTCCAATTCCATAAAGCACCCAACTGGTTTTCCACCTTTTACATGGGTGTACTGCCCTGCCTGCTGGCACTGGTGTCGCTGCGATTTCGTTTCACGCCCCGCAGTATGCGGAACAATGCACGCCACGGGAACATCCGTGTCGTGTGGCTCTCGTGGTGCCTTGTGCTTTCGCTTTGGGCCTGTTTGGGGTTTCACGGACTGGGCTGGTTTTTTCACAGCCTCGGTTTTTCAAATACGATTCCTCTTACCGACATTCCGCTTGCTCCACCCATCGGCAGTGGTTACTGGTTCCTCCAGGTGTTTGTACCGGGTTACGTTCAATTTCGCTACCCGGCCAAACTGATGGCCTTGGCGGCTTGTCCGATGGCGATGTTGGCGGCCTACGGTTTCGACCGTGTCGTGCGGTTTCTCCGCGAGTCCGGCAGCGCGGACAACATTACGCCGGATCGTTCCCTGCGTTGGCTCCGGCGTTTGTGCGGCATCGTTGCGGTCTTGTCTCTCTTCCTCGCCATTCCTGCTTCCATGCGGGCGGAGTGGTACAAACTGGCCTCGACAATTTCAAATGGCAATGACAGCGGCCCTTTTCAGCCGGAATTGGCTCGCGCCGCCGTCTTGGGATCGCTACTGCAAACCGCCGCCGTGCTCGCGCTCTTTCTGGTGTTGATTCGTTTTCGGGCAAAAGTACGGCCAAGCGTATTGTCAGGGATGATCCTCATGTCGCTGGCCGTCGATCTCTATCTTTCAGGCCAAAGCATGATAATCGTTACTGATAGGGCGGTTTTTACACGCGAGGAGAATGTGGTATTGAGCCGGCTGGAAACCGAAGCCTCGCCCGTGCCGACCCGCGTCGTTTTGAATTTGAAGGCACTCCCACGATTGATTCAGGAATCCTCGCCGGAACGCATGGCACAATTCGCCACGGCGTATCGTCAACTGATGCAACAGCAATTTCACTATGCGTTACCCCGCAGTTCCGGTGGGAATATGCCGTTTGCCAAAGTTGTCGAGGTCGGAACCATGCTACCGAATTCCTACTCGCAATGGATTGCCTACCATTTGCGAAATGATTTGCGCTACGAACAAAACCTTGCGCGACTCGGAACGAAATACGCCTTGATGGACATTTCAATGCCGCTGGACACGCGGCAGGCCACGGCCCTCGTGCGATTCGGTTCGCCTGAGGCCCCGACCGATTGGCCGGAGAATGTCGTGCTCTGGAAATTGGCTCAGCCGGAAAGCCGTGCTTGGATAGAACGTGATGGGCGGAAGGTCACGGAGTCCATTGCGGACGAGTTCGTTGAAATTCTCCACTATGAGCCGTCGCGTGTCGCCATCCGAGCGGTGTTGCAAGAGCCGGGCACGGTCGTGCTTTCCGATCAATTTTGGCCCGGCTGGAAACTGGACATCGCCCCGGTCACGGAATCAAGTGGTTCGCAAAGCATGAAAGGCATCATCCGACCGATCCAAGAAATTTTTCGCGGCGTCGATTTGGACCCCGGCACATACATTTTGACCTACCGTTACGCACCGGATTCGTTCCGAAGCGGCGCATTGCTGTCCGCTCTGAGCTGGGGGCTGCTTGCACTGTTCCTGCTCGGACGTGCCCGGCCACGTCGACAAAAGCGGCGAAGCAAAACGTCGACGGCATGACCGGTACTCCGGTTTGGGAGGCTCAAAACGAGATTGGGGTCATGGAAAAACTCGCATTGAACGCTGCCTGAGGCATATTGAGCTTCAGCAACAGTATCGAATCGAGTGCAATCACTTGGAGCCTTCCGTGGGTCGGCCCTATTCGATATTTTACCTGGAGGTCTGCAAGGCCCAAAAAATTCTCCAAAAGACGCTGGCAAAATGTCTGCTTATTTGTTATACTGGCTATGATTATTGTTGTCCCACTACCCACGAGAGAACTTGCCAACTGCATGATGGACATTCCATGAATGCCCCACCCCCTATTATCGCAATGATATTTGAAGAAAACGAAGATACCTTGCGTTGTGTTTTTACCGGAGACCTTGATTCGCAGGTCTGTGGTGACATCGAAGCTCCGCTGGGAAAAAAGATTGCCGGTTTTATGAAAGAGCGGGATGTCTCCTACTTAGTGTTTGATCTAACCGATGTCAGGTACATCTGCTCCGCTTTTCTGCGTTTGTGCCTGACGCACTGCAAAGAGGTGGGCACACGGCATTTCAGGATTGAAAATCCTTCGACGGAGGTCAACCAAGTATTTCAAATTACGGGCTTTACAGAGATTATGACCATCGTGTGACTTTCGCGCCTTTTTGGGATTTTCGCCTCCCAGTTGATGCTCAGCTCAGTGGAGTTGTTTCAGGGCGTCAAAATGGAGAGCCGAAGTAAAATATGGCTGTCGTCCTCGCGCTGAAAGCGTGGTTCCCGTCATTCCCGTACCATCGTCATTCACGCGAAGGTGGGAACCTAGGCTTCTTACCCCTAACCCTCTCCCCAGTGGGGGATAGTTATTGCTCTTCACAACTCCCACCGCCTATGCAGGGCGCGGTTCCTTGTGCCTGCCCTCATCCTGATCATGGGGGGAATGACGGTTCTGGAACAAGTCTCTTGCCGAAAATTGTTTTCGTTGTCGCCACCAACCCAAGATGATGAACGCACGTAGTTTGATTCAATCTCTGGCGTTTTTGCTGCTTTTTTTCGTTTCCGGTACGCTTCATGCGGAAAACTGCTCGCAAGTCGTATCGCTACGTGTGACGGACAAGGGTTGCGATGTAAGCATCGACGGCAAACCCTTTGCTGGCTACGTGTTCGATTGCCAAGGCACGCCGATCATTTGGCCTATCATCGGGCCGACCGGGAAAAGAATGACCCGTGACTATCCGATGATCGCGCGCCCTGACGAAACCGAGGCCAAGGACCATCCCCATCACCGCTCGCTCTGGTTCACGCATGGCAATGTCAGCGGTTCCGATTTTTGGCTCCTACGAAAGCAAAAAATTGTCCAGAAGGATATTTTCACCGAATGCGATGGAAAAACGGCAGTCATTACTACGAAAAACGACTGGATCGGCAAGGACGGCAGGCCACTGTGTGTCGATGTTCGAGAACTTCGCTTCGGCGCGTTGCCGGGGCGGAGCGGCGAGATTCGCTACATCGATTTTAATGTTACCGTCACGGCGGTCCAAGATGAAGTGATTTTCGGCGACACGAAGGAAGGCACGTTCGGCATTCGCGTTCCCGGCACGATGGATTTGACGGCCAAAAAGCGCGATCCGTACTGGGGAGGCCATATCGTCAATGCGGAAGGCGTCAAAGACGGCAGTGCTTGGGGCAAGCGTTCCGCATGGGTCGATTACAGTGGTCCTGTTGTCGGCACAGGAGAAAACTCAGTGCTCGGAATTGCCATTTTGAACCATCCGTCCAGTTTTCGCTATCCCACCTATTGGCATGTCCGGGATTACGGTCTTTTCGCGGCCAATCCGTTTGGCGTGCATGATTTTGAGAGCAAGAAGGAAAAAGTCGGCGAACATCGCATGAAAAAAGGCGAATCTTTCACCATCCGCTATCGGATTCTCTTCCACCAAGGCGATGCGGCCACCGCCGGAATTGCCGACGCATTCAAGAATTACGCCGAAATGAAGTTTGAATGACACGAGCCGGACTTGTTCGCGCGGCAGACGAAAGATATACTGGAGTCGTTACCGTCATTCCCGTGAGGGTGGCAAGCGGTGAAGGGCAATAACTATTCCCCTCTCCCGTTGGGGGGAATTCGGTGGGGCCTGCTTGTGCGGGGAGGCTGGGCAACTCCCCCCCCTTTTTCCTATTTTGAAGTTTCGTCTAACAACACTACCATTTCTTCCGGGGGCTTACGGCCCTTGGCCTCATTTTTCTTTGAAAATACACACCGATGATTGAAAAAAATACACAAGGCGAAGTTTGGGTTTACGCGGAAGTACAAGACGGCTCCCTTCAGGACGTTTCGCTGGAGCTTTGTGGCAAAGCGAGGCAACTGGCCGATAAACTCGGCGTGTGTGTCGGGGCCGTGCTGCCCGGAAGTGGCGTAGAACCGTTTGCTCAGACGCTGATTTCTTATGGCGTGGACAACGTTTATCTGGTTGAACACAAAGAACTTGAGAATTTTCGCACCGCTCCCTACGCCCACGTTTTAGTGGAACTCATCAAAAAATATCGCCCCCAAATTGTGCTGTACGGTGCGACACACCTAGGCCGGGACTTGGCCCCGCGAGTGGCTTCGACGACCCGGAGCGGCATGACGGCGGACTGTACCGATCTCGACATTCAGGATGTCACGGAGAAAAACGGCACGGTACACCCGAATTTGCTGCTGCAAATCCGGCCTGCATTCGGCGGAAACATCGTGGCCACGATTGTCAATTACGACCAGTGGCCGCAGATGGCCACCGTGCGAGAAGGCGTGATGCCCCTGCGCGACGCCGACCCGAATCGCAAAGGTCAGGTCATCAAAGAGGCTATTTCCTTGGAAAATCAAGCCCTGTTGGCCGTGGAGGTCATCAAGCGCGAAGTTGAGAAACGAAAATTGAACCTGAAAGGCGCGCGAGTGGTCGTGGCCGGCGGGGCGGGTGTGGGCAGCAAGGAGAATTTCGACCTGATTTTCGACTTGGCCGGGGCGTTCGGCGGGGCGGTGGGGGCCAGCCGGGCAGCGATTGACAACGGTTATATCGGTCATGAGCACCAAATCGGCCAGACGGGCACGACGGTCAGGCCGGCCTTGTACATTGCCTGCGGAATCAGCGGAGCGATCCAGCATCGGGCAGGCATGGAGGAGTCGGCGAAGATTATTGCGATCAACACGGACAAGGACGCCCCGATATTTGGCGTGGCCCACTACGGCATCGTCGGCGACTTGAAAGCGGTCATCCCCATGATGATTAAGGCGTTCAAGGAGAGGGAGTAGGCATAAAACCAGAGCCGAGGGTGAAGCGGAGCGGAATTACAGAGGTGAATGACTATACCGGCAACGGTCGCTTCGCCTCAAAGCAGACCTTATCAATTATCAATGGAGGACATAATACGTTACGGTAAAGTGTCGTGCTGATCTGATCGTAAAGCAAGAACGCATCGTTGAAAAACTCGTTCCGTGACCAAAACAAGTGTAAAAAGCCTGCGCCGTCGATCTAAATTTTCCGTATTGGGAAAAGGATGGCCACTTACCTTTCATCCCACAAAGCCTCCATGAGGGGAAAGGTGAGTGGCATCCACAAATACTGTACGGCGGGAGGGACTGGCCTCCCCCCTCCGCGAGGGTAAGGGGTATAGGACAGGCCTATTCGGCGGCAACCCAATCCCATGCCACGGTAAGCCAGCCATCTTTGGCGGATGCAAAAGTCGGAATCAGGGTTCCCTTGCCTTTCCATTCTCCTTCCAATTCCCTTGGCTGGCCGACGATCCGTGTTTGCATGGCCTTGAGACGCCGCTTGACAACGGTCTGCGTGGGATTGCTCAACGCGGAAAATCGCCCGCCGTCTCGTGGCGAAAGCTGCGGCTCTTCCGTCTGCTCCAGCACAACAACCTCGCGCATCACGCCATCTTTGCCCTCAACCTTCTCGATTTTGACATCGTAGGTCAACTCGATGTTCAGACCACGCCTCGCTTGCAACAGAGGCTTGCCGTCTTCGCCGATGGCATCATCGCCGCGACGGGGCAGGAAAAACTCATGAACCTGGACAAGCACCGTGATTTTGTTGTCGTTAAAGCTGACACGGATCGGACTTTCGGTGGCAAAAGTTACACGAAGCGGGTCCTCGCCGTCCGGTCGATCAAGAGCGGCGGGTTTTTGATCTTCCGGCAGCGGGCCAAACTGCTCTTGTAGCTGTTTCACGACTTCATCTTCATCGAAGTATTTGCCCGCCAAGGCTATCGCGGCGGCATTGTTCAGAGCGGATTGATGAATTCGGACGAGGATGCTGTGGTCTTTGTCCGCTTCCGGGGCTGGATTCATGGCCGAGGGCTGAGAAGCGGAGGCGACCAAAGCATTCCAATTCATGGCCTGCCTCGTACTAGACAACTCCCAGATACGGGGGAAAAGTCCTGCCTGCATAAGCGGTTCACGCAATTTTTCACGGTATTTTGCGTTGAGATCGGCAATGCGTGCATCAATCATTTCATCGATCCGGCCATTCATGCGTGCCTCCGCTCGGCGGCGGGATTCCGCTTTGGATGCACCTTGGCGGTCTTGAACCTCGCTACGCGCGATACTTTGCACCAGCGGGCCGCCATTGACTCGGACGCTGTAAAGATTGGATTGGAGGTCGGCTTTGGTTCTGGCAGGAGACGTTGTAATTCGATCTTCAGCGATGATAATGCGTTTTTCGCCGTGCAGCGTTCCGCTCGTTCTCGTTTTGACCGTAACGGGACTCTGGCGTCCCGTGGTGTCGGAATTCATTTTCGCGTCGACTTCCACAAGAATTTCCGCGTGATCCTTTGCGTCCACAGGGCTTCCCGTGCTTTTGGCACTCATCGTTCCAGAGCCGGTCACCCGTGTGCCGAGAATGTTTTCCGAAATTTCCATCTTTTCCTCGGCAATTTCGGTCTGGAAGCCCGCCGCAATAAGATCGGCCCCCACCTGAACGCGCACATTCACGCCGGAAAAGGCGATTCGGGCCAGCACCGCGAGTTTTGCGGCACGCGGCTCGACCGCAGCGACGTCCTCAAGCCACGTCATCGCGTTGGCAAGTTCGGCGTCTTCCCGCACAATCACGTTCTTTGCGTATGCTTCAATGGTCGCCGGCAAAGTGCCGCAAATTCTTTCAAATTCCGCGGCATAAGCCGTTTTCTTCGCCACAACGTCCTTTTCGTCCTCCACCGTGCTTCCCTCGCTTTGCGCGACCGGAGCGATCATGGCCGTCAAACGAAAATACTGCCGCAGTGCCACACGCAGGTCTTCAAAAACGCTCCAACGAATGCCTTTGTGGTTGGCATGAAGTGCCCTCCAGGTCTCAGTCATCGCCTCTTGAAGCGAATCGCCGTCAGAGGCAAGAGCATCACGCAGCTTTTGAAGCGCGAACCGCTCCATCCAAATCGCGGCAGACTTGCGGTCGGGATCAGTTTTAATCACGCGAATCAGGTCATCCGTTGCCGTGAGCAGATGTTGCTTGCTCTGCCGAACATCTTTGTCGGTCAGAGGCTTGAAATCATTTTTTAGAGTTGCGCAAAGTTCGGCAAGCTGTTTTGCCGCTTCTTCAGGCCCAATTTTGGGCGCGACGACTTTCTCCCGCTCTGGTGTACGCACCTCCGGTCTGACTTGCGATGTTTGCGGTGCCCGCGTGCGCACGAAGCGTCGGCCCCGCTGCGCCGATGCTGCGCCGGCAAGAAAAATCGACAGAAATATCGCTGCGACAAAAGACAGGACGAACAAACGGCGACATGCTACGTACTTCATATCAGTGTTCCTCATGGGAAAAGTGGCTATGGCAAACAAAAAATTCTTAACGTGTTTAGAGCAATAGAGTAAATGTTTTTTGTACGACTGGATATCGTAAATAACTCGTTTTTGATGCCTTCGGTCGATTGCCGAGAGCCAAAAAGGCCATTATAATCCCACCAACTGTTCGGATGAGTGCAATCGTAAAAGATTGCAAAATCCTCCCAAACAACCACAATAGGAGATCAAAAGAAATGACGGATTACTTCTGTCCAAAGCACGATGAAGGTGCAAACGACACAAACAACGCTGATTATAACCTTTTTGTCGCTTGCGGTAAATCGGTTATCAAAAAAATAATTTGCAGGAGCTGGATTGCTGTTTTTACCCTCGTCGGGGCGTTGTTGCCGGAACTGGTTTCGACCTCGCCAGTTTCCGCCATGAACCAACACGAGCGTGACTCGGTCGACTTTTTGCAAAAGGCAAACTGGGAAACAAGTTATGAGGAAGCCATCCAGAAAGCAAGGAGTGAGAAGAAAAATTTGCTCATCTATTTCCGCGCGGAGAAAGATTCGTCCGAGCTACAAAACACAACAGAGGAAAGATTTGTGTCCTCTGGCCGCTCCCGGGATGACCAAGCCATTCGTCAAGTTGCTTATATTTCCCCCTCTCTACAGCGACCGTTGCCGTTGGCGGAATCATGTCGGAAATTTGAGCAAGAGGTGTTATCCGACCTCGAAGTGCTGGCCGCCTTGGACCGTTTTATTCTGCTATGCCTGCCTATCGACGCCGAGACAAAAGACGCGGACGGCAAGATGCAGAGACTCATGGACAGTCAGACATTTCGGGACATGGAACGTTATCCCGGCTTGGCCATACTCGATTTTGAGCACGACGATCAACCGTACTACGAAAAGATGGTGGGAATCCTGCCATTTTTAAGGGCAAAAACACCGAATGCGGAAAATGCGATGGTTTTTCTGAACTTGCCGCCGGGCACGTTGACGCAGCGAACCCTCATCTACGCGATGCGGATACATCCCGAAAGGCCTCTGAGTGCGGAAGGCTTGCCTGAGCAGCAAATTGTCAAGGCCGCCACAGAACATTCGGAATACCAAGCCAAAACCGGCATCCTGGGCCACCAGAATTTCGGGGCACGCAGCGCGAAAGTATCAGCGGCCTTGGGCGGCGGCGGAGCTTCGGAGATTTGCGCCCAAAGCTGGGCCGATGAAGGACTTTTCGAGGGCGCAATCGGTTGCGTTCGAGCGTGGAGAAACTCCTCCGGCCATTGGAACATCGCTAAAAGAAAGCATCGGTACTTCGGCTACGACATGGTTAAGGGACGCAATAATACCTGGTTTGCAACAGGCCTCTTTGTAGACTAGGGACACGCGGCCAGGATGGCTGGCAGGGGGCGTCGCCATTGGGGCGGCTGCTGTTGGGCGGCGCGGCCAGTATGTAGTCAAACTCCGCGCTGTTCCCGGCCTCCCCGCATTCGCGGGGGGGCTTGAAAAGAGGGCGAGACGAGGCATAATGCTCGTTCGTGCCGTTTTTCGCTACGCGCAAGTTGGCTCGACGGTGAAAGACGACGATCATAGACGCCGCACCCAGGCGATCGTGTTCGTGTAAGTTATTCAATAACATACAGTTCAGGATGGAAAAATGGCTAAAGTCCAGACAATCAATGTAAAAAAACGCGATGCGTTCGGCAAAAGGCGCAATCGTCGCTTGCGTAACGAAGGAAACGTCCCCGCCGTCCTCTATGGCCACAAGCAGGCCGTTCAGCCGCTCACCATTTCCGCCGAGGAGATTGAGGCCGTGGTTCGTCACGGGAATCGTTTTGTGGAATTGGCAGGCGAACTCCGCGAAAAAGCTTTTATCAAGGATGTGCAGTGGAACACTTGGGGCACGCAAATTTTGCACGTCGATTTCGCTCGTGTCAGTGAGCACGAGAAGGTGCAGGTGACGATCCCTGTCGAGCTTCGTGGCGATGCCCCCGGCACGAAGGACGGTGGTGTTGTCAAGCATGTTCTGCACTCGATTGAGCTTGTTTGTGAGGCTGCCGCGATTCCTGAGAAGCTCGAAGTCAATATCAATCATCTGGAGTTCAACCAAGTAATTCACGTCGTTGACCTTGAATTGCCGGCCGGTGCAACGACGACAATTGAGCCAACCGCAGTGGTGGTCAGTTGCTCGTTGCCGACGGAGGTTTCCGAGGAAGTTTCGACGGACGACGATACGCAGCCTGAGATTATCGGGCGAAGGAAACCGACCGATGAGGAAGGCGAGGAGTAGTAACAGGGACGATTTCCTGCTGTTGCCGCCCCGTTGTTGCTGTGCCTGATTCGCCATGAAGCTCGTTGTAGGCCTCGGAAATCCCGGAACGAAGTATCGAAAAACTCGTCATAACGTTGGCTTTATGGTGTTGGCTGAGCTTGCTTCACGAATGCTGGCAGGCAAGCCCAAAGCAAGATTTCATGGCGATTGCCTTGATACCCGCGATCAGGCGGGCATTCCGGTGTTGTTGCTCTGCCCAACGACTTACATGAATCGAAGCGGACTCAGCGTATCCGAAGCCGCCCACTTTTATAAGCTGGAAACAAGTGATATACTGGTCGTGTGCGACGACCTGAACCTGCCTTTTTCCCGACTTAGGCTGAGGGGCGAAGGGGGAAGCGGCGGGCAAAAAGGATTGGCGGATGTTATTCGCAGCTTGGGGACAGATAAAATTCCTCGCTTGCGGATTGGCATTGGCAGTCCGCCGGGGCAAATGGACGCTGCGGATTACGTGTTGATGAATTTCACGGAGAAGGAGCAGTCCGATTTGTCACTGACAATCAAAGAAGCCGCCGATGCCGCCCAATTTTGGCTTGCGGAAGGAATCGGCGAGGCAATGAATCGTTATAACGCAAAATAAGGCCGGGCATCGATTTTTCGAGATGAGGAAAAGATCGCCTTTGTTGCGCCAAATTTCAGCTGTTACTCACCTTTTATTCACATTCACCAAATAAACCCGGTGTCAGAACCGGACCAGAACCCGTAATTATGGCAACAAACGTTTACGAAGGGTTGTTTATTTTTGATTCAGACCTTTATGCCAAGAATCCAGAAGAAGTTTCCAATCAAGTGGCTCAGGTCATCGAACAGTTTGACGGTGAGGTTCTCATAAGCCGTCTTTGGGACGAACGAAAGTTGGCTTATCCCATCAAGGGCCATCGCCGTGGTACTTACTGGTTGTCCTATTTCAAAATCGATTCACTCAAAGTCAAGGAGTTGACGCGACAGTTCCAACTCAGCGACAGCGTTCTGCGTTTCCTGTTCCTTTCCGTGGATGCGAGACTGGTTGACACCTTGGTGGAACACGCCCGGGCAGGCCATTTGTATGCCACTGAAAGGCCGGAGGAACCCGCACAAGAAGTCGCGGAGGACGTTTTCGCCTCGGACGGCGCAACCCAAGTTGAGTAGACGATGGAGTTTTCACGGAGCATACGGAGCGTACAATGGCCAGTTTTAATCGTGTCGTGTTGATGGGTAATTTAACCCGTGATCCGGTGCTCCGTCACATCCCAAACGGGACGGCGGTCGCGGATATTGCCTTGGCTGTCAATGACAGACGCAAAAACACGGCAGGAGAATGGGTGGACGAAACAACTTTTGTCGACATCACTCTCTGGGGGCGAACGGCTGAAATTGCGGCCGAGTATCTCACGAAAGGTGCTCCGGTGCTGATCGAAGGAAGACTCAAACTGGATACGTGGGAATCGGAAGGACAGAAACGATCAAAACTTAAAGTAATCGGCGAAAAAATGTCCCTCATCGGCGGGGGACCGGGAGGGGCAGGCTCTTCGCGTCGCAATGACGACGATGGCTATTCCCGGCAGGCGTATCATAAAAGCGCGCAGCAAAGTCCACAACAAGATTATTATGACAGTGCTCCGATGGATGATGATCCACCGTTCTAAGCCTGTCAGTCGTAAAGATATGCCTGTTTCGGCATCAAAGTTTTTTATTCAGACCTATCATGACTGTTGAAACCGTTGAAAGAAGCAAGCGTGCCCGTTGTCGCCGCAGGAACAACAAAAGACTCCCCCTTGGGCAGAATGGTGGAGTGCAACTTCTTTTAATTCAGACCATTGATCCACTGGGCAAACAGGGCGATATCGTTGAGGTTAAGCCCGGTTACGCAAATAATTACCTGATCCCGCAAGGGCTGGCCACTGTCGCAACGGACCACCATAAGCGAATGGTCGAAAAGCACAAGGCCAAGCTGGCCGAGATTCAGAAAAAGAGGCTCGCAGGATTGCAGACCTTGGCGGATGAAATTCGCACAAAGAGAGTTTCTATTGAGGCCAATGCCAATGAGGAAGGCCATCTTTACGGATCGGTCGGGCCTGATGAAATTGTGAAGGCTCTGCGCGGCGAAGGCATCGTGCTGACGCCGGATCAGGTGCGTCTTTCCGGGCCGATCAAAGAATTGGCTCTCTATACCGTCCGCATTTATCTGGGGCATGGCATTGAAAGCGAGTTAAAAGTCTGGGTGGTTCCCATGACCGGCGGTGAAAAATAATTGAAAATGATTCAACACTTGGCTGCTCTTGTTGAGTGTTGATGCTTTTGTCGTTTTCATTGTCCGTTGTCAATGATCAATTCCCATGTCAGGCGTTGGCGTACTTTGTTTTGCCGCCAGCTATGCGATTGCCTTCCTCTTGGAATGTGTGTCGGTGGCGTTGGGGCGTTTGCGTTGTCATTCACCGCTTGCGAATAAGCATCTTCGGGCTTGGGCCGTTACAGTATGGGCGGTTGCCGGTTTTGCCGCCCACTCAGCCTACTTGTTCCACCGACAGGCGATTTTGCGGAATGCCATAGACAGTGCGGAGTCCTTTTTTCTCGTTACCGCTTGGGGACTGGTCTTGCTCTATCTGCATCTGCGATGCTTTCGCCCTAAAATTCCATTCGGTTTGATAATTTGGCCTCTCGTTTTGGGACTGATCTGGATTGGAGTGGCCGCTGCCCCCACGGAAGGAGCCGATCTTGCCCCCGATGGAGCGGTTGCTCCGGTTGTCGTGATGTGGAAGCGTATTCATGTGGCCACTTTTTTCTTGACCACTCTGAGCGTTTGCATCGGCTTTGTCGCCGGTTTAACCTACTTGATTCAAGATCGCCTTCTGCGACGCAAGCTGCCGCCACGTTTTCTTACACTGCCCTCTTTGGAATGGTCGCTGACCGTGTGCTGCCAATCCATCGGAGCATCGTTTTTTTTGCTGGGAGCCAGTATTTTTTTCGGCTGGCTGCTCACACCGAATCGGCAAGATTTTTTGTACTGGAATGATCCTCTGGTCGTGGGTACGATGATGTTGTTTGTGTTTCTGCTCTTGTTTTCCAGCACACTGATTTCCAGACATCGGAAAACTGACGGGCGTTACGTCGCTATTTTGACAACGGTCGCTTTTCTGTTTTTGTTGGCCATTCTCCTCTTGGGCGTCTTGGTTCGGACGACCCACTGGCAAGGGGGCTCTGAAAATTCCCCCGCAAATTCGCTGCAAATTCCAATGGAGGTCGAAAGATGAATTTGCGCGTCATCGGCCTGAATCATCATTCTGCATCACTCGAAGTCCGCGAGAGTCTGGCCTTTTCTCGTACACAAACGCTTGAATCGCTCTCGGTTTGGCAAGATACAACGTCGGAAATTGAGGCCGTTCTGCTTTCAACATGCAATCGCACGGAATTTTATGTGGCTTCAGAAACTGCGGAGTTGCCCCCTACGGCCATGCTGCTGAAATTCCTGCTCGACCAAAAAGAAAGCCCGGCCTTGGGGTTTACGCTGGCCTCTCAGATATTCACCTTGGACGGACTTGAAGCCGTGACGCATCTTTTTTCCGTGGCCTCAAGCCTCGACAGCATGGTCGTGGGCGAGGCGCAGATCGCGGCCCAAGTCAAGGAAGCCTACCAGTGGGCTTTGGAAAGGGAAACGGTGGGGCCGCTCACCCACGGGCTTTTCCAAGCGGCCCTCAAAACGGCGAAAGACGTTGCGACGGCCACGGATTTGCACCGTCATCGGGTCAGCATTCCGAGTGTGGCGGTCACCGACTTTGCGTTCCAGATATTCGAACGTCTGAGTGACAAGCGAATTTTTGTACTCGGTGCCGGTGACATGGGCCGCGAAACGCTCCAGTACCTTGTGGAGCACGAGGCTGAGACAATCACTGTTACCAATCGCAATAAAAACAAGGCCGGGCAACTGGCGGAGATGTTTGGCGGTCGCGTTGTTGACTGGGACGACAGATTTGATGCGCTGGCTGACGCCGACCTTGTCATTTCGACCACCGGCGCATCCGAACCGGTGGTGACTGCCGACGATTTTCACAAAATCGCGGCCAAGCGTGCCGGCAGGACGCTTTTCGTGCTTGATCTGGCCATCCCAAGGGATTTTGAACCCGGCATCGGCGAATACCCCAATGTGTACCTATACTGCATCGACGACTTGCAGGAAATATGCAACAAAAACCGCTTGGAACGAAATAAAGAAATTCCCAAGGCTGAGCGAATTGTGACGCAGGCGGCAAGCGCGTTTATGCAAAACATGAATCATCGGCATGGAGGCGAACTGATTGGCCAGCTTCGGGATTTATGGACGAAAACGAAGAATGCGGAGTTGCGCCGCCTCTTCAACAAGCTGCCGGAACTGGAAGAAAAGGAGCGTGCGGAAATCGAATATGCCTTCGAGCGGCTCATGGGAAAATTTCTCCACCCGCCAATGGAGTCGTTGCGTGACGAATCTCGGAACGGAGTTCCGCACGCGCTGCTCGAATCGCTGGCCCGGCTTTTTCGACTCAAGGGTCGCTGATACCTCGCCCACTCCGGCGGCGACACGATATTTTACTTATTCACCCGCTTCGAGGTTTGTGAACAAGCATACTGCCGTCTACGTGTTTTTCTCAAATTTCTCGATTGGCGGCGTTGGGATTTCCCGGACAAGCCGCTCGATCACGTCTTCGTTGGTCATGCCTTCCGCCTGAGCCTGAAAATTCGTACTGATACGATGTCGCAGCACTGGAATCGCGCAGGCGCGGAGGTCGTCAATGGAAACGGAAAATCGGCCATCCATCGCCGCCAACGCTTTGCCGCCGTGAATCAAATACTGGCCGGCACGCGGCCCCGCCCCCCAATCGACAAGTTCTTTCACGAATTTCGGTGCGGAATCATCGCGGGGCCTGGTTGCTCTGACCAGTCGTGCGGCATATTGTACAATATATTGGCTCACGGCCACGCTGCCCACCAATTTTTGCAAGTTGACGATGAGTTTTCCGCTTAAAATTTTTCGCACCTCGGCCTTTTCACCCCGCGTCGTCGTTGCAAGAATGCGCTCTTCCTCATCAAGATTCGGATAATCGATCTTGATATTGAACATAAATCGGTCAAGCTGCGCTTCCGGCAATGGATACGTGCCTTCCTGCTCAATGGGGTTTTGCGTCGCAATCGTGAAGAACGGGTCGGGCAGGTCGTAAGTCGTTTGCCCGACGGTCACTTCGCGTTCTTGCATGGCCTGAAGCAGGGCGGCCTGCGTTTTCGGCGGCGTGCGATTGATTTCGTCGGCCAGCAAAATGTTCGTGAACACGGGACCTTCCACGAAACGAAAATTGCGTCTGCCGTGCTCGTCTTCGTCCAGAACCGTCGTGCCCGTTATGTCCGATGGCATCAAGTCGGGCGTGAATTGAATGCGTTTGAAATCAATGTCCAAAATTTGGGCAATCGTGCTGACCATCAATGTTTTCGCAAGACCCGGCACGCCTTCGAGCAGGCAGTGCCCGCGGGTAAAAATGGCCGCCAAAATTTGCCGAATGACAGGCGTTTGGCCGATGATGACCTTGCCAAGTTCATCCTGCATAAGCTGACAATGCTGACCGAATTCTTGCAGCACATCGCCGAGATTACGCTGCTTGTTGCCACCGGGCTGTGTCGGGCGGGGGTCTGACATAACAAAATCGTTGGTTTATATGTTGGACGGGGGTTTACCCGTAGGTTTCGCGGTCGCTGCACTTGCGTGCTTATGGCACAAAACAAACACTATTTTGTTGCAGTTTTCATGCGACGAGTCTCTTCACTTCGTGGAGTCAATTTTACATCTTGCATAAAAATTTCCAGCGTTCCGCCCTGCGTCAACTGATCGTGCGAGATCGAAAAGTTTTTGATTTCATTTGCCCGATTTAGGATGATACGGTCGATATAAACGTTTTCCGGCGAATTGTTGTGGACTTTAATCGTGAAAATTTGCCCCTCTTTTCCGCACTGGATCGAGATTTCGTCGAAAAGAGGACTCGTGATCTCATAATTCGGATCGCCCGGACAGAGCTGGTGAATACCGATGGAGGCCAGCACGAACCACGCGGACATCTGGCCCACGTCTTCGTTGCCGCAAAGGCCGTCCACGCTATTTTTGTAGGCATTCTGGCAAATATGCCGCGTCCAAAACTGCGTCAGGTCCGGCCTGCCCAGCCGATTGAACAGAAACGGAATATGATGCACCGGCTCGTTGGCGTGATTGTAATACGAATTCCATTTCAGGTGTTTGGGCGTTTTTTCAAAAAAGTCGATCAAATCCGCAAGCACCTTGTCGCGCCCTCCCATGAGTTCAACCATGCCGTCCACGTCATGTGGCACGAACCAGCCTTGCTGATAGGGATTCGATTCAACACAGCCGTAATCGTCCGCCAGCCGACCTTTTTCCGGCCATTTTTGCCATGAACCGTCCGCATTTCGGGGGCGAAACCAGCCTTTTTCGGAATCGAAAACATTGCGGTATGCCTGGGCACGTTTCGCAAAAAACTCGGCATCTCCGTTGGGCACGAGTCCGCCCAAACCTTCAGCCAACTTGGACATGCACCAATCGGAATACGCATATTCCAGCGTGTTAGAAATGCTGCCGCCGCCCGCCGAGTAGTAACCCAGTTCGCCGTTGCCGATTTCCAGTGCGGTCTTTTTGGCAATTTTGTAGGCGTTTACAGCATCGAAGCCCGCAATTCCCTTGCTCCGTGCATCAAGCAGCACGGAAATCGCGGGATTGCCGATCATGCAGCCGGAATAGGCATTCAAAAATTCCCAGCGTTCAAACCGGCCTTGCCCGCTCTCCTCGGCCAGCGAGACCAGCGAGTTAATCATGTCGTTGACCACGATGGGATTGATGAGCGTTTGCAGCGGCATTTGACTGCGAAACACATCCCAGCCGCTGAAAATCGTCCGTTTCGTATAGCGAAATTTAGACTCGTCCGTTTGATGCGGCTTGTTGTCACCGCCCCAGTAGCGACCATCAATGTCCGTGCAATCGCGCGGATCAATCATCGTGTGGTACAGGGCTGTGTAGAAAATCGTCTTTTGGTCTTCCGTTCCGCCTTTCACACGGATTTTGCCAAGCGCGGCATTCCAGGCGGCTTTCGTGGCTTGATAAATCTCGTCAAAACTCCGCGATTCCAAATCGCTGCGGAAATTTTTCTCGGCTCCTTCCATGTCCACGAAGGAAATGCCCGCCTTCATTTCGATGACTTCATCTTTTTTCGTGGCGTAATTCGCAACGAAGCCGATGTGCTTGCCCTGAAGTTCTTTGACGCCCGCAACAGGTTTGGCCTCGGAAACCCGCTTGCGGTATCGTTCGCTGGTCACATCTTCGAGCTTGCGTTTCCAGTCGTCAGGAATGTTCGCGCTCCAAAAACAGTAGGAATCGAACGGCCTGCTGAACTGGGCGTAGAAATGAACTGTGTAGTTGGCCTTTCCCGCGCCATTCCCCCAGCCGCCGCCGTCGGGCGTGCAGCGCATCCAGCCGCGAATTGTGCGGTTATCGACAACTTCCACAAACTGCTCGGTCGAAGTGCCGCCCACTCGCCGGGCAAGGTCGATTTGAATGTGCGAATGTTCATTCTCTGGGAACGTAAACCGCAATGCTCCGCCGTAGCGGGCAACCGTGGCCTCCGCTTGAATGTCGTAGTCTGTCAAACGCACGGCATAATACCCGGCAGAGGCTTTTTCCGAAGATTTGTCGTATTTCGAGCGATAGCCTTCCGCTGTGTTGCCGGGATTGCCAGCGACCGTTTTGACCGGCCCGGTGGTGGGCATGGTCAGAAGATTGCCTAAATCGCCGTACCAGCCGATGCCGCTCATCTGCGTGAACGCAAAACCCTCGATGGAATCATGCTCGTAACTGTAGCCCGGCCCGTTGTCTCCGCCGGTGATGGTGTTCGGACTGACTTGGGCGAGGCCAAACGGATAGGCTGCCCCGGGAAAAGTCTTGCCCAGCCCGTGAATGTCGCCGCGCGGTGCTGCCGTGCTGGCCCCGATGAAGGGATTAACATAATCGACAGATTCTTGGGCAAAAGCTGTTGTGCCCAGCACAAACAGAACAAAAAATGCGGTCTTTTGAAAAAGTAGCATGGCCATGAATCCTTATTCAGAATGAAAATGTGGACCGAGTGATTCACCGTTTTTCCTGTCAGAGATACGCAATAGGGCGAGAATTTTCCAATGGTTATCCTATAAATTTTTGTCGCATTTTCGGCATCGGGTCATACGGCAGGCTCCGTGTTAGCGGCATTTTGGCCGAGTTTCAATCCATGTTCGTCCAGAATGCCGGCTTCTTCCAAGCCATCACGAACCATGCCGCTAAAGTTGGTGTAAGGATTGATGTAGCGTGACAGAGCGACAGTCCTCCGGGAACGCCCCGTCCCGGCCCGTGGTTCTTTGATCTTGACGCTGCTTTCCACGGTGGAGTATAATCGGGGATTCTACCGCCCTGTTTCAAGAAATTCAAGTGTCCGCCATGCTTTTTAATATGCCTCTTCGTTTCTTCCTGCCACTTTTGGTCTTTGCCCTCCCCACATCCTTGCGGGCGCAGGACCTTGATCCCGTCAAAGTGCGTCAGGCCATGGATCGCGGCGTGCGATTTCTCAAAAATCGGCAAGACGCAAATGGCAGCTGGCACAAAATACACGGATACGAACGCTGTGGCTCGACGGCTCTGGCCGTATTGGCCATGATGAGTTGCGGTGTGCCGAAAAATGACCCGGCCATTCAGAAGGCCATGACTTATCTGCGACTTTTTCCCGGCGACGAGGCGGGCCAAAACTATTCGCTATCGCTGCAAACGATGGCTTTTTGCTTGGTGGAACCGGAACAGGATAGGGAACTGATTCGCGCCAACGTCAAGCTGCTGGAAAAGCGGCAAGTGCGCGGCAATAGTGTCCATGCCGGCGGATGGCATTACACCGAAGGAATCCTCAGCGATCTGTCCAACTCTCAGTTTTCGATTCTCGCGCTGTACGAAGCGGAACGGGTGGGCGTGAACGCACAGCGGGAAACGTGGAGTCGCGCCTTTCGCTACTGGTCGAAAACGCAGAACACACAGGGGAGCCAGAACGGTAGTTGGGGTTACACGCCCACGGAGAACGGTTCAAATTATGTTCGAGGCAGTATGACCTGTGCCGGAATTGCCAGCTTGATCGTGACATCCGGCGTGCTGGGGAGCGGCGGGGCACTGGTGCGAGGTGACCGCATTGATTGCTTTCAGCCCAACCGGGGCGAAGCGGCGGAACAAATTCAAAAAGGCTTGGCGTGGCTTGGCCGCCATTTTTCCGTTTCGCAAAATCCGGCCTTCGGAGGATACCTATATTATTACCTGTACGCTCTTGAGCGGGTAGGCCGGATGACGAATCATCGTTTCATCGCCGACCATGATTGGTACAGAGAAGGGGCGGACAAATTGCTCCAACTTCAAGACGACATTGACGGCGGATGGCGTAATATCTCCGAACCCGACATTGTTGCCACTTCGTTCGCCTTGCTCTTCCTCTCGAAAGGTCGCCGCCCCGTGCTGATGTCGAAAATGCAGTTCGGCGAGGGAAATTTTTGGAATGTGCACCCCAACGATGCGAATAACCTGACGCTGTACGCCGAAAAGCAATGGAAGCAGGAAATGACTTGGCAGATGGTCGATCTGGACAGGGCCACGCCCGACCACTTGCTCCAGTCTCCCGTGCTCTATTTTTCCGGCAATCGTTCGCCGCTTCAAGCGGACGATGCGAAGACGGCCCGGACGGCGGCCAAACTGCGACAGTACATTGATCAGGGAGGCTTTATCATGGCCGAGTCGCAGTCGAACGATAAGACTGGCCCCCAAGGTTTCGATTCCGGTTTTCGTGAATTGATGAAACTGGTGTTTCCTGAGCCGGGCTACGAATTGCAGTTGCTCGAACGCTCGCACCCGATTTGGGCCGCCGAAGTTCGCATTGATCCCGAAATGGTCAGGCCGATTGAAGGAATCAATTTCGGCTGTCGCACCAGCGTGGTTTATGTGCCTCCGTTCACGAATGCGAACACGAAGCAAGCCGAACCGTCGTTGTCCTGTCTTTGGGAAGTGGCCCCGGTTTTTCTGCGTGAGCGGTCCTATCCCGCACCGGTGCAGAAGCAAATTGACGCCGGGCTTGGCATAGGCATGAACATTTTAGCTTATGCCACGGAGCGGGAATTGAAATTCAAGGACGAAATTGCCGAGGCCGCCTCGCAGCAAAGCGTCGAAACGGGTCAGCGTCGAGGCAAGGTTTTTCTCTCGTTCCTCGACCCCGGCGGAGCGATGAATCCGGCTCCCCATGCCGCATCAAATTTGCTCTTGGCTCTCGAAGCCGGCCACGGCGTGTCGGTTGAAACAAAAACCGATACGATCACGGGCCTTGAAGAAGATATGTACGAGCATCCGATTCTGTTTATGCACGGACGCAGCGAGTTCTCCTTGTCGCCCGAACAACGGGAAAATTTACGAAACCATCTTCTGCGCGGCGGCTTTTTGTTCGTCAATGCGATCTGTTCCTCTGCGGAGTTTTCCAATTCGTTTCAAAAAGAGGTTCGAGCGATTTTTCCCGATTCGTCGATGGAGGCCATTCCGATAGACGATCCTCTTTTTCAAGACATTTATGGTGGTTACAATATCTCAGCACAAAAAACGCTGGAGATGCGTATGCCGGAACGCGCGCCGGGCCGACCGCTCGTTTCCCGTTCGCAGCATGTCGCGCCGCGTCTGTTCGGCATCCGCCACAATGACCGACTTATTTTGGTCTTTTCGCCGGACGACGTGAGCTGCGCCCTAGAAAAAGCCAGCTCCATGGAATGCCGCGGTTATACGAATGCCTCCGCCATTCAACTGGCAACAAACGTGTTGCTCTACGCGCTGGAGCACTGGTAAAGAGGAACGCATAAGAAAACGCAAGCATATTATGTGGCTCTGGTTTTTACCCAAGGTCAAAATTTTTCCGAGGTTGCTCTTGAAGTGAAGTGCGTTGCCAAGGAACAGGAACGGTGGGCCAAAATGGCCTGTGCGTTTCCCATCGAATGACCCCGACAAGCGCGGCGTCAACGGCACGGATTGGGCATAGCCGGACAAGGCGTTTTATGATCGAGCAATCGATCCGACCGGTTATCGTCCTCGCAAGACGACCTAACGTCCCATTTTTCCGATGCTTACCCCTCCACACATCCTTTTCTGTTTCGGCCTCATCGCTTGGGGCACGGCATATATCGGGCTGTCGGCGGACATTCATCACGCGACCGCCCGACTCGCCGCACTCGAACCGTTTTCCGCGGCGGCCTTTGCACGGGAACAATTGATCGAGCGAGTAACAATTGTCGGAGTCCTCGTCGGCTTGGCCGTTTTCGGTCATCTTGCAGACCGCCTTGGCCGGTTTCGCGTCGCGCTCTGGTGTATGGCTCTCACGCCGGTGCTTTTCGCCCTCGCTGCCTTGGCCGGTTCCGGTATCGATTTCGCCGCCCTGCGATTTCTGATGGGAGCCACGGTCGGCGGACTGCTCCTGTCCACGACAATCCTTGTTTTTGAAGCAAAAACGAGCGACTCCTTTCGATTGTCCTTGGTGCTGCTCGTTGTTTTTTTCTGGATACTCTTGGGATGCTGGGCATTCGTGTCGGCAGAAATGACGGGAACAGATTTGTCGTGGCGCGTTCATTTAGGTTTTTCAGCCTTGCCGCCGCTGGTTTTGTCCGCCCTGGCCGTACTGCTCGGATGCCTTTATCACGATGAAACGAAAGCATGGAAGCGAGCCGTGCGGGACAAAAAGCATGTTCCAGATCATCGTCCACACGGTTTCACTCAACTGTTCAAAGCCTGTCGCCGCAAACGATTTTTGTATGCCGTAGTGCTTGCGATGTTCCTTTTCGGAGGTATTTACGGCGTTACGACAATCGGTTCGGAGCTTGTCCGGCAATCGGTCCGCTTTGCACTCGCTCAAGCATCAGGCCATGATGAACAATGTGAAGACGCGGCACTGATCGTCTATCTGCTCCGTTATCCGCAACTTCTCGCCACGAAGGAAATCGACGCCGTCGATTTCACGGTCGTGTCGGAAAAATTTCATCCGACCGCAAGTGCGCTGCCAGCCGATCTTTTCGAGGGACTGATGCGCTTGCATGAACAGGGCAAACCGATCAACCGGGAATCCGTGATCGACCAAGCACTGGGCATTCGGAATGAACGTCTTGCGCCGGGACGGCAGCCCGGCGCGATTCCGCTCCCGGAAATCCGTTATTTTGCGGCGGAGGTACGATTTTTCCTGTCCGCCGGCGAACAGATATTGAACGAGAAACCCTCTTTCCAAGACGATGTGGCGGGGCCGACATCCGGCGTCGAACGCTGGGATGAACGAAAAACTTTTTTGAAAACGCTGCTGGCCGAACTTCAAGAGCGGTTGGAAAGCCGTCAGCGGGACGAGTCCTTGATGATGCGGTTGTTCCGTATGATGTTTTTATGCGGCGGGGTGCTTGGCCTTGCCTGCCAGTTTTATGTTGCCCGATATTTCAAACCGAAAACCGTACTGTTTTTGTTCGGCGTCGCGAGCCTGTTCGTTTCACTGGGCCTGTTGTGCTTCAATCCCACGCTGGAAATAACGGAGCTTCGGCTGTTGAAGGTGTACATGCCGATTTTGGGTGGCTGCGTGATCCCGTTGTTTGCAAACGGCTGCATGATGCTGCCTCGAAGGTTTCCGGTGTCCGTCAGAGCCACGGGCACTGGCACGGCGGCGGCACTCGGCGGAATGGTCGGCCTGCTTTTGTTTTGACACGTCCACGGTTGGTCGACAATCGGAGAAAAAGGGCTAAAATAACGCGAGCGGATGAAATCCCACCATTTCGTTTCCAATTTTGTCGTCAATGGGCTATGAAGTATCATTGTCTTTGGGCAGCCCTGTTGCCGCTTTTGTTCTTTCTCGGTTTTCTGAGCGGCACGCTGTGGCAAACGCTGATGATCCGAAACATGCTCCAGTCGGTGTTTTTACAGCCGCCCGTGGTAGAAACCCAACCCCGATCCGTGCCTGACGCTGCCGACCAAGTTAAAATGCAGCCGCAGACCAGCGACGAGGAAAAAATGGAAAAGGCCTTGGAAGACCCGGATTTCAAGCGAGTTCACGATTTTCTCATGCGAGAAAATCCCATACAGATGGATTTGACATCACCACACAATTCTGAACAGAAAGCTAATCACGATGATTAAAGCGGTCGCATTCGACATGGACGGCCTGATGTTTGACACCGAAGACGTGTACTGGAAAGCGGCGTCGAAGCTGTTAGGCCGCCGTGGCTACGTCTACACGGAAGAAATGAGTGCCGCCATCATGGGCCGAACGCCGCAGTATTGCTTTGAAAAATTCAAGGACACGTTTTCGCTGCCGGAAACGTGGCAGGAGCTACAACGTGAGTCCG
>QMCD01000936.1_pt1 | contig 30818 bp, 26 predicted proteins | sample 1821841 | NCBI WGS metagenome assembly QMCD01 (sample SAMN01991225, study PRJNA193472) | Termite gut metagenome, whole genome shotgun sequencing project. | isolation source: worker | host: Macrotermes natalensis | reverse complement strand
TTCATGTAGAAGACGATGTTTGCAGCGATTACATTAGCTACATGAAAGAAACATATATCCCGAAAGCTGCTACCAGCGGATTCCTGCATGAACCGCGATTCGCCCGTATTCATGCACAACATGAAGAAAGCGGCAGCAGTTATTCCCTGCAATTCAAAGTGAAAAATGTAGACACACTCAACCACTGGTTCGAGACAGAAGGTTTGGATTTACAAAAAGAAATTACGGTACGCTTCGGGAATAAAGCTTTAGGATTTGTTACAATACTGGAAGAAATCGAATTATAATGATAGAAAAGGAACGGATCATTCTGGGTATCGACCCGGGAACCCAGGTAATGGGATATGGGATTTTAAGGGTGGTGAATAACAAGCCCGAAGTGCTGGCAATGGGTATACTCCAGTTGAGTAAGTATGATGACCATTACCTTAAACTTCGCCGCATCTTTGAACGCATAATAAGCCTGATTGATGAATTTCTGCCTGACGAGCTGGCTATCGAGGCTCCCTTTTTTGGAAAGAATGTGCAAAGTATGCTCAAACTCGGCCGTGCGCAGGGTGTAGCTATGGCTGCGGCTTTATCCCGGGATATTCCCATTTTTGAATACGCCCCATTGAAAATAAAAATGTCGATTACCGGAAACGGAAGGGCTGCCAAAGAGCAGGTTGCCTATATGTTACAAAACTTTTTGAAAATCCCGGATGAGAATATGCTGCCGCAGATGGATGCTACCGACGGATTAGCTGCTGCAGTTTGCCATTTTTTCCAAACAAACAACCCTTCTCAGGAAGTAAAATTTACAAGTTGGAAAGATTATATAAATAAAAATCCGTCAAAAGTAAAAAAATAGATAACTCATATGATATACGAAGACCTGAAAACGATAGAATACGGCGATGCATGGGATTACCAGCAACAGCTATTCGCAGAGGCTTTAAACTGCAAGGACAAAGGAATTCAAACTAAAAACCATCTACTGTTTTGTGAACATCCCCATACCATCACAATTGGCAAACATGGTAAACAGGAGAATTTACTCTTTCAGGAAAGTTACCTGAAAGAAAAAGGAGTATCACTTTTCCAAATAGACAGGGGAGGTGACATCACCTATCATGGTCCGGGACAACTTGTTGGTTATCCGATATTTGATCTGGAGTCTTATGATATCGGTCTCCGCCAATATATCTTTAACGTAGAGGAAATTATTATCCGCCTTCTGCAATCATATAATATCCAGTCGGAACGTCTCGATGGTGCAGCCGGCGTATGGATTGATACAACTATCCCTTCAAAAACACGGAAGATAGCTGCCATAGGAGTCCGTAGCAGCCGCTTTGTCACTATGCACGGATTTGCACTGAATGTAAATACCGATTTATCTTTTTTCTCACTCATTAATCCTTGTGGCTTTGTAGATAAAGGAGTTACCTCAATGGAGAAAGAACTGGGATATAGAATAGACATGGAAGAAGTAAAGGAAAAAACAAAAAATCTGTTTGAAGAGATCTTCATTGAAAAGATTGTTTAATAGCTGTTTAACGAATTTTAGTTTCCCCACTCCAAACTTAACCGCGACTTAATCGTTTCGTAATCACCTTCTCATACTTTTGACGAAACAAAAAATGTAAAGAGATGGATATAAAACGATTGGGAGCTATCGACATTGGCTCCAACTCGGTACGTCTGCTGATTACGGATGTACTCGACTATCACGGCAAAGCAATCTTCAAAAAAGATTCCCTGATACGCATACCTTTAAAGTTAGGAGAAGACACATTCTCTACCGGATTGATCAGTGAACAGAAAAAAGAGAAACTCGCTATACTGATGCAGGCTTTCTATGGCCTGATTCAGGTAAATGATGTGGAAAAGTGGCGTATCTGCGCTACATCGGCCATCAGGGAAGCTACCAATGCGAATGAAGTACTCGATTATGTATATGCCAGATCAGGTATCGAAATCGAGATAGTGGACAGTAAAGAAGAAGCCCGCTTTATACTGACCAATAGCATAGACGAACTTCTGGAAGAAAACAGGGCATATATATACACTGATGTAGGTGGCGGCAGTACAGAAATGGTTATATTCCATCAGAATAAAGAGATTGCTACAGAGGGATTCAGATTGGGAACCTTACGTAATTTATCTCAGGAAGAGGAAAGAGCCGAATGGGAAAGGATGAAAGACTGGCTTGCCGAATACTGCAAAGACTTTGTGAAAATATCCCTGATAGGCTCAGGAGGCAATATTAATAAGCTGGACTCACTGCTTCGCCGCTGTGGACGTATAAGACGTGAGGAACTCGTTAGTTTTTCGTGTAAACTGAGAAAGATGAGTTACGAGGAGCGTCTACTTAAATATAATATAAACCTCAACCGGGCTGACGTTCTGCTTCCGGCCATCGATATATATCTGCGAATAATGAAACTGGCGCGGGCTTTGGTAATAGAAACGCCAATAATCGGTGTAGCCGACGGCATAATCAAAGATTTATACCTGAGAAACTATATGCCGGTCTCAGTTTCCGATGCAGATAAAGTGGAGCAATCCCAAATAACAGGAAAACAACCCGCTTAACAGTTTATTCATAAGACCTTAACATAGCTGTCATAATATATTTATTCTTTTGTTAACGATAAAAAAAGAATAGATATGAATCAAAAAAAACATCACAAGACCATCGTTTTATCGGACATACATTTAGGTTCGAAATGGTCGAAAGCTAAAGAAGCAACAAAGTATTTGAAAGAAAATACATGTGACACGCTCATCCTGTGCGGGGACATCATAGACGGGTGGCAACTCATGCGCGGAAAAAAAGCAAAATGGAAGAAACGCCACAGCAACTTTATAAAACTATTACTGGATATTCAACACGATACGAAAATCATCTACCTGAGAGGAAATCACGATGACTTTCTCGATCGTATCCTGCCTCTCCAGTTCCAGAATATAAAGATTGTAAAAGATTACATACATACAAGCAATGGCAAGCGTTTCTATGTAATACACGGCGACGTGTTCGATATGGTTACCAGCCGTTACAGCTGGCTGTCGAAAATCGGTGATGTAGGTTATACACTCCTGATGTGGGTAAATAAATATTATAACAACAGACGTTTGAAGAAAGGTCTGCCTTATTATTCACTTTCACGTGAGGTAAAGAAAAGAGTAAAAGCATCCGTTTCCTATATCAGCGACTACGAGAAGCATATAGTGGAAATAGCGCGGAAGAAAAAATGTGATGGTGTTATCTGCGGACACATCCACCACCCTGAAAAGGCGTATTACGATGAAATATTATATCTCAACTCGGGCGACTGGGTGGAATCTTTATCCGCACTGACCGAGGATTATGATGGAAATTGGGAAGTAGTAATGTATGCTCAGGAAGAAAAAGTGGTGGAAGTTATGAAAGAGGATAAAGTTCCCGAAAAAGTAAAATTAGCCATATGAAATACCTATTCATCGTTCAGGGAGACGGCCGCGGGCATATGACACAAGCCATAGCATTATCCGAAATACTGCGTCGCAACGGACACGAAGTAGTTGAAGTACTGATAGGGAAAAGTAAAATAAGGGAGATACCGGATTTCTTTTATGAAAAAATAGGAGCGAAAGTCCGGGTTTTCGACACACTGTCTTTCAGTTTCAAAAAAGATAAAAAACATATACACCTGCTAAAAACAATACTATACAACATTACTCCTAAAAGACTCAGAAAGTATAAGAAAAGCATAGAAAAAATACACAGGCGCATAAAGAAAAACGAGCCGGATGTTGTTGTCAATTTCTATGAAATACTGACAGGCTTTACTCACTTACGTTTCAGCTTGGATGTCCCTATTATCAACATAGGTCATCAATACCTGCTAAAACATCCGGGATATACACATGGTAAAGGAGACGGACAGGGAATGATGTTTCTTCGCCTGCACAGCCTGCTATGCGGCGTAGGAGCCACTAAGACGCTTGCCTTATCGTTCTACCCACTGAAAGACTATATCCCCGAACGCATTGCAGTAGTACCTCCATTATTAAGAAAAGAGGTATTGAACCTTAAACCTACAAAGGGAGACTACATACTGGGTTATATGCTGAACCACGGTTATGAAACAGAAGTAAGAACATGGCATGCAAAGCATCCCGATATTAATCTGCATTTCTTCTGGGACAAAAAAGATGCTGATAAAGAACAACGCATCGACAAAAATTTAACACTTCACACGATTGATGATGAAAAATTCCTTAACTTTATGAGCGGATGTCGGGGATATGTTACCACTGCCGGATTTGAGTCGGTATGTGAAGCCCTTTACCTCGATAAACCTATAATGATGATACCGGCGCATATAGAACAAGAAGTAAATGCTGCTGATACCGCATCTTTCGGAGGAGGAGTTATCGGGAACAATTTTAATATAAGTGTGTTATTGAATTATATGGAAACGAAAGAAAATTCGGACGATAAATTCCGCAAATGGGTAGATTCGGCCGAAGAAACCTTTCTCAGACACCTTACAACACTTGTGTAATGATAAATAACAGAGATTTAAGTTGGCTCACTTTTAATGAACGTGTATTACAGGAGGCTCAGGATAAGAGCGTACCTCTGATGCAACGGCTCCGCTTTCTGGGGATATTTTCGAACAATCAGGATGAATTTATCAAAGTCCGGGTAGCCAATATTGTACGGCTGAGCCAGATAAAAGGGAAGAAAACGCCCCGGTTTTCGGGAGGATACACAGGCAGGGAACTACTTCCTCTTGTTAATGCCGGAGTATATGCCGGGCAAAAAAAGTTTGTGCATACCTATACCGAGGTTCTCGACGAAATGGAGCAACAGGGAATATATGTTATCAATGAAAAGCAATTGAGCAGGAAGCAAAAACAATTCTGCCGCGACTACTTTTCATCTGTTGTCAGCCAGAGGCTGGTTCCTCTCATTTTAAAGAAAACAACTCAGATACCATTTTTGCAGGATAACAATATCTATCATGCCGTAAAGATGACCTCAGGTAAGAATTGTAAAAATCCACGGTATGCAATCATTCAGATACCCGTAAGCAGTTCATGCCCCCGGTTCATCGTACTTCCTTCCGTAAAAGACAGGAACGATATCATTTTTCTGGACGATATTATCCGGCTGTGCCTCGATGAGATATTCTTCATGTTCAATTACAAATATATATCGGCCTACACATTCAAACTGATGCGTGACGCGCAGCTGACTCTGGACGACGACATATCGAAAAGCCTGATAGAAAAGATGGAAGACGGACTGCAAAACCGTCTGCACGGGCAACCTGTGCGCCTGATTTACGACAAGGAAATGCCGGATGACCTATTAGATATAATCGCCACAAAGCTACGGCTGAAAGGCAATGAAGGACTGGATGCAGGTGGCAGATACCATCTGATGCGCGACCTGATGAAATTTCCGAAAGTCCGTCCCGATCTGGAAAGTAAAAGCCCCGAGCCATTGCAGCATCCCGATATAAAAGCATTTTCGAGTATACTGAAAGTTATAAGCAGAAAAGATATCCTGCTTAATTATCCTTATCATACGTTCAACCATTTTATCGATTTTCTCCGTGAAGCGGCTATCGATCCCAAAGTAGAGAGCATATACATAACGCTTTATCGTGTGGCAGAACGGTCGAAAGTGATAAACGCGCTGATAAACGCGGCAAAGAACGGAAAGAAAGTTGTCGTGTTGCTCGAACTACTTGCGCGCTTCGATGAAGAACAGAATGTAGAATATTCCGAGTTGCTGCAAAAAGAAGGGATAAAAGTCATACATGGCGCAAATGGCCTGAAAGTACACAGCAAACTGGTACTGGTACAGCGTAAAGACAGAGGATATGCCTATATAGGAACAGGCAATTTTAATGAATCTACCGCACAGATATATGGAGATTTCGGCTTATTTACATCCAATTCGCAAATAGTAGCTGATGCTGCGGCTGTTTTTGATTTTTTACTCAACACCCATAAACACTTCTCTTTTAAGCAACTGATGATTTCTCCTTATTACATGAGGGAACAATTTGAAACATTAATAAAGCAGGAAATAAAGAACGCCCAGAGTGGTAAAAAAGCATATATATATGCTAAATTCAATAGCCTTACCGATGAGGATATGATTAGCCTGCTATATAAAGCCAGTCAGGCCGGAGTAGAAATACGCCTGATAGTAAGAGGAGCCTGTTGCCTGCAACCTCAGGTAAAGGACCAGAGCGAAAATATCAGGGTTATAAGTATTGTAGATAAATATCTGGAGCATGCGCGACTTGCTATTTTCCACAATAATGGTGATGAAAATATATATATAATGAGTGCCGACTGGATGACCCGCAATCTTGACCGCAGGGTAGAGGTAGGCACCCCTATACTTGATAAAAAAATAAAAGAAACTCTAAAGGAATTCTTCAATATACAGTGGTCGGATAACGAAAAAGCACGGGATCTTACCATATTTGGCAGTAACGAATATGTAGAGAAAGGTGATAATCATTCCTGCCGTTCTCAAATGGCCCTGTATGATTTTTATAAAAATATCAATAAAGAAACCAAATGAACACTGATATATTCGCAGGTATAGATATAGGCTCCAATGCTATCCGCCTATTGATAAACAATATAGAAACTTCCGGAACAGGTGCCGACTTTAAGAAAGTAGCCTTTCTGCGTGTCCCGATCCGACTTGGGGAAGATGTATTCACTAAAAATGAGATAAGCGAAGATAAGAAACAACGTCTGATCGAAGCCATGCAAGGCTTTTCCCATATAATGAAAGCCTATGGGGTTACGGATTACAGGGCTTGTGCGACCAGCGCTATGCGTGATGCCAAGAACGGGAAAGATATAACAAATACAATCCTCGAAAAAAGCGGTATCGATATTGAAATCATTAGCGGACAGGAGGAAGCAGATATAATATATGAAGCCGGAGGCCTTAATAACCTGATGGACAAAAACCGCAGTTATCTGTATGTTGATGTAGGGGGTGGCAGTACGGAAGTAGTGGTATTCAGCAACCAGCAAAAAATAACTTCGAATTCTTTCCAGTTGGGAACTGTACGTATGCTAGTGGATGCGGTAAAAGAAGACGAGGAACAACGATTCAAATCGTGGTTGAAAGAAATATATAAGAAATATGCTCCTCTCAGCATAATTGCTTCCGGCGGAAATATCAATAAGGTACATAAGATGCTTGGCAAAAGGGAAAAAGAATATCTTACTTATCCCGAGTTAAAAGTATTGTACGACACCTTGAAGGATATGAGCTATGAAGAAAGGATTCAGAATTTCAAATTGAATACTTACCGTGCCGATGTTATCATTCCTGCACTTAAGATATTCCTTATAGTAAGCAAAGCTTGTAAAATAGGTGAGATATATGTGCCTAAAGTGGGGCTGGTAGATGGTATTATACATCATATTTATGGGGAAAAACACAAAGCTAAATAGATATTTTTTTAAAGATAAACGACAGTAAGAATTTTTACAGTTGATTAGTAATGTTCAATTCTTTTCAGCTACACTTCGTTCCGCTTAAATGTTCATTTTGGCATTGCCCAAAACGAACACAAGCAATTTTTAATTGCGCGTAGAAAAAATTGCATGGAAAAATTGAACTATTTCACACACATATTCCGTACCACAATTACCAATTCAATCATCGAGTTGCATTACGAATAAAAAAGCCGCAACAGAAATTCCGTATGCGGCTTTCACTCAAATAAATTAATAGTGTTTCAGGTATCTCTGGTTATAGTAGAAACAGATACTATATTTTTTCCGGAATCAGTAACCACTTCTCTCCCGTTGTCTATCTGTCCGGTTAATGAATGAAAGAATGCGCCTGTTTGCAGACCATCCTCTATATCATGCTGGCATATCATTAATAATGAAGCGACCTCTCCCTGTGGCAAAAAGACTTCTTTCGACCAGTTATCATCTATATACAATGTAACATAACCTGTAGAATCTTTATAAGAGACAAAGACATTGCATGACTGTTTTGAATCGATAAGCACCTTGTACTTAACAGAGATTCTCGTTTTCTTGTCTGTTGAACATGAATACGCCCCCCAAAGAAACAACGGTAGCAGCATTATATAAGATATTGCTTTCATGCTTTGCTTATTTATTTTCGCCCCATTTTACAATAGCGACCTGTTTTATCCGCTCATATGTATCTCCTTTTCTGGTCTTTAATGCATTTGTTACGGTATTTACATGAATACCTAAGGCAACAGAGACTTCCTTTTTCCATCCATGAGGTAAAAAATCCGGTAATTCTGCTTTTTGTATTATAGTCGTTTTTGCCATATGTTTTATTTTAAAAAATTCATATCTTTATGGCTTTGTGAATATTCACAAATGCAAATATACTCATTTGAGTATTCAGATACAAATAAAAATTAACTAAAATTCTCACATGAGAATATAATTATTTCATGTCTATTAATCAAAGAGTTCAGGAAATAATAGATAAACTGTTTTCAGGCAACAAAAGAGCCTTCTCTATTGCTGTCGGAATTGCTGCGACTGTCACAGAAAATATTGTGGGTACAAGAGGCACCAATCCTTCTTTTGAAGTGACCAGTAAAATAGCATCCGCAATTGAGAATCTCAATACAGAATGGTTGCTGACAGGAAAAGGTTCGATGTTTAAAACAGAAACATTAAACGAGAATGCTGTTACGGCTACAGTTTCTGAGGATGAACCTTATTACGGACAGAAATCATATCATACAGAAAAACCTTTCATCGAATCAGTCTCTCTTGTCAAAGAGAGTTTTAGCCGGACCATCAGTAGCGGCAACTGCAAGGCTATAATAATTCCATTTATAGATGATTACGACTTTTCATTACGAAACCATGGTGACAGCATGGTGAATAGGTCTGATTTGAAGAAAAGCATACATGATCAGGATATAGTGACCTGCAGATTTTGGGAAAACAACTCACATATACGCTGGGGTGAAGTATATGCTCTGGCTACAAAGCAAGGATATATCATAAAGAAAGTAGTGCCATCTGATGTAAAAGGGAAAATAACCTGTGTTTCTTTTAACGAAGAGAAAGGATATACTGCATATGACTTATCCCTTTCCGAAATCTCTGACTGGGCTATTGTTGTAGGTGTGGTATCCGTCAATGTATGGTAGAAGTCATAATATTCACAGATACAGACATCAAAGATTAAACGATAAATATTCGTCTATCACAAAATTTGAAGTTATCGCCGGAGCTGCTTCGTCCGGCGCTATCATCAGAGAAGTTGAGAGTACTTCTGCATCAATCGCATTTATCGCCTTAACGGATACAATCTTCCGCACCTCACTATAAGTTCCGGTATGAGGGTCTAAAATATGCTTCGTATGACTTGGCATATTTCCGGAAGTGGATAGTGTATTATCTTTCAATTCTACTATTCCCAGTGTATTCTGAGGATTATAGGGATCTTCTATTCCAATAGACCAATTATCCCCAAAGGGATGTGCGCCCAGTGCCAGCACCGAACTATTACCAAAATTTATCAATGCGCAACTGATACCTTTCGGCTGTAGGATATCCCTGATCTTCTCTAATGCATACCCTTTGGCATAAGCTCCCAGATCCAATTGAATATCCTGATCTTGAAAAAAAACAGTATATCTTTTGTTGTCTAAAAGAACCTGATTGAAATCTTTCAGACTGATGTCAAAATAGCCCAGAGTCATTGCATGATACTGTCTGCAATCCACAAGCACCGACCATAATTCATCCTTCACCGAAACCGGAGAATGAACTGCCTGACGGTTAATCGAATACAATTCGCTTTCTTTATCAAATTTGTTGAACATCTTGCTCAACCGGAAAATCTCATTCTCAATTTCCACCCAGCATTGCAGCGATACATTTTTGTCCGGATGCAGAATCAGAGCATCCAGCCTGGTACCCATCACATGCATCATAGCCCCATGAAACAGATTGGAGGATTCATAAAAATTCGAATAGGAATCTGACATTATTATTAATCTTTCAAATTAAAAAAGCTCTTTGCTTGTATAACAAAAATACTTATAACTTTTATTTTTACAGTACGCAACTTACTTAAAGTCTCTGAATAATGAAAGAGGATATGAATTTTTAATCATCCATTCCCCTTTCATCACTTCTCCAGAGCCTTATTCAGGCTTCATCAATCATGATAATTGAACGTTTTAAGTAGCGAGAGCAGAAGCAAAATAAATTTTGATTATGCCGAGTCACGAAAAACGACTAATGTAATTGAACGCTTCACTTATAACTTATATCAATTCCATCCCGGATTTTGTGTAAGATTTGGATTCAAATCCATCTCAGCTTGTGGTATCGGCCATAAATAGTAATGGTCAGGAAATCCTCTCTGACGAATATTTACGCCTGTAAATTCTTTCATCCACACTCCGTCCACCACATCTTTACCTATTCTCCACCTGCGGATATCAGAATACCGTTGTCCTTCCCCGCAGAGTTCGACCATTCTTTCATGACGTATTCTTTCACGCATCTGTTCTTTATTTAAGCCTGAAGGGAGATCCGGCATACCAACCCTGTCCCTCACGTCATTGACAGCATCGTAAACAGACTGGTCCGGAGCAGCGAGGGCTTCATTCTGCGCTTCTGCATACATCAGCATCACATCAGCCAAACGGATAAGAGGAAAGTTTTGCGGCATATTAGAAGCTAGTGTGTATGTTGATCCGGTTTCTACAAATTTTCGCCACGAATAACTACCATTTTCCCACACCGGTACAAATGTATTTGGAGTCACTTTATCCACAGGGAATCTGTAAAGCAAAGGGGCGCCTGTTTTTCCAACAAATTCGGACCAAGGCACAATAATTCCTGCATGTAGACGAGGATCCCTGTTTTCAAACAATTTTCTGACAGAAGCCTCATCGTTCCAGTCTGCGGCACGGTTCGGGTTAAATGTTTCTCCATTTGCATTTTTGAAATTATTAAAATCGAACGGAGTACCGTCTATCATTTCATATGCATTTACCAGTTCAGGTGTCGGACGGGTACGTTGCGAACCCTTTGTTATCCCCGACTGATTACCATAATTAAGATCTGTAGCTAACCCATGCCCTGATTCGGCTACATACTGAACATCAAAAATAACTTCGCTATTATTATTCCCTGCTACTCTGAACAAGGTATGGTAGTTGCCAAGGAGTTTCCTGTCGCTTTTCTCCATGACTTCCTTAAAGTCCGCGGCCGCTTTATCATATTGCTTTGCCCAAAGATGAGCTTTTCCTCGCATTGCCAGTGCTGCCCATTTAGTAGCGCGCCCTTTATCAGACAGGCCATAACTTTCCGGCAACAGCGAAATGGCATCTGTCATATCCTGTACAATAAACTTATACACATCATCCTCTGTATCACGAGCCTTATATCCTTCATCGATATTCATGGGATAGTCATAGATCGGAACACCTCCGAAATAATCCCATAGTTTGAAATAGAAATATCCTCTGAAAAACTTGGCTTCACCCAGACAACGATTCTTTATTATTGCATCCATACCAACGATATCGGGTATATATTTCAATGCCGTATTAGCCCTGTAAATACCTTTGTAGAATATTCCCCAGGATGTTGAATATATTCCAGCATTAGTAGGATTCACGCCGGTGGTCAAACCTGTAGCCCACGATTGGTAGGCAATATCGGTAAAATCATCCATCATGCCGTATATAACTATACTATTGACAAACTCGCGGTTAGCATGGTATAACGGATTTATGCCCTGTATTGCATCTTCCTGCGATTTCCAGTAATCCCCTTCCGACAGTCCGACCAATGAGTTACGATCCAGAAAACTATCGCTGCAAGAAGAAAGAAGACAAACAGATAGTAAGATTAATATTATTTTGTTTTTCATGTCTCTTTTATTTAAAATGTTACATTTAAACCAATAACCCATTGCTTCATCAGAGGGTATGCCATACTTGGATTCTCCGGATTGTAGCCATCAAAACTCGTAAATGTGAAGTAATTTTCGAGGTTTGTATATACTCTCAATCTTTCAACCATAAACTTAGAGGTTAAATTTTTAGGCAAAGTGTATCCCAGCTGTATCGATTTTATTCTGAAATAGGATGTATTGTATAGCCAGTAATCACTATTCACTGTATTCAGAGCAGATCCTGATGTGCGTACACGTGGATATTTAGTCGAAGGATTATCTTCTGTCCAGCGGTTCAGTATTTCGGCTCTTTGCAGGAATCCTTCATTTATATTGAACGTATTAAATCCGTCATTCCCCCAGTAACCTTTAACTCCGCCTACTCCTTGCCCTACTACATTGATATCAATACCTTTATAAGCCGCACTGATATTAATTCCATAGGTTATTTTAGGTAGTGAGGAATAATCCTTAACTACACGGTCTTTATCATCGAATATTTTATCTCCGTTCGTATCTTTATATAGCATATCTCCAGGGCTGGGTTTTCCACCCACATAAGTAGCGAATGTATATCCATCGGCTATTAACTGATCTATCTCCTCCTGACTCTGTAGAATCCTATCGAACTCAAGTACATAAAAACTTTGATATGGACTGCCTTCCTGTGTTATAATCGCTCCGCTGATTGACTTATCCCCGTTATATTTAGTTACTTCATTACTGATAGTAGACAAGTTTCCGCTGACACTATAAGTAAAGTCTCTACCTACATTTCCATGATAAGTCGCCTGGAATTCCATTCCCTTATTCGACATCTCTGCTATATTTTGCCAAGGCGGAGTGAAATTGCCAAATACGAGAGGTATCGGAATTGTTGTCAATAGGTCGGTTGTCTTTTTATTATAATACTCAGCGCTCAGAGACAATCTGTTCTTCAACAGAACCAGATCCAGACCGATATTAGTCATAGTGGTTGTTTCCCATTTGATCTTACTATTTGCCAAATCTTTAGGAGCTACACCTTGCTGTAAAGTTCCACCGAACGGGTAAAGAAGAGAACCATATACCACCTGGTAACCATAATCGCCAATCCTGTTGTTTCCGAGTTTTCCCCATGAACCTCTTATCTTCACATCATCGAAAATATTCTTTAATGGTTGGGCAAAAGACTCCTCGGTCACTCTCCAGCCTCCGGAGAAAGAAGGGAAGAATCCCCATCTGTTATCTTTGTGAAACCGTGAAGAACCATCGTACCGGGCATTTGCTTCAAACAGATATTTGCCTTTATAGTCGTAGTTGATACGTCCGAAATACGACCGGAGTGCATCATCTGTTCCGTTCCCTGTGATTGCTTCATTCTCAACACCTGCGTCCATGATATAAATAGCATCATCACCCAGTATATCACCCTTTCTTGCATCGAACTTATCCATGCGGTTGTACTGCTGGTCAAAACCAAGCATTACGGCAAAATTGTGTTCTTTATTCAAAGAATAATTAAAGCGCAAGAGTGAATTCAATATAGTTGTATAATCTCTGCGTGTACCATTAAAAAGCTTATCTATATTAGAACTTGCCTGATATTCATAACCAGTCTGGAAATTCCATAGCGAATATGGCCTTGTATATTCCCAATTATTCCTATTATCGTAATTGAAGCCAAAGCTATTTTCCCATTCCAGATATTTCAGGAACTTTATTTTCGCGTAAGCTTTTAATCCCAGCTTTTGTCTTTCATAATTACCCCTTATGTTATCTATGTATGCTCTGGGATTCCCTACACGCGGAAAGTTTTCAAACATTGTTCCACCATAACGTCCATCTTCATATTGAGGAATAACTCCGGGTGTAGTATTTCTGATATTATCATAAAAGCTGGTTACATTGATAGGATCCCTGTCAGACCAGGAACCATAAACATTCCCCCCCATATCGAGCCAGTTTGTAACCTTCGAATCGACATTAATACGGAAAGAGTACTTTTTATAACCTGAGTTATCAATGATACCTTTATTGTCAAGATATCCGAGAGACATGGAGAAATTGGTATTTTTACCCCCTCCTCTTACCGTCATATTATGTTCTGTCACCACAGAGGTATTCAACATTTCATCATACCAGTCGGTATTCGGATAAAGAGGATTGCCTGCTGCCGACTCCGTTCTCCATTTTTCGATAAGGCTAACCGGATATTTTTCACGGCCTTCCGATTCGTTGACTAACTCCATATGAGTTGCCATATCATTAATAAAATCAACTGTCTTTGCTGCTTTTTGCCACCCTACATAACCACTGTAAGTAACATTCACCTTACCTTCACTTCCCCTCTTTGTGGTTACTAATATTACACCGTTAGCTGCCCTGGAACCGTAGATAGCCGAAGATGCAGCATCTTTCAGTACTGATACACTCTCTACATCGTTCGGATTAATGTCGTTCAATGCTCCCGGAACTCCATCGATAATAACCAATGGCGAAGCATCGTTCATAGTGCCTCTACCTCTCACCAATATATTGACATCCTCTGCGCCGGGCGTTCCCGATAACTGAGAAATATTCAATCCTGCGCTCAGTCCTGTCAATGCTGAAGAAAGACTCATTGTAGGACGACTCGACAAGGCTTCGTCAAACTTAACTGCCGATACGGCACCGGTAAGATTCTGTTTTTTCATCGTACCATAGCCGACAACAATCACGTCATCAATCACATGTGAGTTTTCTATCAGTTCAATGTCATAGTCATTACTTGATCCAACAGTAATTTCCTTCGAATGGTAACCAAGATATGTGACCACTATTACTGAACCGGAATTTACAGTTAACGAAAATTTTCCGTCAGTGTCAGTCATTGTGGCATTGGTTGTACCTTTTACGGTAACGCTCGCTCCTATAAGCGGCTCTCCCTGCACGTCCTTAACAATACCTTGTACTTTTTTCTGTTGTGCCGAAGCGGGTGGTAACTCTTGTGTTTTACTACCATTTTCCACTCCATCATGAGTATATGCATATGCAGTAATATTGGACAGCCCCAACATCACAGAGCAAATAAATGCCCATAAAATAAGTTTCTTTCGGTTTTTCATTTTATAAGGTTTTTCAATTATACGTTGGTTTTTCAAACTAGAATGACATCTTTTACAGTCAATAATTCTGTATTATCTAAGGATGCCATTATTCTCAAACATCTTTCTTATTTCATAATTATCAGAGTTTATAGTAACATTTTATTTACTATTAAATACGAGTGTCAATTTAATGATGGATGAAAAAGCAGTATATCATACATCTATCTTTCAATATTGATATTCATATTTTGACGAGTTTAATTCATGAAAATCATGATTTCTTCAAGAACTACAGCTAGACCTACATATCCCTTTGCACTATGAACAAAAATATCTATTCTTTCATTTTCATCATGTCACATTCGAGTTAAAGAATCCTCATATTACGTCATTCTGAATTTATGCTTGAATCTGCATTAGGGATATCAGGACAAGCTATTCAATGATCGCAAAACTGTACAGGGATATAAGAGCACCGAGTCCATGTCACGCCTGACATACAATACATTAAGGGGATATTTGCTAAGATTGCTGATTGTATAATAAAGAAATTATGATCCTATTTAGTGAGTTCGTATTTTCGTCCCGGAGCAATATAATATTCACCTTTTCCTCCTTTGAAGAAAATTGTATTTTTTCCCGGTTCAACCTTAAAGTTCAGGTCTATATTTTTTCCTGTATCACAAACATGCCAGAAACCGGGATTTAAATCAGCAACCAGAATTTGGAACTCAACATCCTGATTTACAATCAAAGTAAATGGGTTCTGTATCTGCCTGTAATCTGCACTCATACACACTATCCGGTCTTGTAGAGTGATAATATATCTATTGTCTTCTTCATTGAAGTCTACAGGTAATGGTTCTGTATCATCTGCCGCCATTTGAAGAACTGTGAGAAAGCGGCTATTTCTTTTATTCTCTCTGGGATATACAACAACCTGATAACCTTCCGTTTCAGGCAAAGCCGACTTTATCTGATACTGCGGTCCTAATACGCTTGAAGAATCTTTCAGGCTTGATATTTCTATTTTCCGTTCTTCCGGTAATGGAAGCAACATATCCATATGAGTCTTGCCTGTAAGACCGTTTATGCTATTGTGTAATATGGCGCCCGTTCCCGAATAATCAGGCTTATTGAGTGTATTGATTTTCCAATATTTTTCGAAACTATCCTTCGATGTGGTGAGGTCGTCAGCCACTATAACAGCGGCCGGAATATCCTCTCTATCCAGATTCAGGAAGCAGAAACTACGGGTATAATTGCTTACTTTGCTATAATAGGCAGCAGTAAGGTCGGCTTTGAAATAACTGTATGACGGTTTTTGAGCATTGGCTTCAAAGTCTGTAGAAAGCACAGTTCCATAATCGAACCACGGGTCTGTTTTCGTTTCGTGGGGAGTTCTCGGCGTCCTTTGGTTGAAACGGCTTCCTCCATCATTAATTGTTGTCCTGTGTTCCAGCTTTTCGTCAGGGTCTTTAACCAACATCATACTGTGAGCCACCGACCTTTTATAGAAATTAAAGTCATAAGGTGTACCATAAGCCCTGTAAATACCAAGGTCTGATACCTGCTGTCCGCGATAATATATCTGAAAAGATCCGGCATTGGCATGCTGATGATTACCAAAATGATATCCACCACCCCTTATCTCAGCAACGACATCATTGCTTTCTTTACCCATATCCCATCCCGTACGGGCAATCATACTTCCCAAAACAGGTCCAAAATCTATTGTCAGAGGGAGTGACTCCAAACTTGGATTCGCTTTTAGATCCGGATTGTTTACCAAAAGAAAAAGAACAGGATTATCTTTAGCTCTGGATAGTCCTCCTCGGCGTTCAAATTCTCCTTTTGTTACAGGATCGTTTGCATAAGCATAGTCCAGTAATAATGTCTCCGGATAAGACACATGAGTCTTTGAGAACTTATCTCCGTCGGAAAGCCTGTTTCCGTTTGGTAACCGCATATACACCCAGTATTTTCTAAGATCGGAAATATTATCATCGAATATACGGATTCCCGCCATCCGGTAAAACATCCATGCCGCATGCATTTCCCATCCATGCCTGTATGCTCCATAGTCAAATCCTTGATTGTGACGGGGCGACTGATATTCGAATGCCCGCATCGGAATAACCTTTTCAAGCATCAGATAAGATGTATATTTATAGGGTTCCGGATTCTTGTCATATATAGCTATGCTCATTGCCAGTAAATCCCTGTTAACCTGGGCTTCACTGGCATGCCCGTTTACAATGTTTTCTTTAAAGGGAGGCCATCCGATTTCCATTTCGGGGGCAAGCCGCATCATATTCTCATAGAGGGCTTGCTTATCTTTCTCATTCAGCAAGTCGTAGCACCAATCATATGTAAGCGCTGCCGTATAGATAGATTTACCTATCTCCCTGGTGATATCACCATATCTTACATTTCCATACTCAAGGACTGATAAGTAATCGGTCATCAGGCGCACCACTTCATTGCCAACAGTATGGTCACCGGTCATGAGATAATAAAATGCTTTGATAATTGCTACGTCTTCCAGTTCATTATTATGGAATATTTCTTTCCGTATATCAAACTCAAAATAGAACGGTTTTTTAGCTACCGTCTCCACTTCCTTCCATATAGCAAGGTTCTCACCTTTGGTCAATCGTTCTCTGACTTCAGACAGGTTATCTTTGTTAACCCATAGTCGTGGATGACTTGCAGGAGGTGTTATCGTTGGTATGTAAGTTACTGTCTCGGCAGGAACCTCTTCCGGAATATAAGATTCTATCCTGATCGCTTCGAAAAAGATTTTTTCCGGAAGCCATATTCTCAATTCCTGCCCTGGTTTGAGATTGAATGTCCCCAGATCATGGCCTGAATATTGATGAAGATTAGATGCAATTCTTCTCGTTATGCGCTGATCGTCTATTTTAAGTTTAACCAGTCGTGTTTCAACTGTCATCCCCGGCTTAATTTCTTCATCTCTGACCACATCAGCAAAGATTCTGTATTTCCCTGCTCCAGGAACATTTATATTATATGTAATATCCGGTTCCGATTCGGTGTCATTACTGACCCTCTCGCCTACTCCGTCTTTCAATGTCACATATTTCGTTTTCGGAGAAGTTGATTTATAGCTTGTTGTAGTCTTATTATTAACCTTTGCTATATCTACAGGCAAGGTGATATTATAACTCTGCGCAGATACGCTTGCACCTGATATTAATAATATCAGGAAGACAATAAAATGTAATATGTATTTCCTATTATTCATTGTTTATGTCTTTATCCATCAGTTGAAGATATTCTTCTTTACTCAGTTCGGGTTTGTAACTCTCTAATATTGTAGACAATGTATCGTTAGTCAGTAAATCAATAATTGTATTAGCAGCTATCTTTGCCGGGAGTGTTATAGCAGCGTTATAGTCGACCACTTCAAAATCAGGAGAATGCAAGCCTCCCTTTATGCCTCCCATCATCGGCTGAATAACCGGTATAATATGGGATAAATCACCGAGATCGGTCGAAGCCATAAAGTGTCCTTTATTATAAATCTTATCCTCGGGCAGGAAGTTTCGAACATTGCTTACAAAAATTTCATTCAAGGAATGGTTACAGATAAGAGGCATATATCCGGCAGATGTAGAGACCGACATTTTGGCGTTGAAGTTTTCCCCTGCGGAAAGGAACGCCTTATCGAATTTTGAGGAAAGTTCCTTTATCGACCGGATGGAAGCCGAACGTACATATCCCTGAAGGGCTGTATCGGAAGGAACACTGTTCACATTGTCCCCGCCTTTGGTGATAATATAATGTATGCGGCTATGATCTTCGTCACGGAAAGTATCGCGTAAAGCATTGATATTGTTTATCCCCTGAATAAGTGCATGCAGCGCATTTATCCCTTCATGGGGTGCAGCAGCGGCATGGGCTGTTTTTCCTTTGCAATGAACATCTTTCAGTTCGAATCCGTTGCCTGTCCCGTATATATGTATCGATGCTTCTTCACTGTTTGGTTGGGCATGAAGCATTATAGCGGCATCTATATCATCGAATAGTCCGAGACGGATAAACTCCTGTTTTCCACTCAGGTATTTTATTTTATTCTCTTTCCGGAGTTGCCGCCTGTATCCATAAGCATTGGTATAAACGCAACCATATTTATACAATGCAATATTCCCATCCAGGTGTCCGGCTATACCGGCTTCCTTCATTGCTTTAGCTATAAGCATCAGAATACCTAATTGCAAATTATGCCCGCAGGTATGGGTTGCCCCGTCGGCAGGCGATGCTTTAGGGCTATCTTTACAGATGATGCCATCCAGTTCTCCGATGAATGCAACGGTATATTTGTTTTTTCCGGATTTTAATGAAGTTTTCAACCCCGTTAAAGCCAATCCATCTTCTACTTCATAAGAGCATCCGCGAAGGTAATCCGCTACGACTTTGGAGGTTCGATGTTCCTGAAAGCCCAGTTCGGGATGCTGTTCTATATCTTTTACCAGCCCGATAACCTCAGCTGCATTCCGGTCTATTGCCTTTTCAACGGCTGCCTTCATCTTTTCCATAATTACTTAGTTTTGAATTAAAGCAATAAGTTGATTTACAGAAATAAATATCGCCCATGCCGTAGCAATGGCCAGAACGATGTTCAGAATATGGGAGTTCCGGTATTCTCCTACCACTTTCTTGTTATTAGACAGAAACAGAATCGCTACAGCCACGATCGGCGCACCGAATATTGTCATAGATTGCGCAAAAACAATCAGCTGAATAGGGTTGGAACCAAATATGATCGCGATTACTGTGCCCAAAACCAATATACCGGAAGCAAATACTTTTACCCAGCGGTCATTTATAGATTTACCCAGATGCAATGCTTCACACAGGAACATTCCACCCAATGCCGCATTGGAAACGTATGACGAAAAAGATGTGGCAAACAAGCCTATAAGGAAAAGCCACTTACCGAAAGAGCCAAGAAAAGGTTCCAATTGCAGTGCCATATCAACGGCATTTTTTATAGTTAAGCCCTTAGGGTGCATAATCGCTGCCGAAGTAATAATTATGATAGCTCCTAAAGCGCTCAGGATGAGAATACCGAAAGTAGCATCCCTCAATCCTTTCTTAAGATCTTCGGCTTTCCATTTTTTCCCCTGCACCATATATGCCTGCCCGGCAGCTCCGGCAACACTAAATGAAGTAGAGGCAACCGCTATCCACAACGCTTTATCCGATGGTGACGGAATAGACGGGATAAGCCCTGTTAAAAGACTTCCCCCGTCAATATCTATGAAGAAAAGGTTTCCTACGAAAGCGACTATCATTATCATCACCAGAAATATCATTGTCTTTTCCAGTAATGAATAAAAGTTGTTGGAAGTCCATATAAAAACAAGGGTGACAATCAGGAATATAACTGTCCATAGAGGAAGGCTTCCGCCAAAAAGTTCGCTCAGGGATATGCCAAGTCCGATTGTATTGCCTGTCTGGAATCCCGAGCAACTGAAACAAACGCTGAACCCAACAAGTATTGCCACTATGCGACCATAATTATTTTCGATATTAGTCAACAACGAAACGGGAGATACACATCCCATCTTAGCAGCAACTCTTGTCATGCTGATCATAAACAAACTGGAAACTGCAATCACCCATAACATGGTATAACCGGTAAGTGCACCGGCATTACTGCAAACAGTAATAGTACCCGGACCTAAAACCAGTGCTGCCGTTATGAGTCCGGGGCCGAACGATGATAACAGTTGCTGAAAAAAAGGAATTTTTATCTTCATATCATTATCGCCGTTTACATTAACCACTTATTAAGATTCATCCGGATAAATTCATCGTCATTCAGATGCGGATAAGACCTGTACACTCTGGATATTTCATCTTTTTGCCCATCTGACAATACTTCTTCTGTATTCAGACATAAGACATTGGTCATAAGCCCCTGCCTGAACAAGACTTCGTGTAAGCCGGGAATACAGCCGGAAAAATTATTCCTGGAATCGAAAAATGCCGCGTTCGAATCCGTAACCTGTACGGCCCGTGTTAATAATTCGGCGGGTATGTTTTTTCCGGAAGCGATAATTGTATGGATTTCATCCAGAAGCTCAACGGCTTTTTTCGTCCATACGCACCAATGCCCGAGTAATCCGCCTTTTATTCTCATACATTTGGCACCTTTCGCCGTTTCAATTCTGTATTCTGTAAGCAGATCTATGATGATATTATCGTCATTGCCTGTATATAGGGTTATGTCATCCTCTTTTCCGGATTCGCAAATCGCCCTGACTACGTCGAAAGTCTTGTATCGATCAAAAGGAGCTGCTTTTATCCCAAGTACATTCGGAATAGAAGCAAACTCCTTCCAAAACTCAAAAGGTAACACGATTCCGCCCACCGAAGTTTGCATATAGAAACCTATAATGGGCATTATTTGGGCAATTCTTCGACAATGTTTAATAAGATCATCAAGGCAATTATCTTTCAGTGCGGAAAGACTTACCAACGCTGCATGATAACCTGCCGACACAGCAAAGGATGCTTCGCCGACGGCCTGTTCAGTTTTTCCGCAGACGCCTGCTATTTTCAGTATTTTTTTATTCTGTAAGCCAGACCAAGAGTCTATTTCTTCGGATACAAGAGTCAGCAGGCTTTCATACATTCCGTGTTCTCGAATCTCGAATTGTGTGGAATGAACTCCGATAGCTATTCCACCCACCCCGCAATCGATATAATAACGGACAAGTGCTTTCTGATACCGTTCATCCAATTTACGGTCTTTGGTCAAGGCCAGAGGAGTGGCGGGAATAACGGTTCCTTTTCGAAATGTATTCAGTAAGTCTATATCGATATCTGTGATTTTCATAGATGAGTGTTTTAGTTATGTTTCTTATTTTAAAGTTCTATTATTTTAAACAACTTGCGCTACGCGCAATCGAAGATTGCTTGTGTTCCTTTTGGCCAAATCCCCAAAAGGAACCAAAAATGCTTTAGCGCCCCGCTTCAAAGGCCGACCCGTAACGGACAAAAAGACGAAACGGAAAAACTCGCTGGAAAGATTGTATAACCCGAATTAGTGGATAAGCTCAGACACGTTTCCGTTTTTTCGTCTTTTAGCCCTACGGGTACCCCGTCCATGAAGCTAACGGCGCTGGCTGACGCGTATTTTATTTGCCTACTAGGGCGTCAGCGGACGCGCATTAGTTCCGCAGGCGGGGCACCCACACGGAGCAGACGGCGTGGAAAGGGACGGGGCGATAGCCCGTTTGTCACTTTCAGCCGGCAAAACGGTTGTGGGTCGCCGAGGAACGAAGCGCTAGCTTTTTGCTTACTTTTGGGCAATGCCAAAAGTAAGGACAAGCCCGGTAGGGCGCGGCAGCAATAAACTGAAGCATCCAAGTTTAAATTAAGATAGTAGCTATGTATAAAATAATAGAACATAAAAACATATCATTAGTTACTTAATCAAAATTTACCGTCACCTACTTCAAAATGAGTGGGTATATCTATATCTTTTCCACCCTGCATAATCCATTCTGCCTGCATGCGGATAAGTTCTTTCGCTGTTACAGAAGGTTTACCAAAGAGCCTGAACGATTTTGCGGCATCATTCAGATACGACCTGTCATTTTCGATACATTTGACGATGACCTTCTTGCCCATTATGCTTGCCATCTCCTCTGCAACTTCTGCCACAGAAAGTATTTCAGGGCCTGTTATATTTAAATAATTTGCAGGAGACGAACATTCACTCAAAGCAAGCAATGTATAGTTATTTACATCCCCTTGCCATGATATATTGAAATAAGCACAATCTGTTACTACCGGCTCATCATTCCATATCTTCTTTGCGATATCGCATAAGACACCATACCGTAGGTCAGTAGAATAATTCAGACGCAAAAGCAATACCGGCGTTTTTTCTGTAAGGGAATAATATTCGAATATGCGTTCACGTCCCAGACAAGACTGGGCATATTCCCCTACCGGATCGGGGCGGTCAGTCTCTACAGACCCGCCTGTATCTTTAGATACTAATGAATAGACACAACCTGTGGAGAAGACGACTATCTTCGAATCTTTGTAATGCCCGGCACACACGGCAGGCATTAGTACATTCATGGCCCATGTGTATGGTTCAGAACCCTGTGTTCCGAATTTCCGTCCGGCCATAAATATTACATTTTCCGTTTTTGGCAACGATTTCACCTGTTCCCTGTCATTCAGGTCGCAGGCAATGGTTTCAATACCATGTTCTTCGAGTAATAATCTGCCCTCATCTGATGAAAATCGGGAAACAGCATACACTTTCTTATCTACATTGGCCATCTCTATCGCTCTTTTTGCCATAAGGGATAAGGATAATCCTATCTTTCCGTTTGCTCCCAATATAGAAATATCACCAGAAAGTGTTTTGATAAAGTCAATAAGCTGGCCTGACGGTTGAGAAACTAAGTCGTTTAACTCCCGTTCATTTTGCGGTGTGTTTATCATAAATTCGTCAGTTTTTGGTCTACTTCTTTACCATATTCGTTATTCTTACATTCACATTCTCCGGGTCAGTCTGGACATCTTTTCCTCCGGGTTTGAGCTGCGTGATCTTATTAAAATGCGAATTATGAACGGGAGCGAGAAACTCCAGTGCTATATCCGCTTTATAAGAAAGAATGTCGTTCATATAAATATTGTACATATTCCCCGGCTTGAAGCCTTGTCCATATTGTCCGTTTCCGTAGATACGCATGACTTTTCGCTTACCGCCTTTGGGTCCATCGCTGATATTGGAACAATAAATATTATATATCTTCGGCTGCGAAGGGAGAAGAATCATTACATGATGTATACCCGACGTTTCAATATTGCGGCAGGTAATATCATGTATATCTCCGCCATAGGAATAATCGGAATATCTGACAGGCAAGAGAGGAAATACATATTTGTTATTGCTCCATCTCGATTCGTCGAAGGCTGCCAGAATAATGGAGTCGTCGGATGTTTCTCCTGTAATGTTCTCAATCAGTATATCAGACCCTCCTTGTATTATACTGATTCCGTCCCCGTTTTTTACAGTGGTATGCAACTCGAGATTGCTGACATGGCCATTCTTGCATCCGTTGGTCAGTACAATGCCCCAGCTATGAGTCTTCTGAACTTTCAGTCCGGATATTTCAAAACCATCTACATAAGAAAACAAGATTGTGAAATTTCTCCATCCCCAATAGTCGCCCAGCCATTTTTCTTTGATGCCTGTTTTGGGATTGACTCCTTCATAGAAATTCTCAGCACCTTCGATTACAGCCCCGTTCTTACCTACAATCCTGATATTTTTAGCAGGTAATAATTGTTTTGCGTAGCTATTCGGGTTCTGCTCATCTATATCGAGATTGCCGGAGCGGATGATATTATCGAAAATCTGGTCGGCCAGTTTAATTTTACATCCGTCAACTATCATCGTGGTATTGGATGGCAGGGCGATAGCTTCCGTGATAAGATAAATTGTATTATCTTTGAATAAAATAGTGCCGCCATCACACTCTTTCAGAAAGCCAAGTGCATTAGAAATCTTTTCGGATATATTCTTTCCTTCAAAATCTTCCGGTTTGACTACAATGGATTTGTCGTCATTTTCAAGATTCTTTGATTCCCGTGCAAATACAATACCCGGGTGAAAGGAAAAAATCAGAAACGCAAACAATATCAGTCTCATTATTCAGTCGTTTTATTAGTTGATTTCTTACGGATTAAACTACGGATCAGCCAGTATAACAAGCGGAAAAACAGGATTAAGAAATAGAAACCTATACTCAGACTCAGCACCCATAACAATTGTGTATATAGTTCTTTCCACTCCGTATCAAAAACAATAATGGAATATACATTCAATAAGAAAGCAAATGCAAAGCAGGCTCCCCATATGATTAACTCTGTCCGTTGCCTTTTCGCTGTTATTTTTATTTTAATATCTTTCATATCAGTGTCTATTATAAGTAAGGTATTTCGTATTCTTTAGGGAACTCTATTACAGAACGCTCTTCCATAGCTTTATTTCCCAACAGTGCCAAAACGGATGCATAATATGCTTCTTCGACAAGCATCGGCATCGATTCTCCGGTGATAACGGAAGTACAATAAGCCGATACGAGAGCCAGTGAGCCGTCATCCACAGCAGCACCCGTTGTATTAGAGCCGTCATGTGTCTGAATATTGTCTAAAATTGGTTCGCCCACTGCCTTAGATGCAGTTTCAGGCACCCAGCTGGGACCGGCAAACGGTATACTGTCGAATACCTTATGTTCTATCTGATTTATCAGTTGCTGTATTCCCGGAGCCGGTTTTGGATTTTCCATATATAACAGTCCCTGAGCAAGCTCGAGTGTACCCTTATGACCGAGTACCTGCTCATCCATTCCATAATGCTTATTAGATATAATAGATTCGAATGTCATACGCAAGCCGTTGGAATAATGGTAAATAACGCTTACACTGTCGTAAACTTCGCGACCGTCTTTCCAGAAAAGAATATCACCGAAGCCTGTAATGTAATCAGGCAGGGATTTATTTACCCAAGTACCCATCTGTAGCTGATGTGATGCAAGTTCAGTCATCAAGCCCCCGGAAGACTCCCTGTACAAACGCCAGTTTATCTGTTTTTCCAACGATGGTTCAGGTACAGGCCTGCGCCAGTCGTTATTCCGGTACCAAAAATTGCGAAGCCCTACGATCTCACCGATTGTTCCGTTTTGTATCAGTTCCAGAGCTTTAAGGTATTTAGGGTCAAACAAGCGTTGCAGGCCAATATACAATACTTTGCCGCTCTCTTTATAGACCTCATACATCTCTTTACACTGTTCGATAGTTCTTGCCATCGATTTTTCGCAAAATACATGCTTTCCGGCTTTAAGTCCGGCTATAGAAATAGGCGCATGCTGATGAAGCGGGGTAGAGATAAGGATACCATCGACGTCGGGCGCATTAATCGCGTCGTTGTAATCTTTATACTGCTTGGCCTTTGGGCATAATTTTGCCGCATTATCCAGATGAGGCTGGTAAATGTCACATATGGCCACGATTTCAGCATGAGGAATCTGTAACAGATGATTGATGTGATACATTCCCCTCGAGCCTGTACCGATAATTGCAAGCCGCGCTTTAGATCCGGCTACATCCTTCTCTTTTTTCTGGGCATATGCATGCAGTAAAGGTAAAGAAGATAACAGAAGTCCTCCCCCTCCTACTACACCCATATTCTTCAGGAAATCTCTGCGAGATAAATTTTGTGTTTTCATCGTCTATATTGTTTTTTTAATATCATCTCTTTAATTGCCTCAATGCGTTGAATCTTTTTCTTTAGCAAGTTCGAGGGCGGTAGTTGTTATATAATATTTTACCAGCATATTGGGTACTTCCCAATCAGGCATTTCTCGGGTAATCAGAAAGTTGAAGTACTTCTCCGCTACTTTCGAAAAATGTGCTTCATGCCCGTCGTCCATACTCGGTGATATTTCTATCTCCAACATGCCGTCATATGCTTCTTTGAGCGATACGGGATAAATATTCTTCAGGTCATTGATTGCTCTTTCAATATTCTTCCTGAAATCGTTATCGGTAGCTTCTGTTCCCTTTTTGATATAAAGCCTGGATTTATAATCTTGCTCTTTTCCCTGTAATACTAACAGTACCGCTTTGTTCCCGTTAATAATTGTCTTATGTGTATCTCCGGCACCTTCAGGTGCCTGATAATCCCATACTACTTTTATACCGACATTCACTCCCTTTACCTGATAGCTGATCGTGCCATTGGCATTAACGTATAATACGGAGTCTTTTACATATTTATTCAAATAATCCGGGAATTGCTCGGCCTTTGTAGAACGGCGAAATTGTTCTAAAGTGACCGGTGTTGCCCAATGGCTGGCATCCGTTACTTTTACATCTTTCTTATAATCCAGCGCAACCTCAGGAAAACATTTCCAGTTGACTATATCTATCAGATGCGTGGTTACATCCACAATCCCTTCGCCCTGTTGTTCCACATCATAATACCATGCAGGACGGGTAAGAGGATTTCCCGATACTATTTTATAGAAATGATGTATACTTTCCATCTCTACAGCAGGATTCTCGGGCGTACCTTTAGTAATATTGCCAAAGAGTTCTTTATCCTGCATAAGCACCCGGTTCAGGATATTGATAAAATTATAGCGTTCGGTCATGATATCGTACAAAAGTACATCATTCTTTGCAGAAAGTGTAAATGCTTCTTTCAATTGTTCGAAAGAAGTTTTATCTATTGCCATCGGTTTGTCGGCAAGGACATTTAATCCTGCACCGACAGAGCGCAGGATATAATCAGTCTTTAGCTGATTGTTTCCTGCCAGCACCACAACATTCCCGCTCTTATCGGAGAGCATTTTTTCAAAGAAATCATCCCCTGTATATACTTTAAGGTTCCAATATGTCGGATTATTCTCGCGGGTGTTATATGAATTAATCATATCCACATAATTGTTCAGCTCGGGCCCGTTCGGAGCATATACCTGTACATTGTAGTTGAGTTGCGTCAACATCGTTTTTTGCAACAAAGCCGCATGGAAGTGTGCAGGAGCTACTGTGATCAAGTGGACTTCTCCTTCCGAACCGTTAAATTTCTTACTTTTCGATTGCATATTACAAGCTGTCATTAGAATCAGAACCGGAAGAAAACAGAATATATATTTTAAGTATTTCATATCAAATGTGGCTTAATTTTTTGGTTTCAATGACCATGATTGAATCTTATGTCCGTATACAGCAAAAAATATCAGGTATATGTAGCATGGGATCAATACCCAGTAGGCATGTTGCAAATTCCAGATGTCGGCAAAACTTCCGTAAACTATCGGCATAATAGCATTTCCACTCAGCCCCATGATCATCAGTGAAGACCCTATCTTTGTAAAACGCCCCAATCCTTTTATCGACAGTGGCCATATACCAGCATAGATAAGGGCATTAGGTAATCCCAGCGCACATAAAAACCAAATGGAAAGGGTGCTGTCATGGCCGAGAATAACCACTTCCTTACTTACCAGAATGATGGCGAAAGACAATAACAAACCGAGTGTACAGCATACCTGCAACGCCCTCGTCTGAGAGACATATTTTGGGATCAATACAATTCCTATCATATAACCGATTATGGTCGCCGTCAGAGTATAGGAAGGGAAAGCCTTGGCCTCTAAAAGGTTCATCCCCATTGAACCTGCATAACTGATAATGGTGTCGATGGCTATAATCTGTGTCCCTACATGAACGAACAAAGCAAATGCACCCAGAATGAGATATGGAAACTGAAAGATGGAAGTCCTCTTGTGAGTACAATTCTCCTCTTCTTTATTATTTTCTTCAGGATCGATTTCGGGCAATACGGAATAACGTACAAATACTCCAAAGAGAAACAACAATACGGATAAGATAGCATAAGGCTTTATCACCCTGCGGATAAGGTCATCGAGCATCATATTCTTGGAGGCTTCGTCCAATGTACCGGATTCCAGTAGGGTAAACAGGCTGCTGTCTGTTACCTTGAGTACCACGGCTGCAAAAATGAGAGGGGAAACTATACCCGCAAATTTGTTGAATATACCCATCATACTTATTCTCTTGGCTGCGCTCTCGATAGGCCCTACAATCGTTATATACGGATTGGCCGCCGACTGGAGTATAGTCAGCCCGGCACCTATTACAAACAATCCGGCGAGGAATATACCATATGTGCGGGTAAGAGCAGCAGGGATAAATAATGCCGCCCCCACAGCCATACAGAAAAAGCCATACATTATCCCCCGTTTGTAACCCACTTTATTTAATATATGGGCGGATGGGATAGACAGGCAAAAATAGGCTATATAAAAGGCAAAAGCCACGAAGTACGATTCGAAGTGAGTCAGCTCACATGCAATCTTAAAGTATGGGATAAGGATCGCATTAACCCATGAGACCAAACCGAAGATAAAGAACATCGCACCTACAATAACTATTGCAATGGTTGTATTACGTTTGTTTAATTGTTGATTGTTTATTTGGCTCATGGGTGTTTTGGGGTTTCAAGATTTAAAAATTTAAAGATTAGAAAATACTCATTTACAACTTCATTTCCCAACCCGGCTGATAATCGCGGCTCCAGTATTTCATCGCGTCAGTATCATGCATGATGCGTCCGTTCGCGGAATCTATGTTCAACTGACGTCCTACGCGTTGAGCAATGTTACCGACCTGCATCAGCAATGTACTTTTATGTCCTGAAACTATGTCGGAATTCAGTTTTTCTCCTTTTCTGATACCATCAAAGAAATTGTTTATATGCAGTGCGTCAAGGCTTTCGGCAGGATTCATCAGGTTGCGCGGATCTATCTCAATCTTGCTGTACTGTTGTTTCACCACTTTATTATCCAGATCGAAAATCCTGTAACCGTCACTTCCGGTAATCAGCATACTACCCTTGTCTCCGTAGAACATAGAGCCTACGCTACTGCCTTCGATGGTACGACCGTTACAGCTACGGCCTTCCCAAGTCATGGATTTGCTTTTGCCGAACTCCATATTTATCACCTGAGTATCCGGAGTTTCCCAGTCGTCTTTGAAGAAATAACGGCCTCCCGCCGAGTTCACCATTGTAGGATATTCCAGTTCCATACCCCAACGCAGTATATCGACCATATGCGTGCCGTTATTCATGGATTCGGCTGTTCCCCAGCGCCAGAACCAGTGCCAGTTGTAATGTACTATATTATCTTTATAAGCAACACGTGGCGCAGGTCCCTGCCACAGATCCCAGTCGAGCCATTCGGGTACGGCAACTTCTTTTCCTGTACCTATCGAAGTGCGATTGTTGGTATACCATGCTTTCCCGAAGTGTACATTACCGATAATGCCTTCTTTAATGGCTTGTATACCTTCCTGTACATTTGGCCAGGAGCGTCTCTGGTTACCCATTTGCAGCACCCTGTTATATTTTGCCACGCCGTTGATAAGTATTTCGCCTTCTTCGGGGCAATAGCTGCATGGTTTTTCCAGATATATGTCTTTGCCTGCCTGCATCGCCATCAAAGCCGCGGGAGCATGCCAGTGGTCGGGTGTAGCGATAATAACCGCATCAACATCCTTCGATTCCAGCACTTTTCGCAAATCCTTCTCTCCTTTCGGTCTGAATCCCTGAATCTTAGCTACAGCATCGGAACATTTGGCGATAGCACGGCTATCTACGTCACATATATAGGTTATCTCACAACCTTTTTGTTTCGCAAAGTTTGCGGCCAGAGCCCCGCCCCGCGAATTAACTCCAATTGCGGCAACACGTATTTTGTCGTTTGCCCCGTTGATATTGGAATAACTTTTCGCACTTAAACCGTTTAAAACTCCCCCGAATGAAAGGGCTGATGTGCTCACAATTGCTTTTTTTATGAAATCACGTCGTGTACTCATGATAATGTGTTTTATAGAGGTTAAATTTGATCCTTAGTTACCTAAATACAAAGAAACTCTTATTTGATCCAAAACCGAACTCAAATGACGCCTTAGTATGCTCAAAAAACGTCAACATCAGCCTGTAGCACTCCAAGGCCTTTATTATCCATGTATTACCAGATATACTGATCATTACGGATACCGTTTTTCGCATTAAAGACAAATAATATTAAATTTAACGGTAAATATAGCGATTGTCTCCACAAACTCACAACAGACTGTATTACAATATATTTAACTATAAATTTATTGATACATATAAATAGTCGAGAGCGTTATTTTTTCGTATTTTG
>QMCD01001221.1_pt1 | contig 30908 bp, 48 predicted proteins | sample 1821841 | NCBI WGS metagenome assembly QMCD01 (sample SAMN01991225, study PRJNA193472) | Termite gut metagenome, whole genome shotgun sequencing project. | isolation source: worker | host: Macrotermes natalensis | reverse complement strand
GCACAGGGACTCCTACCATAAATGAGGACTTCCGGATTACAATAAAAGCAAATACACTGTTAGGCTCTGCGGAATGTTCTCTTATAGTACCCATTACATTGCCTGCGATGACCTTTGCCGTTATCGGAAATACAGCCACAGGTGGTTGGTATTCGTGGAATGGAAGAAGAAGTATAGCTCTTACTAACGGAGCAAGTTTCGGACCTAATGGTATAATAAGAATGGTGGCTCCTCTCAGCAAATTATGGGGAGTTGATAATGCAAGTACCGCTACGAATTATTTGGACAATGGTTATAGCGGAAAGCAACCGGATATAGTACTCTATAACGGATACGACGGCCCGACTTCTGCAGGCTTGTCGGAAGCTTTGGCCAGATACGTCACAAGAGGAGGCTGTGTAGTATATTATACGGATGATAATAGTGAAGATAATACAAACATCGTTGTAAGTAGAATATTCGGGACAGGCTATACAGCCGCTTCTATAGATAACGGAAGCCCGAGTAATGCACCCGACCAGCTTTACCAAGTTAATAATGATTTGAGCGACCCTATAATTAATGGCCCGTTTGGTAACGCGGCAGGCTATTACTGGGGTGAAGATAACCTCCATAGAAATACAATGATTGTAGGGCAGCTTCCGCCCAATTCGGTACAAGTATGTTCCGCTTCCAATTCCAATCATGCAAGTTTATCCCCTATATCATCTGTAGTATGGTATAGTAAGTCTGCAAATTTCATGTATTTTGGAGATACTGTAGGAGCTGCAATAGCAGGAACCGGTGACGGGGATACTGGTGCCGGATGGCCTTGTCTTTATAGTACTACCGGAGTACCTATGCCAAAACGATATGGATATGAGAACCAAGCATCATACCAAGACCGCCACCAGCTATAACAGGAGCCGCAGTAGCAAGGGTTCCAAGACCCATCCCAACGTTGGCAATCTTTCCAACCTGATTGGCTACCTGTTCAGTGGTAGACATATTGTTGAACGCTTCTCTGTCAGCCAATTCTTTCTGATTCCTCTGAATCTGCTGCTCAGGAGAGCCAAGCCATCCGGTAAGCCTTGGGTCTGACGTAACAGCTCCTCTCTCCTGCTCTACTTGGGCCGGAGGTGCAACAGTCGGAGCCGATATCTTTGGAGCTGTCTCCTCTGCCTTGTACTTGTCATTAAGGTATTTAAGGGCAGACTCCCTTTCGGGGCTGCCCTTCACCGGAAACTTCTGGTTTATGATGTCTATGTTTTTAAGATAGACGTCCTTCGTCATGTCATCACTCCGTCACAAACCAATCGGGTTCTCCAGATTCTACTGTATCAGGAGCAAAGCTCCCAGCCGTATTGCCAGTTCCAAACACCGACAGAGGAACGATCAAGCCCTGAGACACACCCTCCTGCCACGTCATAACCTTCGGAGTCTGCCTCGGGTCAGGTGTCTTGCCATCCCACATGACCGGCTGAACCATTATATCAGCTCCAGGCACTCCATAGCTAACAAGATTTCCACCCATGTTAATCTGGGTTAATTTAGTAGGAGCCTTGCCTGAATTCTGTCCAGACGCAGCAGCTCTCTGTTTCTGGATTTCGATCTGTTCGTTCCTAAAAGCGTTCTCAATCTCCCTCTGTCTCTGGGTAGCGTCGAATGTCTTCTCGTAGTTCTGCTGGGCAAGCGACAACCTCGTAAGGAACTGCTGGTGAGACTGAGCCTGACTGGAGTAGTGTCTTCCCCACGCCCCAGCCAGAGACTGCGCCGCCCTGGCATTGGCCTGTTCCTGACCATAGATCGTGTCAGGCTTAGGAGCAAGTCCAGCAAGAGTAAGAATCGCCTGGGCTCCTCTGGACTGGAGAATGTTAGGATCGCTATCAGCTGACTGCATAATCTTGAGGCCCATCTCTCTGAGCCACTCCGCCTGTTCCGGCTTAACCGCAGACCTCACCCTAGAGAGAGCCGTATAAACCTCCGGGTCGTTGGGGTCTGAATTGTAGATCAGAGCCAAGTCGTTCGGGTCAACCTTATTCATGTCTAGACTCTTGTTCTGCATGAGAGCATTCAGCAAATCTCTAGATGACTTGGCTGTGTCCTCAGTCATTCCAAGGCTAGACTTAAACTGCTCAAGCATAAGATTGTTCTGCAAGCTCTGCTGATTGCTCATCGTATCATACTGGAACTTGAGAGCCTGTTCCCTCTCCTTCTGCCTCATGGCCATATTATTAATCATAGCCAGGTATGCCGGGTTCTGCTCCATGGGCCTTGCCCCAAACGTAAGCCCTGTCTGCCAGTCCTTGACCCCTCCATTATCGTTCATCATCTTGTGCATGGCATATCCCTGGAGCAAGCTAGGGATAGCGCCCACAAGAGACTGACCAAGGCCACCAAGGAATGATGGCTTCTGCTGGGCAGGGGCCTGAGTCTGGGGCTGAGACGGCCCAAGCATAGCCTCCTCACTGAACTGGGGCTGATTCAGAATAGACTCATACCCATATGTATTCGGAGATGGCCCAGAATTCATCATTGGCTGCTGCTGTGGAACGCTCTCTGCAACGCCAAGGGCTCTCATAATCTCAGGTGTCATCTGCCCTTGCTGAGGCATCTGAGGCTGAGGCATCTGAGGAGCCGGTGCTTGCCTTGGCATTGGAGCGGCCTCCGCCATACCAGCCCCAAGATTTGGCAAACTAACATTCATAGTCTGCGGCCTCTGCGGCATGGGAGGTGCCACTACCGGAGGCCTCTGGGGAGGTGTTGCCGGTGTAGACACAGCTGGTGTTGGGGGTGCGGCGTTGGCCTGTTTGACGGCTTGCTGATAGAGAGCCTGTTCCAGGAGCTTCTCAGCTCCAACAACCCTATCGCCAGCCTGAGTAGCTAAGCCCTGCTGCTTCTTCTGCTCGTTAAGAGCCTGTATCATTTGAATAGCTATAGGAGTAAGAGCCGCAGCTCCAAGACCCGCTACTGCTCCTATAGGGGTTCCAGCAGCCACAGTAGACGCTCCGGCGCCAAGCGCTTTAAGACCGGGAATAGCAGGGAGAGCAGTAGCACCCGGAGCCGCCTTCTTCATGCTATCGAACATAACATCTATGATAGGCCCGTCATTAACTACTTCCTGGTACCATCCTCCAGGTGCCCCACCCTGCCCCAGACCGAGAGCACCAGATAAAAGTTTAAGCATCTCCTGTGAAGCTAGAGCGTTAGCCATCTTCGTTCTCCTTCTTTCTAAACTCAACGTCCACTATGGGGCCTTCCTGATAGCCCTGGTACCACTCGAACTCATACGGCTTTTCTATCATATTCTTATCCAAAGATGCTATCGATAATGCCACCAGCAATATCAGTAGCAGGGCCAATCCACCAGTCATTACTACCACCTCCGCCGCTGGACGCCTGAGAGCTCGTAAGTTTGGCTGTGTTAGCCGCCAGCAACGAATTCCACATATCTAGAACAGCATTCATTCCATTCTGTCCAACGTTGTTAGGTATAGATGCCAACCCAGCAAGACCACCAGCCTGATTGAACAGGTTGTTCAGCGCACTCTGACCATACGCAGCCTGATTATTGCTCATATTCATGAGTGCATTAAAGTTACCAAGACCCTGGTTAGCAATACCAAGAGCATTATTAAAGTTGCTGTTATAAGCGTTCTGTATTCCGAGCCCGCCCTGCAGGGCTGTATTTGCGGCATCCACAAGACGCCCAGAACTGTCGTATAGCTGGGTTGCTGCGTCGAACTGTTTATACGGAGTAGCAATGAGTTCCTGGAGCTTTTGCGTACCGTAGTCATACTCTGCATTCTGAATCTCTTTGAGGAGGTTTGAGTACAGTCCGGTGTTAGCCATCTGGCTAGTAGTTCCAGAGAGAATTCCTCTTGCCCCGAGGTTATCCAACAGATTCGTGCCACTTCTATCATAAGAATCATTAAGCGCCTGAGTCGCTTGGGCCATCTGATTGTTATAAATCTCATCAAGGTTTCTTCTTGTTTCCTCTGGGACTGTTCCGTTAAGTACATTCTGATATGCCGCCCTCAGTGAGTCCATGTCCCTATTCATGCCCCAGTAAGCGTCGGTCACATTACCGAGCAGAGGGTTAAGTGTCCCAAGGTTATTCTGAGCCTGGTTATAAGCATCCTGTACCTGCGGCATATAACCCTGGAGCTCAGAATACCCAGCATTCATCCTTGCATTAAGTTCCTGTAGCATCTGATTGTATGCATTATTCTTCTCTGTATAATCATTGGCAAGCAGATCGTATGCATTGTTAAACAGACCCATCTGCATCTGATTACCCCAGTCCCAGTTCGCTATGCCATTAGGAAAGACATAGTCCCCAATATAGTTATTGAGATCACCCATGTTATTAGCGGTATCTCCATAAGTATATCCAGACTGTGTCCCCTGGGGCTGGACATAGCCACCGGAATAATTAGTCGGTTGAGTCTGCTGGCTGGTATCAGCCCATGACCCATTCTGATTGGCAAACTCAGTAGCACTTCCGGTTCCAGTGGTTCCAACAGTAGTTCCCGGCTTCCAGTTGGGGTCAGTCCTGAATCGCCACAGCCCTGTGCCGCTGTCATATTCAGCTCCCCATCCCTGAACTGGGTCACTTATGCGAGAACTATACCCGGGCATCCAATCTGTGTATCCACCAGTGTATCCATCGTTAACGCCCCACCAGTTTGCTCCAGTGAGACCAGCGTGACCATTGAGAGTTCCGGGCAAACCAGAAGCCTCACCCTGACCCCTTCTTCCGGTAGGATCATATCCAGTCATAATAGCCATTACTGCCACCTACCTCCCGAACCGTCATTACCGGTTCCGTTTCCAGTTCCGCCCATCCCAGTTCCACCATCTCTACCTGAGCCATTGTTTCCAGCCCCACCGTTTCTATCTCCGCCGGAATCCTTAGCGGCCTTATCTGCCCTTGACTTTTCGTTGTCCACTGGATTAGTTAAACCAGTTCCAGAGTACGGGTCTCTTCCGCTTCCAGTCACACCGGGGTTCTGCCTAGCTTGGTTAAGCTGGGCCTGACTTACAAGCTGTGCCGCAAATTCTGGGTCAACAGCAAACGCTGTATTAAAGACATCCATCTGGAATTGATCCCTCCGTGTCTTTGACTCGTTAAGCCTATCCATTACATTTCTGTCGCTTTCAGACATAGGGTTCTCAAGGTTGATTCCGAATGTCTTTGCGTAGTTCCATGCCGCAGAGAACCTGGGATCGAAGTTAGCACTCGGAGTTATGGCAGAAGGGCCAAGGGCTTCGATCGCGCTATATCCCATAGGTGATGTTGGGTTCATAGCGTTGAACTGGTTTACAGAGTCAACCCATCCAGCGAACTCATCCGGCCTCATGCCGTGCTGCTTAACAGCTTCCTGAAAATAGCTCTGATATTTTGGGTCAGCTCCGTAAACAATTCCGCGAGCTGTATCCTCTGCGTTTACTTTGCTGTTATAGTTATTGTTGATTGCAAGGTTATAAGCTTCTATGACATCCTCAAGGCTCATGTCCGACTGTACGCTCTCAAGGAACCCGCTGATTCTATCCTGAAAAAGCTTATCCTTCATTGGGTCAAGCTTCATAGATTTTATAGCGGTAGCGAACGGATTCCTCTGAAACTGACCAAGCAGTGGCCCATACTGAGACAGGCCCTCCTTGATAGAGATGTCTGGGTCGTATGTTCCACCCCACCAATCAGGTGAGCTGTAGTTTATATCGCGGCCAAGATTAAGGCCGGAGTTTGGATCGATACCTCTGGCACGTGACTCATTATCACCGCCAGAGTCCTTTCCGCCAGGGCCATAATCGTTTCCACCACCGTCATTAGGGTTATCATCAACGGGTGCAGGAGTAGGAGTAACAGAAGAAGGGCGATTGAATCCCGTATCGAAGTTGTCAATTGAGTATGGCTTATATAGAATACTGGCCCACTGAGGATCGACGTCATACTGGTTACCTCCTACCTGATACTGCATTGTTCTACTATAGCCGTATGCCATCTAGGTTACCCCCTAAACCATGACCTTGTTCTGGTAGCTATCATACCACCTGTTATAGACACTCCGATAAGCCTGAACGGAGTATTGGCATTAAGTGCTATTTGAAGGGTGGATGTTCTGCGGTTGATACGATTCATGACTTCCACCGTTCCTCCCATGTCCCAGCCTATTTCTGGAACATCCCATTGAGAGACCGCATAGTCCCACCCAACAGTCATTGCGGTTTGGGCTCCACCAGAAAGAGCACTAGCGGTATAAGCGTAAGTATACCCCCTGCCCTCTCTGTAATCAACCCACATCTGGCCCGCTTGCCCGAGCGGAAGGTAGTCAACGAACAGCCACTCAAAGAACTTATCCCTGGTAGAGTTGGCATCAAGAATTCCAAAAGACAGTCCGCTCCATACGTTCTCTATCTTGGTTAGGTTGTTTCCTCCGTCTGTTCCATATATCTTTGTGTCTATTATATGAACAATCCCAGAGAGATCACCTATGTATACAATGTCTTTCTCTCCAGAAGCTATGAAGCATGGCTCTGTATTTGTGATCTGCCACAGCCACCAGCTGTTAGTCCCTACGTGATTTGCCCATATCTCATGATACTTAGTAGCTCCATTCCTAAGCACTACCATGTAGTAACCCAGCTTAGGCTGATACATGGCACAAGCTACTTCGTTATCGCCAAGAAAGGCAGGTATAACCCTGTTATTTGCTGGCATTGACTGAGGGTATACATACTGATCTAGTTGTGACTCACTGAATATATTTCCATCAGGGCCAGCAAAGAGTATCGTGTTAAGCGAAGAGTGCATGGTGAATGGATTTATGCATCCAACGCCATTATTAACAAGCTTAGCTGAGAACGGGTCTGTTGTTTCAGCTACAAAACTAGACCCGGTTATAGTCCAGAATGATCCTGCTCTTCCATTTGCAGAGCCCTTAGTGAGATAGGGGCTTCCCTGAAAGACACACAGGCCTGTAATACTAGTTCCATCCCCTGGCCTAATTTCCATATGCCCACCAGTCGAGAAGTTTGCAACAGATGGGTCAGCTGTTCCAAAGTCATCAACAGCCCTATATCCAGAAGCATATAAGAAGTCACCCTTAAAACCCCACAATCTTTCCTGCCACTCGGTTATGAAGTCAAGCTCTGGGGTCGGAACCATTCCAGTAGCCGGCTCTACTAGTGATACGGTTGACCCATCGTAGACCTGCAGAACTCCACCAGAAGCTATGTAGACCTTGCCAAGGAACTGACACATTGAGACTCTTTCATTCTCTCCGCTGAGCAGTCCGATCTCTTCTACGTGGAACGCTCCGCCTACTTTGAATAGCTTATTATCGCTAGCTACGATTAGGTAGCTTCCAAGAGTGAAATAGTAGATACCCTGTATAGGAGCCTCTGTCCCTATATTAACTATAGGCTTTATACTTGGCCTTGTCTCTAGGTTTCCAGCAGGAGAAAGCCACATATTATTAGCACTCCTGCAGTATTGGAAATCAGACTTGCTAACGTTCAGCAAGTCTATCCCAGATGTTGGAATCGGAAGATCAAGTTCTATAGGGGAGGAGAATTTACTCTGCTTATCTCTCACAGCATATCACCCCTAGGTGCATAACTCTGATAATACTCTCCAACCGAAGTCGTTGGAATCTGCTCGCTGAACACCGCCATCAGCTGCTGTGTCCACTGGCTCTTCCTTGCTGTCTCGCTGTCCTGGAGCATGCCCCTTGCCGCCTCATAGGAGATCATAGCGTGTTCAATGATCGGATCGTCCCACATTTGAGGGAAAACTGACCGGTCTGTTTGTCCATCTTGCAATGGCATTGAAGGTGTTGGTATCACTAGCTCCATGACCTCTGCGCTTATATAATCCACGGTCAAAATGTCCCCATTATTGACCACATATTTTTCAAGTTCAATGATGTTAAACCCTGAATGAATGTATGTCTCTTTCTTTCCGAACGGAACCATCGGCCCGCTCCTTGTAAACTCCTTAGTTCCTACTTTTACCCTATGAACTACAACAGCGGGGGATGGGAGCTTGATCTCGTTCTCCCCCGCTGTAAGCTCATACGTATATCTGGTACGGACATGCGTTGGAATATACAGAGAAAACCATCTGAACACCTCTCGCGTGGCCTCGTTAAGATACGCCAGGGCTTCGACATCATCGATGTCGTTATTGTTCTTGTTCCTGTGGAGTATCTTAATCATCAGCCTATCGACAAGGCTTCTGCTAGAGGTGTTCATATGTCATCTCTCCTTACGCCGGAGGCGTGTAAGCCGCAGCGGCAGTCTGAACAGTGATGACCCCGAAGTCCTGGACATCTCCATTCTTCCCCGCCGTGAACTTGGTCTTCTCGAAGCCACGGATACAACCAGTAGCGATCTTAACCTTCTGGCCGTAGTCCTCGAAGTCCCTCTCTCTCCAGAAGTAATCCCTGCTTTCAGCAAGAACTCCAGCCTGTGCACCGAGAAGAAGGTTAAACGCGCTTGTCGGGGCAGCGGGGTTGTCAACCTTAACATTCTCATGCTCGTAAAGAATGACATTATCCCACATACCAAGAGCTCCAGTGAACAGCGGATTGCTACTTCCTCTAACCTGAGCCGCAGCCTGAATCTCTTTCCACTCATCCGTAGTCTTGAGATCGCGAGCAACATAGGGGTGCATAACCAGGCAGTAGTGGTCAGCTCCATCAATCCTGATCGGCCTGATCTTGGGGTTGGCCATCCTGGCCATTTCCTTCATGCCAGAAATATCATTGAGCGTGAGCTTACTGGTAGCAGAACCCCAGAGCCTCTTGCTCGTAGGATTGGCGGACAGCTTGTCAAACATCTCCTTGTCAAAGAGCTCAGCAAAGTAGTTTCTAAGCTGCTCCTTGGCAATGGTTCTGTGCTGAATCCAGCTCAGATACTCGCTGTAGTCGAAGCACGGAAGCACGATACCCTGACGATACAGGTGTATCGTGATGTTCATGTAGTCTTCGGTCATCGGAATTTCATTGCCCTCAAGGGTATTGCAATCCATAATCGGATCGCCTTCAACTTTGTAGACAATGCCGAACGTAACCTGGTCTCCAGCTCCCTTTCCCTTGAGCTGGGTGTTTACCTGAATGACACTGTTAGGGCCGGTTCCCGTAAACTTTGTGAAGAACTGATCGTTCCACACATCGGTAAAGAGAACCTTACTCCACTGTTTTGCAACGAGAGCGGGATTATACGTAGTCTCTGCCACTTAATTCATCTCCTTAGTAGAACCTCGAAGCGTCTAGCTTCGGATGGTTCGGGTTAGTTGTCCCATAGGTCAACATTCTCTCGAAGAGTTCGTTGTTCTTGGGATTCTTCCTAAACTCCTGAATCTGGAATCTATCCATCGCATCGATCTTTCTATCGATCTCAGCCCAATCGGCCTCACTGCTTGCCTGGCTTCCGCCCTGAACCTGCATCCCCCTTGGGAGCTGGGGCTTCTGGGCCACCGGTTGAGCTGTAGCCTTGGGAGTTTGGGGCTGAACCTGATTCGTGGCCATCGGCATCGCATTGGCCTCAGCGAGCCCGAGCTGATACAGCCACTTAGCCGCATCCTGCGGTGAGCTATTCATGATACGGCTCATAACCACATCTTTTCCGTACCTCTGAATAGTCAGTGACGTCAACGCTTCAAAGTTCGGCATGTCAGGGTTGTTAACACCTGCTCCAAGAGTGGCCTGAACGGCAGCCCTGGCCTGTTGCTCAGCCATCTCCTGACGAATCCTGTTCATCTCAGGAGTAACCGTCTGTGCAAGCCTAGCGTTGACAGCCGCCTCTACAGCCTTCTCAAACTCATTCATTGGATTGGCCGCAGCTTGCTGTGCCTGAACCGCCTGTAGCTGTGCCAACTGAGCCTGAGCGTTAATCTCAGCGAGTCTGCGCTGATGCTCCAACTCAACCTGCCTCATCTGATTCTGACGTTCAGCGTATAGATTGTCCCTGATCTGCTGAACCTGCTCAGGAGTTAAGGGCTGGGAATTAGTAGAAGCATTGGCCTCCTGCTGACTCTGTACTTCAACCGCAGTAGCCTCTTCCTCAATACTCGGAGGAAAGTCACCCTCAGCCGGTGAGTCCATAGGCCCATCGTAACTGAGGTATTCATCCTCCTTCAATCCCATTTCGTCCTTGCCGGTCGGAGCGTTAAGGTACATGGTATCCAAGTATATCACCCTTTCAAGTTATTTTTATAGAAGCCCGGGAAGCGAATTGAACGCTTGGCTGTGAGTTCTTGAGACACACTGCCCCACCTCAGCCCGGGCACGAAGGTGATCTGATCCTTTTAGTCATGATTACACCCCCTGACCTTGAGCCATAGCCATGCCCCTTGCCTGTGCCTCAGCCTGTTGCGGAGTAGGAGCATTCGATTGACTACCCTGCGCATTCGGAGGCCTCTGGTTCATCTGCTCTGGCCCAGGTGCCATGAATCCCGGCCTTAGATGAGGAAGAGCTGCCCTCAATCTGTCCGCGATATTCTTTTTATTCGGAAGATCACTGTACTCCAGGAACAAGTCAGGAGCAACCTCAGCAATCGTCTGACCCAACGGTGTCTTCATGAGCTCCATGAAGGCCAGGAAGTCAGCGTATCTCTTAGTAGGTGTAGCCGGAGACTCAGTAATAACAATATCAAACTCACCCGCCTCAAGGTCGTTGAGCGTCTGATAGATAACCTGCCCTCCATCATCAACCCCAACAGCCCAAGGCTGGTTAACCTTCTTAAACGAAGGCTCTTCATTGTCAGCTGTTATCCTTAGCATCATCGGCTCTTTATAGAACTGTTGTACAAGTCCCCTCTTAGAGCCTCTTCCCCACAAACAGCGCATGAGCCTTAGCTTCATGTCTCTCAGTCCATCAAATAGAAGAGCTATCTGTGTAATAGCTGATCTCTGCCTGAGCTCAATAGCCCTTCCGCTGGACTGCTTGGGAACATCAGACCCAAGAAGCTCTTCGTTAATACCAGTGATAGATTTTAGGTCTGTCTCAAACGCCTGTTCAAGTTGAGCAATGGCAGCCGGAAGAGGTTTTGGTTTAATCTCTTGCAATTTACCAGAGGTAAGTGAACCCTGGTTAACCTCAGCAACCCATCCTGGCTTTGACCCATACTTCCTAAAGTTATCCTTCTGCTCCTTGCTCATTGCCCCTACTTCGGCTATCCATCCGTTCCAAGCGGTTGTATTAATGATATGCATTATCTGGCTTCTGCGCTTGTTTATCTCAAGCTGAGGGTCTTTGATGTCTCTTACGATTCCAGCAGGAGTGTCTCCCTCCGCTGTATAATATCCGACCAGCGGAATAAGAGGAAGTAAGCCGTTCTCATAAGGACTTGGTATATCCTCAAGAAGGATGTTCTGAATAAACGTAGCGCACCTGATGACACACTGGCTGTCTGTTCGTGCGATATTATCTTTAGGTATCTTTCCCTTCATCCCCTCTGGAAGAGGAATCATCTCTCCGTCATCAGGGTTTATCACATACTCTGTTGTCTCATATGTCTTGTACCAGCATGTAACCAGCCTGATCTTCTTCTTCTCGGATATAAACCATATAGGATCAACAGAGGCTGATCCCCTTCCGGCCTGACCAGCGGTATCCTCGCTGATATCCTGATCGTCATTAAGCAAATAAATAGAGTCCGCATATTCAGGGAACAGCCTTGCTACCTTCCCTTTGCTCTGCCATGTAGCGTAGATCATATACTCACAGTCGCTAAGGTCAAGCTCCCTTGCCTCTGGGTCATAATAAACATCAAACGGACTTACCCTCCTGATGTCTATCCTTCCCTGTGGGTAGTGCTCATCGTAGCAGTATCCAGCATACAGCCATCCTATGCCGCCTATGCACATATCCTTAAAGACCTGGGTCTCTATTGTTGGATAGTCACACTGGTCAAATATGTACTTAGTTACATGCTTTCTTATGTCTGCCAGCTTGAGGTCTCCAGCTGTTCTGGGAAGAAAGTCTGGCTCGAACCTATTCTGCGTCTGGTATCCTATTACTACGTTTACAATGTTCTTGATCTTGTTTATGGTGAGATTAGGTCTTCCTCCGTCATTGAGGGGATTGTTCCCATTTGTTGGCCACTGCTCTCCATAATAGAATTGATAGTCCTCGGATGACTGGTCGCTCCACTTGCGCCTGTGCTGTACAGCATCCTCGAACCATGTTCTTAGAATAGCCAATCTATTGTTTGATTCTGATTCAACAGACTTAGGAGCCATCGAGGACATGATGTCCTTTATCTCGCTGGCTTCTTTCTTCTCATTAAATATTCTTTCTACAGCCGAACCCTTCGGGGCCGTTTCGTTCCAAGTAAACAGTTCAGACAACTCAAGACCCCCTTGGTAACAGATAGTTCCTCATGTGGATTGTTTCACCATATTAACTATTTGTCAAGGCTTAATCAAATAACCATGCTCTTTTTCCCAAATCTCCATAGTCATCGTCTACATTCTTTATATCTATGCTCTTCTCAAACCAGTCTTTCTTCCTCTTTGGCTCAGATGGAGTAGGTGACGCCAGGGGCCTTGTCATCAAGGCATACCTCAGAGCGTCCGCGATGTGGTCTTCGCTATTAGAGTCAACGTCTTCAACCCTTGCTTTGTCGTACGGGAGTGACGGTATGGTTCTTATTGTGTGGACACAGCTGGAGAAAACTCTCAGCACGGGTACGAGCTTTTCACCTGTTGTGTGATCCTCGTGTCTGAGGAACTCATGCATGACGTTCCATCCCTGGAGACGGTTATTGTTAGCGTGGGTAAAGTGTATCCCATGACTTGAGAATACATCTGCCACGCAGAGATATATGGCGTCAAAGCCTCCTCTGTGCCATAGGGCTGGGTCTGCGACCCTATACACGAACGGCCCTCCATTTTCTTCACCCTCTCCAGCCTCCTTCTCTATATCTCGAATGCGCTTCGCTATGGTAGCGGCGTCCTCCTGAACCCCAACGTTCGGAGCGTTGTCCCTGCACCCGTACAGCTCCCTATACAAATACATCTTTCCATCCTCATCAACCGCAAACCACAGGCACGCATAGGGCTTCGCGTAGCCGTGGTCATAGCTCATAAGTCTCTGCCAGTGATTGGGTATTGTGAACGGTTTAATGACATGAGTATCTCTATCCCATTCTGTGAATACCTGGCCCTCCCAATGATCCCAGCTTCCGTCACGATAGGCACGCCGTAGCGCCTCTGGCAATCCTGCCAGGTCTCTGTCGTAGTTCTTGCTGAGGTGCGGATTGTCGATAGTCCTCGCTGGTATATAAACGAACTCATCTTTAAGCTTCCCCATCCTTCCATTCCACAGTTCGGCATCTTCATCCGCGATCTCCTTCGGGAAGTTCCTGTCCACCCACAGGTTCTTGACCCATCCAGACCCAGGCCCATTCGGGTTGGTAGCCCCAATAAAAATAGTCCTCTCTATCCCTGTCCATCTCATCCTGAACCTAAGAGCGCCGAACACGTCGTATGGATTCAGGGTCAGCTCATCAACCATCACAGCCGCAAACTCAGAGGACTTGAACTTCTCCGGGTTGTCCAGGTTCCTAAGCCTGATATATCCGCCTCCGTACTCTTCCGCTAGTCTAAAGTGTATGTCCCTTGAATCAGAATCCTTCAAAGTTCCAAGCCACTCTGGGAACTCTGTTTTCATCTTGTTTACCTGCCGTCCCATCAGTGTCGGGTAAGTCTCGCAGAACAGCCCCACCTCTACATTCCTAAGCCCCTTCTCAGCGTACCACCTCATCAATAGGTACACCAATCCCCATCTCCCAATATAACTTTTACCGCCTCCAGCAGCACCCCCATAAAGAATATACCTGAACCTGTCCAGGCATTTCAAGAACGCCATCTGCTTAGGAGTCGGGTTTATCAGCTTAATCAGGTCTATGTTCCCATCGTCATCCCTGATCAGGTCTATACTGTTCAAGTTAGACACATCTCTTATCTCGCTCAAGATCACACCTCCATAGTCTCATCATATACAAGCCCCATACCACGCAAGTCTATATCATCATGTATGGTTTGTATATTGATAGACACAGCTTTGGTAGTGATCTCCTGCTTTATCTCTTCCCTTTGCACCGGCTTACCAAGTATCCTGTCGATAACATACGTCGCAACCTTGGCCCGCACGCTCGGTGGAACCTCTTCTTCTCCTCCGCTCTCCATCAGGCTAGCTAAAGTTGTTATTGAAAGTTCACCAAGTCCGTCCTTGATGAGCATCTCCATTAGCTCTTCCGTGCGATCTTTTTCTCTGTTTGAAGATGTGATTGTATTGCTAGACATCTCTGCAATCTGATTATCTTCTTCTCTCCTCTTAACAGCACGAATGGTGCTTGCCACATCTCCTTCTCTTATTCTGTTCAGTGACTCCTTGATCCTTCGCTCTCGCTCTGACCTTGCTTCTTCCTTGCTCAACTTAGACACACTGTAGCTCATTTGATTACACCCCTTCTTGTTACTAAATATTCCATTATCCAATTTCTCGCTCATCGCCGTCCTTCCGTTAATATTATATTATACCATGAGTGTTATACTTAGTCAAGCTGCTGTTAGTTCTTAGGTTTCGTGCATATTGAGTAGCTACATATTACTACATACTACAAAAAGATACAATGTAGACTTGTGTTGTTACAAAAGTAGAGGGGTGGTGGTCAGGGATGTTTGGGTAGCTATATACGGCATACCATGGGGCCGCGAACCCTGATTCTAGCCGTATCCCCCGGGGGTCGGCGCGGATTGTATACAGTGAATGCAGCGATCCCTAATTATCAGAAAATTCTGCAAATGAAACTGTGTTGCAAAAAAATTATCTTTCTGCAAGGCAGCACTGTAGGGCAAAATGTAGTCAATTAAGTAATAGCTACCAACAAAACTATTTTGTAGGATAAAGAAAGTTAGGAGAGTCGAACTCTTGAGCAAGGACTATATAAGGGAGTCACAGTCAAGGTCGGGAAAAAAGTAAGAAGAATGTCAAAATCCTACACCGCAAAAAATCGTTCTCGAAAAAAAAAAAAAATGCTATAAGGAATGTAGATTTTTGTAAGGCCTCTGCCTACGAATATCAGCCCCTCCAAAACAACCCCGCAAACCCTGTCATAGCCTGATTGCGCAAATCTTAAAGTAACAGTTAAGTTGCGCCATTTTCCTTTTGCATATCTGAATGTTAACAATCATGAAATTTGCTCTCATGAAAATTACCGGCAAGAAATTCACGCCCTATTCTGTAACACCGGACACTATTACAATGCAGTCATAGCCTCATTTTCAATCTCGGCAAAACTACTGATACGTCAATTCGAATTTCTGATATGATTGATCCATCGAAAGGGGATAGCGAACACGGGGTTTTTGAAAGGTTTTTGTAATATCTTCGAGCTGCTGCACGCTCGAAACGACAACCCCAAGCACCGGAACCGAACATCGACAATGAGCGGGTACCGCTAATTGCGGCGCCGTAAAGAAAAATCCCGCCTACATATCGCGCAAGGAACAGGGAACCCGGAATCAACCAAGCCGCACGACGAACGCGACGAAAACCCGGTGCGTGCCGCCATTGTGACGGCAACGGGTTAAGCGGTAAAATCGGGCTTGGGGAGAGAGCCGGTAGAGCCGGTAGAACCTGTACCAGCGGAAAATCAGTACACCGTACAGACCATGGGCAAGAGCGCCAAGCGGGATTGACAGCGAGCAATACGTCAATCACTACCGCATGGAGTGAGCCCTAGCACGCACTACTTGCATCGTCTTACTTTACTACTTTATGGCCATAGGATATGACTTGTGGCTGATACATCGCAATGACGGACGGATACCGTCAATAAAGGCAAAAGTCCTTGACTTGCCACAATCGCGCCATTTGACGCCATTGTGGCAAGAATTAGGATTTTATCGCCTAGCCGTCAACCGACGGTAAAAATAAAAAACTAAATCGAAGGGAAGCTGAAAATTATGACGTGTAACATGAGCGCCGACGAAATGGCCGACAAAGCCGCCGAACGCGAACTGCTCGAAATTGAAATTGGTCACCTTGAGATGGCTGTAATCGACCGCGCAGAAGATATGACATATTACGCGCGGTGTATCAACTATGAGGCCAACAAGCCCAAGCCCGACACAGTCAAAATCTGCAGGCTTGAGATGGAGTTCGAGCGCGCCGAACGCGAGCGCGATATTTATCAGGATCGCTTGGATGTCGCGATTACGCGCCTAGCTTATGAATTTTGAGGTTTGAGAAGGGCTGAACCCTGTTCAACCCTTCGATTAGCTTCAAAATCCTACAATAATAAGGGAGTGTTTGAAATGACAACCGCAACGACGTTTCGCACGCTTGGAGATATCCGCGATAACGGTTACAAGCTTTCGGTTTCGGACGAAACCTTTCAGCGCGGCTATATCAGCAGGAAGATCGATCCGGCGCTGTCAAACAATACCCCGGTCCATGTGGCAAAAGGCAAGCGCGCGGGTAGGCTTTATTACCTTGCTCCATGTTTCAGTTCTTCCCAATATTGCGTCCGCCGCTATTTCTATGTTTTCGACTCCGACGGGAAGCTTGTTGCCTAGTCGATTTTGGGATTTGAGAAGCGCCGAAGCCCTTCGGCGCTTCAATTAGTTCCAAAATCCAACTCGAAGGAAGGCTGAATAAGATGAAGGGTAACAACGTTTCCGTTTCCGTGTCGGCATACTGTGAGGAAACTTACAAATCTTCGAACGTCAAGGCGTCGGTCAAAGAGCTAAAGGACGGATGCAAGGTTATCAATTTTGACGCCGTCTCTTGTGTCATACGCGACAAGATGTATCAGGACTTCAACATCATTTGCCGCGCGCGCAATGAATCGTTCGACTTTTTCCTTACAGAAGCGCTCACGACTACATTCGGCGCGCTCTTGACGTACACCGCGCAGGGCTTCTTCACCGATAACCATCGCGACTGCTTCGTTATGATCGAGTTCAACCGGATTAATGCGTCTTTCCTGCACGCTTCCCTTGACCACGCCGAAGTCATTTCAGAAATGCTTGACGGCGCCAAAATCAGGGTTTTTGTCGATCCTAACGACAACCGCTAGGCTTTTGGGATTTGAGAAGGCCGAAGCCCTTCGGCCTTCAACTAGTTCCAAAATCCAAGAAGAGGGAAGGGTTCACAATGGCAAGCGCAAAAGAGAAGTGGGAGTTGTTCAAGGCGGATGAATTTGCGGCGAAAGAACAGGCGTTTCAAGAAGCGGCGGCTGAATGTGTCAAGCTTGGCTGTTTTGTAGCACTGGCGGAACTTAAAAAGCATTTTATGGCGGAGTATCAGTACCGGAGATTTTTGGCCAAACAGTCTTTCAAAGGATGGAGAAGCTAGTACCGGGGTTTGGGATTTGAGAAGGCGCCATAACTGGCGCCTTCAATTAGTTCCAAAAACCACATCGAAAGAAGGGAAAGGCGTGGAAAAGAGAGACGCTGAATTCAAGGGGCTTGCTGAACTTGAAAAGCACCTTCCCAAAGCGTTGGCGCGCATTGAAGGCGCCGAACGGATTGCCAGAATCACGCGATATCAGATGTACCACTACATCGAACACGCCATGCTTAACGGACTACAGGCGTCCGAACAGAAGTATAAAGAGATTCTGGCGGACGTCGAACAGCAACTCCAGTTATTACACAATCTCAAGGTTGATTTAGTGGACGATCTGAACGGTTACAACCCGTTCGCTTGCCAGAATGAAACCACGAAGGGAGATAATTAAAATGTCCTTGAATTGTGTCAACCATTGCAAAAATTTCATCACGGCGGAACAGATGGTCGAATTGTTGGAGAACACACACGGAAGCGGTCTTGATGGAACGGCGGAACTACACCTTGGATTGCATTATAAGCGGCATTCCTTCATCGTGAAGCATTCTTTCCACTGCATGGACGAAAAAGGGTTTTATTGCGGATGGTCGGACTTTACCCTCATTGTGCCGCTAGATAATCCCTTCGACTTTAAGATCAAGTTCAACGGCAAGGTTTCTACTTATCTTGGCATTAAATACGGACTTCGTGAATTCCTCGAACAGCTCTTTCATGAAAGCATTTGCGATGTTGTGGACGTGAACCTGTACGAATAGGGTTTGACGTTTGAGAAGCTCTCCGTCATAGTTACGGATAGCTTCGATTAGCGCCAAAGCCGGAACGAGAGGAAGTGAAGCTATGCTAATCAGAATCCGGTACCTTTTGACGGAATACGGCGTAACTTACATCAACTACCAAGAGGAGGTAGAAGCTAATGGCAACTAAGTATGTTTTGCGCGTGTTCCATCAGGATTACGAAGAGGAATATATCTTTGTTTCCCCTGAATTCCGCAAGGACGCCGCGCTGGCGTTGTGGCACGCTAGGGGGGTTAGAGGTCTTGAGTTCTTGGAAAGGGAGGGTTTGTAATGGCGATGTGGCACAACACGATCGACGGCTTCAAAATGGAACTTGAACGCAAAAGCGTTGATACGGAGAATGGGGTTCAGTTCATCATTCAGTTTAAGGTTATGAATGGAAGCGCCGTGCTCTTTAGATGGAAAACTTACAAGTCTTGCCACAATTTCGAGCGTGATTTTAGCGATACTTTGACTTGGTTTAGAAGCGAGGATAATTTTCTGTATCTCTTGGGATTGCTTGACCGCTTCATCTTCATTGGGAAGAACGCAAAAGCCCTTACACGTCAAAAGACAAGGGAGGAAATGATTGAATCATGAATAAGAAAATGATTAAGCGGTTAGGCGAAATTGACAAGAGGATGAAGCGGCTTAACGGCGATATCTGCTCATGCCGTGATTTGGATAAAAAGCACGCGCTAGAAGCGGAATGGAACGCTTTAAGGAAAGAGCAAATAGGCTTGGAAGTGTTCAAGGGTAACTGGAATAAATGGGGTAACTAAGGCTTATGGGATTTGAGAAGCACGGAGTATTCCGTGCTTCAATTAGTTCCATAAACCAAAACGAAGGAAGGGTTCATTATGGCAAGGTTCACGGAATACGACAAGCAAGCGCAGGATTTTTGTGAGAAGAACAACGTGTTCATTAAGAAGAGTTTCGCGGAAGAGGGAGTCAAGTTCCCGAACGAACGCGAGGACAAAAACGACGTGCTAGCGCCTAGGGGACATAGGCATGATATGTACCGCATTATCATTTCGCGCAATGGCAAGCGCATTTCGTTGAAGTTCTATCAGTCCATCTCCGAAAGCAGGGGTAACGACCACTGCAATTACAAGAAACCTTCGGACTACTCCATTCTGGCGTGCTTGCAAAAGAGCGATCCGGGAAGCTTCGAGGACTTTTGCGCGGACTATGGATTCAATGAGGATTCTATTAAAGACCGCAAGCTATGGAAGAAGGTTATCAAGGAATGGGAAAAGGTTAAATACATCTTCGGCGATTGCTTGGAAGAACTGGAGGAGATTTGCTGATGGATAAAGACGAAGCTGCCAGAATGGCGTGTAGTCTGGCGTATGTTCGCGTGCAAGTGGATAAGCTGATTCACGGCGAAGATTGCAACATCATAGGCTTGCGGCATAAACTCAATACCACTTTCGAAAAACTGGAGGCGTTCGTCAATGGGGAAGAATAAGTTGGTACTGTCAACACCTAGGCATATGGGAGAACAGCATTTCATCATTTCTATCAGGGAGTTCTTCTACATGGAACCGGAAACACGCGCGCGCATTGAATGGTATGGCAAACGCTCTCATGGTATTGTGTTCAGAAAGAAAGAAGAGGCGGACGAATGGAGGCCTATTAGCGGCTTCGAAGTTGTGGCAAATCGGGACAGGTTCCGGCTTGAAATGATTGAGGAAGAATAGTATGAAGGTTTGTTTTGACATTGAAGAGAATGAACTAGGGCTTCTGCGTGAAGCAGTCACGTTTGCCATGAAGCACGACAAAGAGGAATACGAAAACCTTGACAGGAATTCAGACAACTGGAAGCTAATTGCGGGGTATTACACGTATCGTTGGCTAGCTCTTTATAAGTTGGAGTTCGCTTTGCTTGAGGCTATTGGAGGGCTTGAAAAGAATAATAGGGAGGGCTTATCATGAAAATCACATTGTCGTTATCTCGCTTCCTCGATATGGCGTATGAACACCGAGCGACGTGGAACTTTAGCGTTCCGGCACTGGAAGCTATCTTCGCGCAGATAGAAGAGTGTGAGGAAGAATGTAACACCGAGATTGAATTCGATCCCATTGCTATCGGAAGTTCCTATGCGGAGTACGAAAGCCTTCGCGATATGATTCGAGATAACGTGTCATACAGCCCGAAAGCTGGAGGGTATAGCGTCAAGTCGTTTGTAAAGGATTGTTGGTTCTTCAAGCTTTCCAACGGTCATTACCTGTTAAGCGCGTAAACGGCCTATACTCGCAATCTGTATAGTTAGGGGTGTACTGAATCATGCCGGCACCAAGTACGATTTTGTACACCCCTTCTAAATTCATTTAGGAGGTCTTGGCATGGCATTCAAAGCTACTATTCTCACCGGGCGCCAGAAGGTTATACTATTGGCATGCTATATCATAGTCTTGTTGTCCATGTGTTCATCGGCATATCATACCGACAAGCTGAACAAAGAGAATCAACTGCTTCATGCCCTTGTGTCACAGTTGGAGGACAGCGTCATAGAAACTAACCTGCGCTTGGATAAGATGGAGGCGGGGTTTGAAGAGCGTTACGAAGAGGCTTCAAAGCTGTATGAATATCTGGAGGCTATAATCAATGACTAGAATTTGCACGGAGTGCGGGGCGCTCATTCATTCAAGGCACAACGTGGAGGACATCGACGAACCGGTATGTTTTCTGTGCTGGCTAAAGGAGATAGTATCTGATACTGTATGCGGAGGGGAGATAACGATGTTGACCTGTGATCGCTGTGGTGTTACGTTGACGGCTAGTAATATCGTCAAGACCGAGGACGGCGCGATTTGTCTGGCGTGCTGCGAAGACGAAGTTGTGGAGGAGGAGTATTGAATGCGTAAAGAATGGGTCGAGCGCGACATCATTATCACACCGGAACAGCAAAGTAAATTCAGGCGATATCTGCGGAGGGTCCTGGAGTGCGGACAGGCTGCCGATATCCTGCAGTGCTGCCTTGGGAGAGATGGAGAAGAGGATTGTGAGCTGCTCACCCGTGAGTATGACGGAACTGTAGAATGTGCTGTTGAGTGGAACATGTACACTCACAGCTGCCCGGGATGGAGGTATGCCCTTGAGGATGACGAAGTGTTGAAGGCGGCTACTTTTTTATGGGCGGAAGAGATGGGCATTGATGGGATTATGGAAGGAGACATTTACATGGAAGAGAAGGACGTTGTGTTGACCGAGGAAGAAGTAGAAGAGGCGCCCGAGGTTAAGGCGCTTGGTGAAGCTATGGATAAAATGTACCATGGACTGGCGGAGGTAGCTGGAAAATGCCTTGAGCACGCTGCCCGCAACGGCGCCAATGGATTCAGCAATACAGCCACGTTCGAGACCGATTGCGGGACGTTTAAAATAGTTGGCCAGCTCACCCTTTCTATGGAGTGTGTTGGCAAGGACACGGAAAAGGACGATGGATGACAAGTTAACTAAGGAAGAGCTGGCGTCTGAAATCAGGCGCCTTAGTGATTGCATTCATTACATGGAGGATAGAAGGGACATCTTGATTGACCTTCTATCCTCAAAGCTGGGGAGGGAAGAATGTGGAGAGGAGACCGGTTAAACAGGATAGCCTTATTACGTATGGAGATATTTCAGCTGGCGCAATCAGGCGGGCGTTGGACAAGAGAGCTACGGCGCTGCGTAAAGACAACGCATGGAGGATAACGTGTTACGCTAGGTTTGCCATGCTTCACGCGCTGGACGGCGTCATAGCTTTGTACTATACCCGGACGCCGGACAGTATCACGGAGAGGAAGCCAGACTATATCAAATGTCCAGATTCACGATACGACAAAGACATCTTCAACTTCCTAAAGAAGAACCGAGGCCCGTGTGTCAAGTACGAACTAGGCTGGGCGCAGTCGAACGCGAACGTGTGGATTGAGGAGGTCCGGTTCGATCGTCCCTACCCCGGCATTGTCTGGGGCATTGTGGAGTGCGATAAGCACGGGTTGACTAGGAGGACACAAGAAGAGATTCATGGTATGGCGTCAATGCCGGAAGTGTATAGAGAATACGCATGGGAGTTGGGCCGTGAGCAATCTCCAGACTAAACAGTACATAGGACAGATCAAGGCGCTGGAGAAGTGCCGGGAAGGAGGCAGGAGGGGAACGCTTCTTAACTGTGGCATGGGGACAGGCAAGACCCGCATGGCTATTGAATGGATGAAGGAGTTGCTGGCAAATGTCCCTAGCGGACGAACACTTGTTACGGTCATTGCGTGTCCGGTTGCGCTACTGCCGGAGCCAAAAGCTATTAATCCGGGCGGATGGATGGGACAGTTCAGGCAGTGGTACGGAGACACGCTACCAGTATTGTATATGGGGCGCAAGGGAACGACTCGGGAAAGGGTCAAAGAGATGGTTGACCTTTGCAAACAGCACGCTTCCGGGAATATGGCTGGCGTCCCGCTGGTACTGGCGCAGAGTTATGATAGCTGGCGTCAGCCGGAAATGGCTAGACTGCTTTCGTCTATCGGAAACACTGGTTCGTTCGTCCGGCTTCTTATTTGCGACGAATCCCATCGGTGTAAGAACCCTACGTCACAAACTACGAAGACCATGCACAAGTTCGCGGACAAGTGCGACTATACCTTACTGCTGACGGGTACTCCCATGCCTCACACACCGCTTGACGTATGGGCTCAGGCGTACATGTGTGACGTTAAAGCCTACGGCGGGAGTTACTTCGCCTTTCGTGGTAAGTACGCTATCATGAGACAGCTGGAGGGCCGGGGTCAAATGTTCGTCGGAATGAAGAAGAACATGCTGCCAGAATTCAAGTCGAGGTTTGACACACTGGCGTATACGTTGACCGTGGAAGATGCCCTAGACCTGCCTCCGATCACGCACAATATCTTACATGTGACATTGGGTGACAGGGAGCAGAAGGCCTACGACCAAATGAAGAAGCAGTTGATGGTTGAAGTTCAGAACATGAAAGATTCTAACGACATAACAGCTGCTAACATCCTGTCACAAATCAGTAAGCTTAGTCAGATAACTGGAGGGTCTATCAAGGATGAAGCAGGAAACACTCACATTCTTGGTTCTGGTAAGGCAACAGCGGTTAAGGAACTACTTGTTAACGATATCCCAGAATCCGAACCAGTCGTTGTCTTCTGTCGATATCGGGCGGATATGGACAGAGTATCAGAGGCATGCAAAGCGGTTAATAGGGAGGTGATGGAGCTATCGGGACGGAAGAAGGAGTTGGAAAAGTGGCGGTCGGATTCATCGGGGTCTGTACTAATTGTTCAGGAGTCAGCTGGAGGCGTTGGTGTCGAACTCCAGAGGGCTCACTATGTTATTTATTTCTCCGTCAATTACAGTCTGGGGGATTTTCAGCAGTCGATAGCGAGGCTGCACCGAGCTGGGCAGACGATGCCTGTTACAGCGGTACACCTGATAGCACCTGGAACGATTGACGAAGTCATAAGAGATAGCATTGATAAGAAGCGGAGCATTGTGGACGCCGCGCTCGGGTACGTAGGACTTGATCTTGAGCGCGACACAAGCGTTGACTATGACTGGTCTGAATTGTGGGAGGAAGAGTAATGACCACTGAGGAGTTTAAAAAAGTATTTGAGATGATGTCTGATATTCACAAGGAGCTTTGCTATGTGGCCAGCAAGCTTCATCTTGGAGGATATACGGAGCTTAGCGCCTCGGTCAGCAAGGCAAAGGAAGTTGTCAAGGAAGCGGCTAAAGAAGTTTCTTTTGAGGCAATGTTTAGAATTGTGGGAGGAGTTGAATAGCTTGAACGAATACCAGATCATGGCACGAATCCTTGACTGCCCCTATTCTCTCAAGAATAAGAAGCGGTGCAAAGGGGAGGACTGCACCATTAGCAACGGGTTCCGGTGTGTCTTTTGGGTTGAACAGATTCTCAAGTGGGCACAGGAGGGAAAGGCGTGCCCGATGAAGCGGGACGTCTTTACCGATTGTGTCCGGCCAGAGGTGACAGAGTAATGGATGATGAGCGCGCCAGACTTCTTCACGACTTGGCAATGGCAAAGAACGCCACGGCAAAAGCAAAGACGTATATAGACAAGCACTTCGGTACAGAAACTAAGTACGACAAGATCGACCTGTGGATTTACAAGGCTGACTCCCTCCTGCGGGACGCGCACCGAGCCCTGTTCTTTATGTGGACTGAGGAGGAGTAGCTGAGTAACCATGAAGGAGAGCACGATAGTAGCTAACTTCTTCGAAGATATTAAGAAGCTCCGGGCAGCCGGAGAGAGGATCAAGTTTATCAAGATTCATGGAGGCCAGTGGACATCAGGGCAGCCCGACGTTATGGGATGTTACGAAGGTCACATGTACGTTATAGAATTCAAGAACGAGACGGGCCGCGCTACTAAGAGACAGGAGGTGCAGCTTGACGAATGGTCAAACACCGGCGCTACATCGATGATTATGCGGGATGGGAGGGCGGCAGTGCTGGCGATAAACCCAGAGTGGGAGAGCTTCTTTCCTACAAGAAGGAAGTCAGGGGCGGCAGGAAGAACGCAAGTCATTCCAGAAAGCTTCGACCTAGAAGGAGGGTAAGAACATGAACCTATTTGTCTCAGCATTTTTACTGACCTTCTGTCTTTACGGAGGTGCTACAATCCTACTTATCATAGCTGGGATGGTTATGGATAAGATCGACAGCGAGTGTCATGGGTTAGGGTGATGGAGATGTTTGGGTCTACCTTCGGGTTCTTGTTTGGTCTCATAGCGGCGTGCGCCTCCGGGTTCCTGCTTCTGGCTGTTATGGACTTCGTAGTAACATACATCAACATTAAGAAGAGGGGTATCAAATAGCATGGATACTTATAAGCAGGAGTGCATAGCTAAGGCCATGAAGCTTATCGAAGCGGCACAGGTTGAGATCAATGACATCGACGGTTGCTACCACATATTCGAAGACCTTGGCAGGATTATCGTTGACTTAGGGAGGGTGTAACTATGGAGTTCAATGAGGTGGAGACGATCGCCATCGGTAAGATGAGCGATAAGGAAGTTGCCGGTGCTATCATCAACTACAAAGATAAGATCAAGCAGTTGAACGATGAAGTCGATAACGCTAAGGAGGTGTACGCTAAACTTGAACAGGAGTTATTGAAGAGGTATGAGCTTGACGGGTGCACCAGCACTACATTCATTGACCCGTCCGGCAGAAGGCGCACGCTGTATGTGTCAAGGAAGATCAACCCGATTGCCAAGTTCAGCTACGGTGATCAAGACAAGTCGGAAGCTTTCGCTAAGATGCTCAAGAACAACCACATGGAGCACCTGCTAAAGAGGACGTCGGGGGAGATGATGAAGAGCGCACGCGCCGTGTTTAAGGAGCTGTTCGAGCAGCTTGGGGAGTTACCCCCAGACATGGCGGAGTTTGTCGAGGTCAGGACTGATCAAACTATCAACATGAGGTCACTGTAATGAAGAAGTTTAGTGTTGAGAGCATAGCGTTTCTGGATCAAGCCCGTGTCAATCTCAAGAATGCAGTCATGATGATGGACGCTCATGAGGGCAACGGGCCGGAGGAGCAGCATTACATTATGGAGTTGTACTACATAGCTAATCTCCTTGAGCGAGCATTGGAGGGCTCAATCAAATGAAACGTGTATGTGTCTGGGCTGGAGAGGGAGGACGGTGTTCAATGTTAGGCATTACCTGCTACGATAAGTGCAGGGTAGGAGCGACGTACCTGTATGAGCTGGAGAAGAAACTTGGATGGACACGAAAGAAAAAGACTGGGGAGGCTGTTAAGAATGAGCAGTAAAGAACTCGCGATCGCTGATGTGGATAAGAACCTGGCTAACTTTGCCGTATTCTCTTTGGATCAAGATGAGATCGCTGAACTCAGGGCAGACATGGGTATGGGCGGAGGCAAAGACCTCGGTCGTTTCGACATGCCCCGTGTGAAGATGCCGGGCTCCGGGCTCACTGTTTTCATTATGCCTGACGGGTCTACACAGAAGACCATAAGGGGGATTATCGTTGCGTTCAAGGACACTCGTATCTTTTATGCTAACCCGGACACACAGGGTACTCCGCCGGATTGTACGTCAGAGGATTGCTGCGCTGGTTTTGGAAAAATCAGGCCGGATCAAACGGTTGCTGGAACTACAGAGTGTGCCAAGTGTCCGCATAACCAGTGGGGCTCCCATCCCAAGGGCACTGGCGGTAAGGCCTGTTCGGAACGCAGGCTCCTCGCCGTCCAGATGGAAGATGGTCTGGTTCCCGTACTTGTAAACTTACCTGTAACATCTGTAAAGCCGATCGTTGAGACAATGCGAGCGATCGTAAATAGTCACAAGTCTACTATCAACAATTTCATTGTAACCCTGTCCCTGACTGAAAAAACAAGCAATAAAGGTATCAAGTACGCTGTTGTAGGTATCGATCCTTCTAGCATTACGCCGATTGATCCGAGCCTTAAACCGGTTATGAAACAGCTCCGTCAGGCGGCAACGGCTATGCTCGATACGATTCCTAAGCAGGAGATTGTACAGGGTGACTACATCGAAACAGAGGCAAGGGGCTTCGATAGCGGGGAGGGTATCTGATGAGATTCAGTGAAGATCGGTACGGAGATATTTACGACGGGTTGTTTGACATTAAGACTGGTGTAAGCAAGGCTCTCAGTGGATGCATGATTGCGTCTGATCAGGTTTTGATCGAGCGCCTGATCAAGATCGCTGATGTTGCTGAGAACCTTATGTTCCAGCTGTCCTTCAACGGAGCGCACTACGAAGACTCACCGTTCTGCTCTCCAACATGTGCCAATTATAAGGATGACTAGCAGGTAACTAGACTATAAGGGTGTGTCGGGGTATCATTAAAGGGCTTCACACCCTTCTCGATATCCCGACACAGGAGGTCTGACTATGAATAAAGGGTACACTTGCAAGGATTTCTTTGGGTCAATCTTCGGTCATCCGATCATAAAGAACATGTATATGTACACATGGAGCCCCGGGCACAGAGGTGGAAGCACCGCTTCTCACAGGTGCTCTGAGATAGAAACAGCATGCAGGAGAGTTGACAAGCGTAACGACGCTTACTTCGGACTGGCTGTTACATACCAGCCTCTCAAGATTAACGAGCGAGCAAAGGCAAAAGAGATAGACGGTATCACCTGCTTATGGCTGGACATTGACTTCGACTCTCCGTATCGGAGCAAGGAGAGACTTCCAAAAGACCTGAACGACATCAAACCAATCCTTGAGTCCATGCCTCCAGCTACGTGGTGGGTTGATTCAGGGTACGGATTTCACTGCTACTGGGTTCTTGATGAGCCATTCATAGCGAGGACACAGCTGGACAGGGGTACCATAGGGCTCACGGTCAAGAGGTGGAACACCATCTTCAAGAGAAAGTTCAATGAGGCCGGGTTCGATCTGGACTCAACATCACCGGCGCAGATACTCCGGGTTCCAGGGACGTTCAATACCAAGAACCCAGAAGAGCGTAAGCTAGTAGAAGTTGTGTCTTACTCAGAAGAAACGTATGACTTTGATTCACTGTTCGAGCTGACCTATTCACTGGCCGGAGACGTTAAGGACATTGACAACGTCACCATCAATTACAACGGGACATTTAATATAGACACCAAAGCCTGTATCAGCGACGATATCATGGACTTAATAGAAGATGCTCTCCCTAAATTCAAAGTGATCTGGTCTGGGGATAGGGAGTATCCATCGCAGAGCGAGAGAGACCTAGCTATAGCTACACAGCTCAAGTCCATAGGCCTTGACGATCAAACCATAGTAGACGCTATGATTCAGAACAGACGTGAACTCGGTGGTTCCATAGCCAAAGAAAAGATTAGGCCAGACTACTTCATGAGGACGCTAAGCAAGGCCGCCTCTTCTGATATGGTCATGTCTACTAAGGTCAAGGTCAATCAGATACTAGCAAGAGAGTCAAACGAAACCGTTTTCAAGGACGATGATGACGAACCCCAAGCTGACTCAGAGGCGCTAGAAGAAGCACGATCGGTAATAGAAGATTTAGTCGGTGTGAAATTTAGAAAGCTGATCAAGCTGTGCACAACACCTCCAAGGTATGAACTCAAGTTCAGCGCTGGGCCATTGAATGCTTCAATCATATTCCCATCGATCAAAGACCTAACAAATCAGAAGTTCTTTAGGGACAGAGTAATGGAAGTCACAAACTCTTACTTCAATCCAATGAACAAGAAGAAGTGGGAGAAGCTCATGACTGTATTGCTACCGCTGTCCGAGGATCAAGACATGGGAGATGTTGGTACGGATACCGGAGAGTTCATGATGAAGGTTAACATGTTCCTCGATGCTATAGGGTGCACACTAGACAACGACACAGATGATATGAAGAAGGTAGGGGCCTTCTACAGAATCGATGAAGGAGATAAGGTCTATGTCTATATCAGGCCTATGTCTTTCATGTCATGGCATAACAGGGAGGGGTTCCCGGAGAGGCTGAACGCGCAGCAGATATGCATTCACCTCATTAATGCCGGGGCAAAGTCATCTAGGGCAAAGGGCCAGTCACTCATGAAGATACCTGGCTACCTTTCAGCTGACGGAGTGGGGGTGTAGGTTTGAATTTTACGCACGACCTGTCAAAGGTATACCTCAAGAGGTGCCCGTGCTGCCAAGAAGATGCAATTGATATCGATGTGTACGGTATCAGATGCATGCACTGTGGTATCGAGATGCCAAGGGATTTTGGAAATGGTGGTACCGTTGATGGGATGATCGGAAGGTGGAACACGAGGAAGAAGTACGGGACGGAGATGAACAGGAAGCTTGTTCAGGTCAAGAACTATTCTAAGGAGGGTGCTGTGCTATGCGCGTAAGACTTTTATATCATACACCGCTGAGTATAGCGGCGCACGCCGGTCGTACCTGCACCGGCAACGAGGCAGATGCTTACGAAGAGGAAGAGAATGTTGAGCTGTTCCTTAGCAAGATCATTAAGAAGGGCCACGAGTCAGTCCTTGAGCACATTACGTATACGTTCAGGATTGAGGGCATTAGCCGGGCTCTGCTGCAGGAACTAGCCCGCCATCGTCATATCAGTTTGTCTGTGTTATCAACCAGGTACACCTTATCCAGGGACATTGCCAAGTCTATTGAGAACGCAAGTGAGTTTGTGGATGACATGAGCGAGTCATTGTCATACGATTTCATGTGCGCTTACTGGGATTACGTGGCTGAGCTCAGGAGAGAAATTAGTAACTCAAGCCCAAGGAATGACATCATTAAATATTTCATCCCTGAGTGCTTCCTTACTAACGTAGTGATGACTCTGAACGCACGTGAGCTTCGCCATATTATCAAGCTCCGCTCCGCTCCTGGAGCACTCCGTGAGTTCCGTGAGCTGTGCGCTACCTTCTTGTTTAGGTTCCCAGAAGATCACCGCTTCATGTATGAAGATGTGTACCGTCAGGGAGGTGAATAATATGAATATCCTTAATCTGTTTGCTGGCATCGGTGGCAACCGAGCCCTATGGGACGATGAGCATACTGTCACAGCTGTTGAGATTGACAACGATATAGCGGAGGTCTACCACAAGAGGTTCCCTGATGACTGCGTAGTTGTGGCGGACGCGCTTCGTGTTCTTGAAGCTGACTATCATATGTACGACTTCATCTGGGCTTCGCCTCCATGCCAGTCACACGGGCAGTACCGGCACAACGTTGGGGTTCTGGGCAAGGGCTTCATGCCTATAGTCCCTGACATGACTAGCCTGTACGGCACCATCGTGTTTCTCAAGACATACTTCAAGGGCTTGTGGTGCGTGGAGAATGTCCAGCCATACTACTGGCCCCTGATCCATCCGAACTCCTGGCTTGGAAGGCACACGGTCTGGTGCAACTTTAGCATCTTCTCCGGGTGGCATGAGCCCAGCGGCATCCGCTCAAAAAATAAGATCGGTGATTTCAAGGATGCAGAGCTGGTTAAGAACAGCAAGATCAAGCACAAGAGGCAGGTTCTACGTAACGAGGTTGAGCCTGAGATTGGAAAGATAGTCCTTGACGCAGCCATGGAGGCTTTCAATGAATGAGATTAGAATCTTTGGGCCTCCTGGTACAGGCAAGACTACGTCACTTGCAAAGTTTATTGCGCAAGCTGTTGGAGAAGTCGGAAGAGACAAGGTTCTTGTCTCTTCCTTCTCTAAGGCTGCTGCTCAAGAGATTGCTGGCAGGGGCATTGATGTTGACAAGGGTAACGTTGGAACGCTGCACGCTCTTTGTTACCGAGCTATCGGATCGCCTGAGATAGCTGAACTTCATATCGATGAGTTCAATAGGGAGTTTCCTCAGCTCAGGATTGAGGAGCAGAAGAAGTCTGCGATAGACACACCGGAGGTGTTTGAGAGTGGCGGGCCGGATTACCTTATGCAGTATAATCTTCTCAGATCAAGAGGAAGTAAAGCGACTAATGATCTTATTTCCAGAAAAGACTGTAATCATAGCGGAGGAATTGTCTCGCGACAGCTGTCAGCTTTTATACAGAAGTGGGAGGATTGGAAGTCTGCTAATAACCTGTTTGACTTCACTGATATGCTGGTTATCGCAAAGGAAGATTTTGAGACGTTCCCTGGTAATCCCAGGATAGGATTCTTCGATGAGGTACAGGACTTCAACCCATTAATGATGGAGGTGGTTCACCAGTGGAGCAACGGAATGGACTATACGATTTTAGCTGGAGACGAAGATCAAACAATATACTCTTTCATGGGCTCCAGTCCGACCGCCATGCTTGG
>QMCD01000821.1_pt1 | contig 30992 bp, 22 predicted proteins | sample 1821841 | NCBI WGS metagenome assembly QMCD01 (sample SAMN01991225, study PRJNA193472) | Termite gut metagenome, whole genome shotgun sequencing project. | isolation source: worker | host: Macrotermes natalensis | reverse complement strand
GAATGCCCAGAAGCCAACGGCGAGTCTTTAGGAATCAAGTGCGAATGCCCAGAAGCCAACGGCGAGTCTTTAGGAATCGTCGGAAAGTCTTTAGAGGAGAGTGTAAAATAAAGTGGGAATGGCAACCAAATCCTGTTCTTAATTCCACAGGCACTCTCTTTTATGCCAATTGCTATATTTCAACTTTGTTGCCCCACTAGGAGTCGAACCCAGACATACAGAACCAGAATCTGCTGTGCTACCATTACACAATGGGGCATTTTTGAGGTGCAAAGATAATAAATTATTCGATATATTTTTACAGAAAAAACATGTCAATTGCTTACTGATATTGTATTTCTTACTATTTTTGCCGGATTAAAATTTAGAATAAAAAAGATATGCAATTTGAAAATAAATGGAACCAGCTCGCTTTATTGTTGATATTATTCGGGGTAAATATCATTATATTTAGCCTTATTGCAAATTTTACGGCAGAACTGTTTTTTTGTTCAAATACATTAGATTCCACCTCGGCATTACGCTATATGAACAGCCTGACAGAAATAAGTGTTTTCGGATTGACAGCGTGCTTATTTGCATATTTTGTAAACAATGGTAAATTAATATCCTACCTGCAAGTTAACAAAAGTATTAATCTGTTACAATGTATTTTGCTAATTCTTATTTTTACAGTAAGTATCCCTGTCCTATCCGCCATTATTGAATGGAATGCAAATATCCAACTGCCGGAACTTATGTCGTCCATAGAAAACTGGATGCGAACACAAGAAGACAGCGCCGCAGAAACGACAGCAAAACTGTTGGCAGGAAAAGGAGCAGGCATCTTATTAATAAATTTATTTACAGTAGCACTCATTCCTGCTATATGTGAAGAGTTATTATTTCGAGGGGCGGTTCTCGGCTGGCTTAGAAGTTCATTAAAGAATATTCACCTTGCTGTTTTTCTAAGTGCTTGTATTTTTAGCGCTTTTCACATACAGTTTTATGGATTTGTTCCGCGTTTGTTATTAGGATTATACCTGGGTTATATCCTTATTTGGACGGGGTCTATGTGGAGTAGTATTATTGCCCATTTTATCAATAACTCTATGGCGGTCATAGCTGCCTATCTGTACAACAATCAATTGATTGATACCAATTACAGCGACTTTGGAAACGTTGGCAATAATTATATTTTGATTATTGCATCCATCCTGCTGACAGCAATCTTCCTTTATTTCCTATACAGAAAAAAGAATCAAGAAAATAAGTACAATCCCGAACAAGAGCATTTGAAAAAAGATTAATGTAACAAGTTCGGGATCAAATGAAGTTGCTTATAGTTTAAAGTTTATAGCTTTCAACTTTATAACTTCCCTTAATCAAACAAATAAAACCCCGAACTCACGTTAATGTAAGACTGGTTTATTTATAATAAAAACCTAAAGGGTTAAAAGAATTGATTTTCTAAATTATTTCAACTGATTCGGATGGTATCCAGCCTTTATTCCCGTTAGCAAAACGGACTTCTATCCAACTGCCTGCTTGATCGGTAATTTGAACTTTCAAGCCTTCATGTACAGTAAACAAATCCGTTCCCGAAGTATCAGGAGTGCTTTTAACGGTCAGTATTTTCTGCATAATAATTGCCTCATCGGTTCGATTTGCCGATTTCGTTTGCAATATAGAAAAAACGATACTCAAAAACAAAAAAATAAACGAAATACAAGCAATTGAGAAAAAACCTTTTCGCCATCCGGCAGATGAAAGAATAAGCATCAAGGCAATGGAAGCACAGAAAACTATTCCTAAAACAATCGAAAGAATTGACCAGGTTTTTGCAGAAAACAATCCTTGTATGGCAGAAATCCATGCTTTGAGAAAAAATTCAGGCTGTGTTTCCATTTTATCTATCGTCTGTTGATTGACAAAATTTATATTATGCTTGATATCTTCATTAGTAGGTTCTAAACGCAAAGCCCGTTCATACCACAACAAGGATGTAGCCAATTGCCCATCTTTATAATAAGCATTTCCCAAATTATAATAAACCATCCCATCAGCATAGCCCTTCTGTACTAAAGAATCATATAAAATAATCGCCTGAGGATAATCCTTTTCATTATAGGCTTGATTAGCTCTATCAAACAATTCATTAGAAAACAAGCCCACCAAAGGACATGTTATAAAAAACAATAAGATTAAATATTTTTGTATGTTGTGCATAATTATTTCTGATATTGTTTAAAACAAACGTTTTATAGTATATTTTAGTATGATTATTCACTTCATTATCATACTCCAAAACCTACTTTCCGCCTACTTTCTCCCCTCCAAAATTATATTTCACACCCAACAAAACATTAATTCGTTGACTTGGGTAGTCGTAATAGTAGTAATTCCGTTGACAAGCAAAATTATTAACATCCAAAAAGAAAGACAGGCGTTTCGACCAGATATATTCAAAATTAAAACTGAAATCCAAAAATGTTTTCATACTTTTAACTGCGATATTGCCATTACTTAAAAATTCAGGACGTTTTGCACCTGCATTAATATAAAAATCCAATCCGAACAGGAATTTTTCCAATAATAAATATTCCACATCCAAACCGGTAATAAACATCGGTTTATACCACGCCCGTAATAAATCGGAAGAAGCAGGGATACTATAATGATTAAAATCAGCATTGAACGTAAGCCAAAGCATATTTTTTAATTGATATTTCAAATCAAAATGAGCATTAAACTGATTGATACGTTCTTCTAAGACATAGAATGAATTTGTGAACCATGAAATAAATGCACCGGTAGTATCATGAAGTTCCAACACATCATTAATAAATATAGGCATATCACCATAAATTCCATAAGAGGCTCTTGCACCAATTGAAAGGCTACGAGATAATCCTAACTGTATTCCGGCAAAAACATTAAACTTTTCATCTTGAAATCCTAACACATTAAAATAGTCTGCGAAAAACGGATTTTCTCGCATAAGAGATAGATACGAATTTTTCTCATATCCGCCATCCATTCCTGCATAAAGGGTAAATATTTCCGGAACAATATGTAAGCGGAAATCTATATCAGGATAAATACGTATTTTATTTTTATCTCTATTTTCTAAATCAAAATCTAATACAAGGTTAAAACCTGCTTTAAAATAATATTCCTTATACTTGAAAGTAACATGCGGATTCAAATTAAAGAGAATATGTTGTCCAAATGATGTATTTAGAAGTTGGATTGGAAAACGATTGGTTGAATTGTGAAAATAATCTAATCCGACTTCTCCGCCCACATTAAACGAAGAAAAACGTTTCAGTTTAATATCATGATTTAACGCAGCTAAGAAATCCAACTGATGTTCTTGTAAATGCTTACCTTGGAAAAAATCATAATTTAAAGTATAATCCTGATTCAATTTACTACTGTAAATATCATTATTGCTAAAATTTACTCCTGCAAACACATGATGATAATTCCGGCGAATATCTTTGCCTTTTATTTTCATTTCAGATTGATGATAATCAGGATGGGGAACAGAATCAGGATGAAATCCATATAATTGAACCATTGTATGTTCATATCCGGCATTGGCATTTAAGGTAAATCCTTTTTTGAAAAATTTCTGTACATAACCTTCCACTTTACTGTCGCTAAACGAGGAAGGAGCGTAAGTTTTTATCGTTCCCCATGAAGAATGGTGAAATACCCTTGCTCCATACGCTAATTTAGTAGAACGTAAGCTATTCGTTTCAAAATCCAAATAAGGAGTCCACGGATAGCCAATACCCAATTTAACAAAATTACGATACAAACGGGCAATCTGGTCTTTCCCTACGCGGGGAGCCTTGATGACTTCCGGCGTAAATGTCGTCCCGAATGCAGGGGCAGTAATATTATATTGAACAGGTTTTGTAACCTTTACCGTATCGGTAATATTTGCTTTTTCGTTGATTTTCTGTTGTGCGTCACTCAAAGTCGGACTGAATGCTGAGTTAACAATCACATCGTATTGAGATTGGGCAGATAGCAGGAAAGAAAATCCACAAAATAAAAAAAGTAAAATAACTTTCTTCGCCGCTTCCGTCATTTTGACCATAGGGAGAAAACCCTTTGTGAATTGCTTTTTTGCAGGAGATTGCCACGTCGTTCGTGCCTTGCTCCTTGCAATGACGCTCTTTTGTAACTTTCCGTAACTTCCTGTAACTTCTATCTTGTAATTATTCTTGATCAAGTTCATCGGTTTCGTTATTTGGGGTTTGAGAATTATTTTCGTTATTTTCATTTGTTTTTGGGGTTTGAGAATTTTGCTCCTGGTCAATTGCATTTTCCAAAGCAATAATCCTGTTGTACTTCTCAGTTGCAATTTGTACCAAATCTTCCCCATCATAATTTTCCATAATGCTTTGATATGTATGTTTAGCTTGGAAGGAATTTCCTTTTTCCAGATAAATATCTCCCAGTAAAATATAACTTTTTGCCAGCCAATAATCATGGGAAATACTGGTAAGGACTTCAAATATTTTCTTTTCTGCCTGATCCAAATTTCCTTTTTTATATTCTATATATGTAAGATAATACAAGGCTTCAGATACAATCTCCGATTTATTCTGTTTGGATAAAATAGTATAGTATTTTTCGGCTTGTTCCAGATTGTTGGTCGCTATTGATGAACGGGCAATAAGCACTTTTGCTTCTTCCTGCATTTCAACACTTGCTTTGTCATCACTCAACAAAGCTGTAGAAACAATAATTGCGGAATCATATTGTTGCAATTCCCAATAGCAACGTGCCCTTCCTATTGTTCCGTCTGTTTTTTGAGAAGGAAGTATCGCCTTTAGCTCCAATTGACCATAATAAGACAACGCTTGGCTATACATCTTTTTATCAAACAAAATATTAGCAGCATTCAATAAGGATGTAGCCAGGAAATGTTCATCCCTACTTTTAATAATAAACTCATATCCCTGCAAAGCCTTTTCTTTATCGGAACGCATAAAAGCACATTCTGCCATATAATAATTGGCATTTACAATAAATATTCCATCAGGAAATTGATGAATATAATTATCAAAATCTTTTTCAGCTTCTGAAAATTTCTTATTGAAAAATTTTTCCGATGCTGCATTATACATTACCGAATCTTGATAAGATGCTGTAATATTGGCAAAAGAAACTCCCCGAACATACGCAAAAAATTCATCCACATTACCTTTAGCCGTATAAATGTTTTCTATGTTTTTCAAAGCAATACTTGCCTCTTGCGTATTGGGATAATCCGAAATAACTTTTTTGAAGACGTCCAATGCCTTGTCATCCTGTTCGGTATTATAGTAGATGGATCCCATTTTTACCAGTGCTTCTTTTACCAAAGGACTTTGCCGATTATTCTCAATAAAAGATTGATATGTTGCCAGAGCTTCGTTATTCTGTCCGCGAGAAAAATAGGTATTGGCAATTTCGTATTGGGCTTCCATTACATAGGGAGAATTTGGATATTGATTGGCAAGCAACTGCATAGTTTGAATTTTCTTGTCAAATTCTCTCAAACCTCCTTCCGATTGTGCCCGCTGATAAAGTGCATAATCTGCATTATGGATATTCATTTGGATAACTTTATCGTATTGGGCAATTGCATTGTTGAGTTCTGAAAGCATGAAATAGCAATCTCCTGCCCTGTTATAAGCATCCGAAACAATATTTTTATTGGTAACGAGTGAACCCAGTTTCTGAAATTCCAGGAATTTATTCAATGCCGCTTTATAGTTTTCCAATTTAAAATCGGCATAAGCGCCATTATAGAAAGCCATAGGATATTCTTCCGTGAATTTAGCCTGTTGAAGCGATAAAAACAAAGTATATCCTTTTTGTGCCGCTGCATAATTTTCTTTTCGGTAAGCTATTTCAGCTTTCCAGAAAATAGCCTGTGCGTATACCTGTGCATCAAAATTATTCAAAGTTGCTTTTTCAAAATAGCTATCTGCTTCATCGTATAAACCATCATTAAAAAGTTCCAGTCCTCTGAAATAGGTTACCCGCTGATATGCCCGCAACAAAACAACACTTTTGTTATTGATTTTTTCCAAAGAAGCAACTGCAGCCTTATAATTTTTTGTCGTCAGGTAAATGGTAGACAAATACGTCTCCACTTCATTCTTACGCTGCGAATGAGCATATTCATTCAGATACAATTCAAATGCCGATATTGCACTCACAAAAGGATTGGAAGATAATTCATACTGCAATTTTGCATATTCAAACAGAGCATCTTCGGTAATAGTTTGATTTATTTTCAGATTATATGCAGATAAAAATGCCAGGGAAGCAAATTCTTTTTGATTGGTTTTCAGGAAAGCATCCCCAAGGGAAAAATAAGCATACTGATTGAGTGTATCATTGTCGCAAATACCTTTTTTCAATAACTCAATAGATTGATTGTATTGCTTACCTGAATAATAACTATATCCACTCATGTAATAATCATCACAGGGAATAGCAATTTGTGTGGTAGAAAAATAATCTTCAAAATAGGGAATCGCTTTTTCATATTGCCTAAGCTGAAAATACGAATGAGCAATCAGACGATTGATTTCGGAAATCCGCTTCGATGAACTTTTTCCGACCAATTCATCAGCCTTTTCCACCAAATCCTGGTATCTTCCTGTCGCAAAATAAATATGAGCAATATAAAAAGGCACAATTTCCGAATAAGTCGGTTCATTTTTCAGCTGCTCAAATCCTACCAATGCCGCATTATAAGAATTTTCCACATACAAAATATGGGAATAATAAAAAACAGCTTTATTTTTATACTGGCTCTCCACTTCGGAAGCCTCTTTTAATAAAGGTTTCGCGCTGGCAAAATCATCCTGCATAAAATACGAATATCCTTTTTTGAACAAATATGCAATATATTCATCGGTACTCAACACGCGAAGTTCCGTTTTTGCATACGCATCCAATGCCTGTCCGTATTGACGCTTTTCAAAATAAAAATTCCCCAGATAAAACCACAAACGCTGAATATGCGGATATTCGGGATATTCATTCATGAAAAACAATGCCAATTTTTCCGCATCTTCATGATAGAGAAAGACCGCACAAACTGCTGCATGATACAAAGATGATTGCTTTTGCAGATTGTATTTGTCTTCGATGGCGTCATAAACTTCTTTAAACATCTTCTTCGCCGAGCCATATTGTTCTTTTGCAAAGAGTTCATTTGCCAATTTATATTCATGTTCGGGAGAATGATATGCACGCGTTTTTTGTGCCGAAACAGTGTACGAACACAATAATATTGCAATAGCAATCAAGAGCTTAATTCTTAAAACTACTAATATTTTCATTTTACTTATATTATTCTAATAGTTATACAAAATTAGTGTTCAGTCGTTTCTAATTTCTAAAAAAAACGATTATTTTTCAACAATGGATTTTTAATAACATGGAGTATGAAAAGTCCGTTGGATACTTATTTGAAAAACATGTATTTTTGTAAAAAAGTTTCGGATGAAAACAATACACAAAATAATTAACGGAGACAGCCGTCAAATGAGCGAATTGGAAGACCGTTCCGTTCATTTGATTATCACTTCTCCACCATTAAGTGCTTCCTTGAAGGTGGAAACGGCGAATTTGGATAGAGAGATGGAATACAAATATAAAGAGAAATTTAAAAGCATATAGCATTATGATACACAAGCTTATTTTAAGAAATTTCAAAAAGATAAAAGAGGAAACTTTTTTCTTCAATAACTTTGATTTGATAGTTGGAGCTAATAACAGTGGTAAAAGTACTGTTTTGCAAGCATTGTATATATGGCAGTATTGTGTTAATCAGTTTAATCTCACCAAAAAGAATAGCGGCAGTAGTGGGATACAGGTTATTTTACCTGATTTTACGGCTTTGCCGCTGCCTGAATTTAACTTATTGTGGAAGGATAAAATATCTAAATCCGGAAATAAAGAAAATCAAAATATTTTTATAGAAATAGATGTTTACTGGAAAAACACGGTTGGTGAAGAACAAAATTTATGTGTGCAAATGTACTATCAATCTCCACAATCAATTTATGCAAGTCCGCAGAAAGGGTGGTCTGATTTTCGGAAAATTGCAGATGACAAAAATTTTCCTCACATTGTTTATGTTCCGCCTTTTTCTGCTTTAGAAACACAGGAAGTGTGGAAAGATGATGGCAATGTTCGCCAAAATGTAGGTAAGGCACAGCCTGGTTCAGTGCTACGTAATTTGCTTTATCGTGTTATTGACAGGGTAGATGTTGAACCCAAAAACAATCCCGACTGGAAAGAAATAAAACAAAAAATAGAGGAATGGTTTGGGGTTGAATTACTATTACCCCAATATGAAAAAGGAATCAGTACGAAAATAGTATCAGAATATAAAGCAGAGACAAATAAAAAAACTTTCGATATTATTTCTGGGGGTAGCGGTTTTCATCAAATACTTACATTGCTGGCATTTATGTATGGTTATAAAGGTACAACTACCATACTGTTTGACGAACCCGATGCCCATCTCCATGTCAACTTGCAACGGCAAATTCTTAATTATATCAGACAGCATACGAAAATACAGTTTTTGATAGCTACTCATTCCGAAGAGTTCATAAGAAATGTCGATGTAAGTTCTATTTTATCCATCTTACCAAATAAGCCCACTCGTGTACAAGCAAGTAGTTCGGTAATTGCTGCGATGAGCGAAGTTGACAATATTGATGTAGTTCGCACACAAGATAACTCGTATATCCTTTATGTAGAAGGTGAAGATGATGAACGGATACTGTCAGCTTGGGCAAATACATTGAATAAAACGGAAATTTATCAAAAATTTTATCCGTACATTTTGGGAGGTTCTACAAAAAGAGAGATGAAGAATAAGGCTGATAAGCACTATCATGCACTTAAGGAAATTGTTCTTGAATTAGAACGAGTAATTTTATTGGACTATGATACCAGTGACACCGCATTTCATCCAACAGAGCGTGACCAGCCTGTTTTAAACGAATGGAAGCGAAAGAATATCGACAATTATTTGCTTGTTCCCGACGCTTGGAAACGGGCAGTTCAATCATTGACAAAAGAAGAAGGTTTATTTCTACAACCATACAATGAGGCTATTGATACTTTTTTTGCAGAACAAAATCTGACACTTCCAATAGGTAGTACTTGGAAGAATGTTAAAGCACAGATTTTTTCCCTTGTCGATGGAAAAAAATTATTGTTTGAAAATGAAGACTCCCTTTTTAACAGAATAAAAGATGTTGATGCTTCACAAGTAAAAATCAATCGCTCGGCTGTAGCTGCCGCAATGACAAAAGAAGAGATACACGAGGATGTTGAAAAATTTTTTAATAACCTGACAAAAATAATATCTTAAATTATTATGCTCTGCAGAAAAAAATCAGTAAATATTAAGAGAACTTATATCTAAAGAATAAATATTAAATATTGTAATAAACCGCTTTCAATTTAATCCAAAACGAAATAAAAATACTACGCTGATAATTTTTATTCCTTCCTATATTTTTCCCAAATTTCCCAATAAAATATATTTATATATAATGAACGGGAAGAGCTCCCGTTGAACGGGAAACTTTCCCGTTGAACGGGAAGAGTTCCCGATGAACGGGAAAGTTTCCCAATGAACGGGAAGAGTTCCCGTTGAACGGGGAAGTTTCCCAATGAACGGGAAGAGTTCCCATTAAACGGGGAAGTCTCCCATTGAATTATTTTATATCCCAAACTTTCGAAATAAATAAAAATTATTATCTTTGTACAATAATTCATTTTTCAGTAAAAAAATAAAAAATCAAATGTATGAGTACAAAATCAAGAAGCTACGCTCAACAAATTCATAGCGCACATTTAATGGCAACAGCCCTTTTAGCAAATCTAGAAATATTAAAAAAACGTGGAATGACAGAAGAATTTATCGCTGAACTTAATGCTACACTTGACAGCGTTATTGATAAAAACTCTGAACAGGAACGTCTCAAAGCCGAACTTAAAATGGCTACCTTTGACTTGGAAACACTTATGACGAAACTTCATGCTAAGATGAAAGAAGCTCTAAAAGTAGTAAAGCTCGAAGTTCAGCAGCAGCAATGGAAAGAATATGGAATTGACCATAAACGATAAAAAATGTTGATTTGCTTATTTGTTTATTTTCATATTTATAGAAGTGAGCAAATTAATAAATTGACAAATTTGAAATTATAAACATGAAAATTCCAAGCATTGAACAAATACGGTATTGTGATAAATATACTATCGAAAATGAATCCGTATCCTCTATTAATTTAATGGAACGGGCAGCCAGGATATGTACTTCTTATATCGAAAAGTTGTTTCCTGAGAAAATTTCTATTGCTATTTTCTGTGGAATAGGAAATAACGGAGGAGACGGACTGGCAATCGCACGTTTACTGGCAGAAGACGGATACGACAGTTATGCTTTTGTATTAAAACAGGCAGCTTCTTTTTCCGGTGATTGCGAAGAAAATCTAAAAAGATTGGAAAACGAATATCCTCAGCGAATAAAAATCATCCAAAGTGAGGATGAGATTCCTGCTTTAGAGCAATATAATTTGATTGTAGATGCTTTATTGGGAAGCGGTTTGAACAAGCCTATCGAAAAATCCTCTCTGCTGGCAAAAACAGTTAAAGCAATAAATGTTTCTTCTGCTTTTGTTTTCGCGGTAGATATGCCTTCAGGATTATTTGCCGAAAAAGCGATGGATATTAATTCTATTGTTGTAGAAGCCGATTTTACGTTGAGTTTTCAATTTCCAAAATTATGTTTTTTCTTTCCCGAAAATTATCAGTATACAGGGGAATGGAATATTGCCGACATTGGCTTGCATCCCGAATGTATCCGCCAAATCGAAACTGCCAATAATATGATTGAGCAGGCATTTATTAAAAACACCCTGCATTCGCGAGGAAAATTCGCCCATAAAGGAAATTTCGGACACGGATTGCTTATCGCGGGGAGCAAAGGCATGATGGGTGCGGCGGTTTTAGCTTCCAAATCGTGTCTGCGAACAGGAATCGGATTGTTGACTGTCCATATTCCTGAAATCGGCTATTCCATTCTGCAAACAGCCATACCAGAAGCCATGATAGAATGCGACGAAAACGAAGAGCATTTTTCGGGAACAGCATTTAAAACATTGGATAAATACAATGCCATTGCTATCGGTTGCGGTTTGGGCAAAGATAAGCATTCTGCCGAAGGATTAAAAAAACTGATTGGCGATTTTGGAGGCTCTATCATTTTTGATGCGGATGCGATAAATATTTTAGCAGAAAATAAAACCTGGCTTGAATTTATTCCGCAAAACTGTATCTTTACTCCGCATATAAAGGAATTTGAACGGCTCACCCACCCTGTTTCCAACTCATTTGAACGGATGGAATTGCAAAAAGAATTTTCAAAACGATATAAATGTACGCTTGTCTTAAAAGGAGCACATAGCTGTATTTCTACCCCGCAAGGAAATTGTTATTTCAACACAAGCGGCAATCCGGGCATGGCTACAGCAGGAAGCGGCGATGTCTTAACAGGAATTATCCTTTCGTTACTGGCACAGGGATATAATTCTACACAAGCAGCTATTATCGGAGTTTACCTGCATGGCAAAGCAGCAGATATTGCCCTGCAACAACAATCCTACGAAAGCCTTATTGCTTCCGATATTATTGAGAATATAGGAAAAGCATTTGGAGTGATAAGAAAATAGTATTTCCGCTTTTATTAACAGAATAAATACAATAAATTATCTAAAAACAAGTTTTTAAACCATACAATAATAGATTTATTTTCAAAGAGTATGTATTTAAAACGAATAATCAACTTTATATTTTTCCTGTTAATATGTAATTTGTTTTCCGTAGCTCAATTTGATGTTGCGGTTGGCGGTTGGAAAGCACACATGAACTACTCCGAAGGAAGCGATATCGACAGGATAGACAATATAATTTATTATGGAGCTAAAAGCGGTGGAATCGCCTGCATTAATACAGATGATAATTCTATAACTTTTTTAGACCGGGTAAAAGGATTAAACGATGTCAGCATTCAATGTATGCGGGCAAGCCAAACCACAAAAACACTTATTATCTGTTACGAAAATTCCAATATTGACTTATATCAAAACGGAAAAATTTATAATATTCCTGACCTTTATAATAAATCAATGGCAGGAGACAAAACAATATACAGTATTTTTTCTCGCGGTAATTATGCTTATCTGGCATGTGGTTTTGGTGTTGTTATTATTAACTTAAAGAAAAGAATTATCTCCGATTCATGGATTTTTACTTTAAACAATCAAACTTATCCGGTTAAGGATATAAGCATTACAGCAAACAATACTATATACGCCGCAACTGACTTTGGATTGTTGAAGAATAATATAAATAATCCTTTCATTAAAAATTTTGCCACATGGGAATTGATTGAAAATATTTCTACGCCAAATAATAATCAATTCAAGCAACTGGCATCTTTAGAAAATTTTGTCTACGTTCTAAAAACCGATACCGTTTCCTCTAAACCGGAAAATGTAATTTATACCTTGAATAATCTTTCATGGGAAAAAGATACGCTGATTAATTTTAATCAATATGAACCAGATTATGGATATGAATTTATTCGCTCTTCTTTTGATAGATTAATAGTTGGGACAACGCGTGGAATTATGTCTTATCAGATAAGCCAAAACACAAACCAAGTTATTGCGAATAACGATTTTTACGAAGCTTATTACCGTCCCACTACTGCTATTTTTGATAGTAAAAATATGTTATATGCAATATGTGAAATAATCGGATTAAATCATGGCTCAACATATCTTGACAGGTACAACATTGCCTGCCCTGCTCCGGGTGCTGTTTCTGCCATAAAATGGAGAGATTCAAAATTAGTTGTAACTCATAGTGCACCCAGCGATTGGATTCTTCAATGGAGTCAAGGTTATATCAGCATGAAGCAAAATAATCATTGGTCTTTTTTCACTCCAACTACAGACCAAGATAATATCCGTACTATTTACGAAATTGTAAACCTTGCCATTGCCCCTTATGACACATCTATTGTATATGCAACATCATTTACGCAAGGATTACTTGAATATCAAAACGACAAATTCGCAAATTTTTATAATTATAAAAATTCGATATTAGATACTGTAAATTATGGGACAACCCGTACAACATCTCCTGTTTTTGATAATCAAGGAAATCTATGGTTGGGAAATTGGGGAACAAACAAACCATTAGTTGTTAAGGCTAAAGATAATACATGGAAATCTTTTTCCTCTCCTTATAGCAATATTAATTGTATTGAAGAGATTTTTATTGACAGCCGGAATATTTTCTGGCTATTGTGTCAAAAAGAATCGGAACTTTTATTATTTAATAATAATAATACCCCTTTAGTTACCTCTGATGACAGATGGACAAAGTTGACTAAAACTACTTCCGATGAAGATGGATCCTATAGTAACATTTATGCTATTGATGAAGACAAAGACGGAAAAATCTGGATAGGAACAGATAAAGGATTACGGGTATATTCCTATCCAAGTCGTTTAATGGAAAGCCCTACGACTATCCCAAGTCCTATTTTATTGACTACATCTACCGAAGTAGATACGGTTGTTGAAATCTTGCTCAATTTTGAAATTATCAAATGTATAAAAGTCGATGCAGGTAATCGTAAATGGGTCGGAACGCAAAATACAGGTGTGTTTTTATTTTCGGAAGATGCTTCTAAGGAACTATTTCATTTTACCAAAGAAAATAGTCCTTTGCTTTCCAATACAATTCTTTCTATTGAAATTGACGGAGAAACAGGAGATGTTTTCTTCGGTACCGACAAAGGATTAATATCTTTCCGTTATACGGCTACCAACCCAAAAGAAACGTATGATAATTTAAAAATATTTCCCAATCCGGTACGGGAAAACTTTAACGGATATATTACTATTGAAGGATTAAAAGACAATTCGGAAGTGAAAATCACCGATGCGTACGGAGGATTGGTTTATCGTACATTGTCAAATGGTGGAACTGCCGTATGGGATGGACTACGATTTAATGGACAAAAAGCGGCTACAGGTGTATATTTTGTTTTTATCAACGATGAAAACGGCAAAGAACGAAAAGCCGGAAAGATTTTATTTATCAAATAGAAGAATGCTCAATGAATACACGGGAAGAAAAAGATACCATGGGAATAGTTCAGGTTCCTGCTGACGCTTATTGGGGAGCACAAACACAGCGTTCTTTAAACAATTTCAAAATTGGTGATATAAAAATGCCAATGGAGATTATTTATGCTTTGGCTGTTGCCAAAAAAGCAGCTGCTTATGCCAATAAAGATTTTGAGATATTGCCTTTAGAGAAAAAAGATATTATTTCACAGGTTTGTGATGAAATTATTGCAGGGAAATTAGACGATTCTTTTCCGCTGATTGTTTGGCAGACCGGTTCGGGAACACAAACCAATATGAATATCAATGAAGTGATTTCCAATCGGGCGGAAATCTTGAGAGGCGGAAGTTTGGAAAGTGAACAAAGATTTATTTCTCCAAACGATGATGTCAATAAATCACAATCCACCAACGATATGTTCCCTACTGCGATGCGCATCGCCGTTTATCAAATTCTTGTCAAGAAAACCATTCCATCCCTGATTGCATTAAAAGAAAGTTTTGAAGCCAAATCCTTATTATTTAAAGAAATTATCAAAATCGGACGTACGCATTTAATGGATGCTACTCCATTAAGATTGAGTGATGAATTTTCGGCTTTTGCTTCGCAATTGGATTTTGGAATAAAAGCATTAAAAAATACCCTACCCCACTTGTCTCAACTTCCTATTGGCGGAACTGCTGTTGGAACAGGATTGAATACTCCAAAAGGCTATGGCAAATTAGCTGTTGAATACATTAACACATTTACAAAAGAAACATTTTCTGCTGCCGAAAATAAATTCGAGGCAATGGCTTCGCATGACGCTTTTGTAGAAACAAGTGGAGCTTTGAAGCAATTAGCTATCAGCCTCACTAAAATTGCCAATGATATTCGATTGCTCGCATCCGGTCCTCGTTGCGGATTGGGAGAGCTTAACTTACCGCAAAATGAACCCGGATCTTCCATTATGCCCGGAAAGGTAAATCCAACACAATGCGAAGCCTTAACTATGGTTTGTGCTCAAGTAATCGGAAACGATACTACAATTAGTTTTTCTGCTATGCAAGGACATCTCCAATTGAATGTTTTTATGCCCGTCATTGCATATAACAGTATTTTATCCGCAAAATTATTAGCCGAATCCTGCGATTCATTCCGTATGAATTGTGTGGATGGAATTACTGCTAATGAAACCGAAATCAATAAACATTTGAATAATTCATTGATGCTGGTTACGGCACTCAATCCGCACATCGGATATTATAATGCAGCAAAAATCGCTCAATATGCTTATGCAAATAATCTAACTTTGAAGCAAGCTGCGGGTGAGTTAGATTTAGTTTCCCAAGAAGATTTTGACAAATGGGTTAAGCCCGAAGAAATGGTCTAAATTTTAGTAACAACTATCAATATGAACACCAGAAAACTGAAAAAAGCAATAAAGAGATTGAGGAAATTGCCTAAAAACAAATACCTTTTCTATTATCTGAAAAATAAAATCAAACATTTTTATTTAAAATTTTCCAAGTCAAACAAAGTTGCTTATCCATCTACTATCATGTTAGAGTTAACCAATAAATGTAATCTTTCCTGTACAACTTGTGCACGGGAATATGATTACGGCAAACAAATGGATCAAGGCATGATTGGCGAACAACAGGCAAAGAAAATCATTGACGAACTTTGGCCCTATTTAGATTCGATTGGATTGACTGGAATGGGAGAAACATTTCTATATCAAAATATTGAAAATATTGTAGATTACATCAAATCGAAAAACAAAGGAATTATTATTTCGATTTCCACTAACGCAATGCTTCCCAAATTTTTGGAGCAGGCATCTAAATTAATCAACAAAATAGATACGATACAAGTTTCGATTGACGGTTTGAACGAAGTGTATGAATCTATCCGAAAGGGAGCAAAATTTGAAGTTTTACAATCAAACTTGGAGACCCTTGCCAAAATGTGTAAAGGCACACAAACTACACTGATGATGAATATGGTAGTTACAAAAGAAAATTATTCCCAAATGGCAGATTTGGTAAAATTTTCCGAGAAAATCGGTGTACAATATATGGATTTCACGATGTTTAATTTAGCTGCCGTTACCCAAATCGACAAATCGTATTATGATTTCTATAAATCTTCGGAATTTTTATCTGCTTTAGATTCTTCAAAAGAAATACAAAAGCAAGCTAAGAATGTAACCGTTAGCTATCACAGTTTTGATACTGACCATAGTTTTCAAAAATGTCCATTTCCCTGGAGTCATTTTTATATTTGCTGGGACGGATATATTACTCCCTGCTGTGCCAAACCATTTCCAAAAGAAATCCATTTTGGAAATGTGTTTGATAATAACGTAATAGACATTCTCAATAGCGATAGTTATCTGAAATGGAGAGAAAAATGGAAAGAAAATAAAACACCATCATTTTGTGAGAAATGTCATTTTACGGCATAGGTTTACCATTAAAGTTCTCAATTATCTAAAAAAACATTCAAATCTTCAATTAAAAAGCATTATCTATAATTAGATTTTCAAAACGCAAAAGTACAATTTTTCAGGCTATGGAAATTCTATTCCACCGTTCGGCTAAGGTTGCAAAAAGGCGTAACGTTCGGACGACGATTCGTTGTCTCGTCCGCGTTATCCAAACAGGTTTTACCAGCAAAATTATGTTTATCTTTGTAAAAATAATACAATGTCAACAGGCTATAAATTGTCAACATATAAAATGAAAAAACGGACTGATTTGTTTTGTGATTTATCAGGCAGGGCCTCAAGTAAACAGGATATTGTATAAAGATATGTTTGATTTTTCAAATCAAATGGGAAGAGATAATTTAATTGACAGATTAGTAGAAAAAAATTGGGGGGGGAAGTAAATGTTGCGAAATAATACAATGGGAAAAATTGGTGCGTTGGTAACAGGAATGGCTGTACTATCGTTTGCGGTTTCAATGATTTTCGGATTATTTTATAACACAATATTCGCAAGCTGTCTGGCAAGTGTTTTTATAGCTATCGGTTTTATACCATTTATGGTTTCCCTGTTCTCGAAAAATAAAGCTGCCGGAAACAAAGCCGTTGGGTTGACAGGAATCATATTCGCCGCGATTTATGCTACAATCATTTTTTTGGTTTACTATGCCGAAATAACTACTGTGAGAATGAACGGCACACTAAGCGATGAAGCATTATCGATTATAAGCTACGGACATCTCGGAAGTTTGTTTTTTAATTATAATTTGCTTGGCTATGCCTTTATGGGCTTATCTACGTTTTTGATTGCGTTCTGCATAGAACCAAAAGGTAAAAGCGACAAGATTTTGCGAGGGTTGTTATGGGGGCACGGTATATTCTTTTTATCTTGTTTGTTTGTACCTATGTTTCCTGTATTTACAGCGGGAACAAGTGATATGGCTGGAACAATCCTGTTAGAAATATGGTGTGTATATTTCATGCCCATCTGTATTTTAGGATATAGATATTTTAACAGCAACAGAAAGGAAAATGTATAAACAAATTGGCGAAAAGACCTTATGTTCTTCATTCGTATGTTTAAACAATGTTTATGCAGATTCTGTTCTCCGTTGGAAGCAAAGCTATCGGTAAAAGGTCAAAAAGAATGAAAACAGTACAAACGATAGGTAAAGTCTCGTCCGAACAGAGGGTATGCTTAAAAAAATTTGAGTGACTATATTTTTTATTCATGGAATTAAAACATCTCAAATAAAATTTTAACTTTGTGAAAATATTTTATTATGCAAGAGTCAATCACTATACGCAATTTTGGTCCAATTAAGGAGATAGAAATTAACGATATACGCCCATTTACCGTTTTTATTGGTGAATCGGGTAGCGGAAAAAGTACAATTATGAAAGTACTTGTGCTGTTTCGTTGGATTTATAAAATGGTTAATATACGGTCGTATTTAAAACACGCCAATATTTCGAAATCGCCTTTTGAGTTTGATTTCAAATCATACTTAAACAATAATGGAATTTCAGATTACCTGAAACCTGAAACTGATATTATTTACCAAAAAGGCAGCATTATCATTCATTATAAAACTGCACTTAGATCCTCGCCAATATCTGTTCCAAAAGAAGAATTGAGCTGGGAGAAAATGTGTTTTATTGCAGATAAAAGAAACCTTATTCCCGATATTCTTGCTGCAAGCAAGATTTCGTCTAAAATGCCAGGCGAAAAAGCAGTAAAAATAGATGATGCAATAAATTTCTTTTTAAGAGAAACCTTTAATGATTTTATGATTGCCTCAGATAAGCAGTATGTTCCCGAATTGAATCTTGATTATCTGGGTGTCAGATATTTTTCAGAAGAAACAAATATGGGAACAAAATATTTCATTGAAGGAATTTCGGAAGACAGGATACATCAACCCATAAAATTGGAAGATGCGTCGTCGGGTATGCAGACCGTAACACCTTTGTCTGTAATTATCGAATATTTTTCAAAACATTATGATTTTAGCAAGCGATTCAATAATAAGGTGATTAAGTTTTTATCCGACATTGACAGTCTCAAAGATTTCCGTTCCGACCTTAACATAGGTGATATTCAACACAAAAATATTCATTTTCACATTGAAGAACCCGAATTAAGTTTATATCCAGAGAGTCAGCGAAGTTTAATCAACTTTATTGTAAACCGCTGTTTTATAGAAAAGCACAATGATTATAATATGACTGTTATGATGGCAACACATAGTCCGTATATTATCAATCACTTGAATTTATTAATTAAAGCAAATGATAAATATAAATTGGTTGAAGGCGCAAAATTAGCGTATGAAGATATTGCTGTTTATCAAGTGGATGAAGGCGAAATTTATGATTTGAAAATTCAAAATAAACGATTGATTTATACAAATCCTCTTTCGGATACAATCAACAATATTTATAATGAATACAAAATGTTGTAACAATGAAAGAGTTATTAGAGACAGATTTCATCAATCATTATAACCGACACCCTGAATTACCTGTTGAGACTAATATTATTCATTATTCTGTCAATGATATTGACTTTGAAATAAAAGATGAAACAGGAAAAAAAGACAGTGCTGGAAATGATATTTACGGAATGGCAAAATATTCAAATCCCAATCAGTATCGAATAAACATAATTGAGTACGAAAAATTTATAAAATCTCTTCCTGCAAGAGTAAAAAATACAAATGCCATAGGAAAAGATGTTTGCGATTATATTGTTTATTCGGAAAATCAACAATATTTCTTACTGAATGAACTGACAAATACTGCTCCAAAATTTATAAATGAGTATGAAAATCTAAAAGGGAAGCAGGAGGGTAAATTGGTAAAAGCACAAAGACAATTGAAGTGTTCTTTAGAAAATGTTATCAAAGTCCCGACAATCCATACTTATATTCGGCAATTTATAGCAAAACAATGCTGTTTTTTTAACAGTTATTCGGAGGAAATTACAGAAGTAAATGCCGAGCAGGCGTTTAACCAATTAGATAATATAGAATATTTCGAACCATCGAAATTATCAAGTCCGGAAATTGAGGCATTTGGATTTGAATTTTGGGTGTTTTCTGGCAATCAAATTTATTTGTTGGAAGATAATTCGTACAAATCTAAAATTAGAAAATGATAGAACAAGAATGAGCAGACTAATTTCCAATGTAACCTTTGCTAACATGAAGTTTGGTCCAAATACGACCTCAGTTACTGTCAAAACACCCGCAAGAGAAGAATTTGTCATTACTGATTGCCTTGAGTGTAAACATCCTTTGTTTGTTGACGGACCTAGGATATACTCCGGTAAATATGAGTATATTGGCTCTGACAAGTTGAAACATCAGACTAAAGCAATTCTTATTAGATTTCAAATACCGGATGATAATCTTGATTTTTATGAATTAATTGTGTGCGAATAAATCGTTTCTCCCATTCCCTCGATGCTATCGGTAAAAGGTCAAAAAGAATGAAAACAGTACAAACAAATTGGCGACAGTATCCAATTAGCAAAACCCCATCCGAACGTTGATGTTTATTTTTGGTATAAACTCAAGTAAACGGGGTGACGTGAAGGTTTCGCGAGTATGCGAAAGTATCCTTTCGAGTGACAGCAAGGTTTCACGAGTACGTGAAAGTATCCTTTTGGGTGACGGCAAGGTTTCACGAGTACGTGAAAGTATCCTTTCGAGCGATGGCAAGGTTTCACGAGTACGTGAAAGCATCCTTTCGAGCGACAGCAAGGTTTCACGAGTACGTGAAAGTATCCTTTCGGGCGACGGCAAGGTTTCACGAGTACGTGAAAGTATCCTTTCGGGCGACGGCAAGGTTTCACGAGTACGTGAAAGCATCCTTTCGGGCGATGGAAAGGTTTCACGAGTACGTGAAAGTCGCTCCGGCATCTCTCCGGTTTGGACAAGGCTATGAAATGTCTCGTCTGTTCCATCCAGGCAAGCTATACCTGCAAAAAGAAAACAAACAAAGCCCTGTCAAAACAAAACGACAAAGGTAGAACCTTTGCCGAAGGGAGCTCTCTTGATAATAATTTTTGTATCACTACAGCATTTTAATCTGTTAAAAAAATTATACTTTTGCTTCTTGATTTTCAATATTTTTTAATAAATATAATTATGTATAGAACAAATACTTGTGGTGAATTAACGCTATCAAATGTTGGACAAGATGTAACTCTTTGCGGCTGGATACAACGGTCAAGAGATTTAGGTGGAATGACTTTTATTGATTTACGGGATCGTTATGGCATTACCCAATTAGCTTTCAACATGGAAACCAATCCTTCATTGTGTGAACAGGCACGCACATTAGGCAGAGAATATGTTATTCGTGTAAATGGATTAGTTGCAGAACGCTATAATAAAAATAAAAATATCCCTACCGGAGATATTGAAATCATTGTCAATAAAATTATCATACTGAATGCTTCAAAATTGCCACCCTTTACCATAGAAGACAATAGCGATGGTGGAGATGAACTGCGCATGCAATATCGTTATTTGGATATTCGCCGAAATCAGGTGAAAAACAATCTATTGTTTCGGCATAAATTGGGCATAGAAGTTCGTAATTATTTAAATAATATCAATTTTGCAGAAATTGAAACGCCTTTCCTAATCAGTTCCACTCCCGAAGGAGCGCGAGATTTTTTGGTGCCATCCCGTATGAATAAAGGTGAATTTTATGCCCTGCCACAATCTCCGCAGACCTTTAAACAATTGTTAATGATTGCCGGAATAGATAAATATTTCCAGATTGTCCGCTGTTTTCGTGACGAAGATCTTCGTGCCGACCGTCAACCTGAATTTACACAAGTAGATTGTGAAATGTCTTTTGTAGAACAGGAAGATGTTTTGCAGATATTCGAAAACATGTTCAAATATCTTTTCAAAGAATTGAAAGGGCTTTCTATGGATGATTTTGAACGTATATCTTATGCCGATGCGATGAAATTTTACGGAAGCGATAAACCGGATTTGCGTTTCGGAATGCCTTTTGTTGAGTTGAACAATGTTCTACAGCATCGCGATTTCAAAATTTTTAACGACGCAGAACTTATTGTCGGGATTTGTGCTGAAGGTTGTGCTAATTATACACGCAAGCAATTAGACGGATTGACCGATTTTGTAAAACGTCCGCAAGTTGGAGCTAGCGGACTGGTTTATATTATATGTAACGAAGACGGAAGCTATAAATCATCTGTAGATAAATTTTATTCGCAAGAAGACTTACAAGCTGTTGCACAGAAATGCAATGCTAAAGCGGGTGATTTGATTTTAATTTTATCCGGAAAAATGGAAAAAACACAAAAAGCATTGTGCGAATTGCGTTTGGAAATGGGTAATCAAATAGGATTGCGCAAACCGGATGAATTTAAGCCATTATGGGTGATTGATTTTCCACTGCTGGAATGGGATGAGGAAACCGAACGTTTTTATGCCAAGCATCACCCGTTTACTGCTCCCAAGCCGGAAGATGAATCTTTGTTGGAAACAAATCCGGGTGCAGTTAGAGCCAACGCTTACGATTTAGTGATCAATGGTGTGGAAGTCGGAGGTGGTTCTGTGCGTATTTTTCAGCGTGATTTACAAAAACAAATGTTTAAAGTCCTTGGGTTTTCAGAAGAAGAAGCACAACAACAATTCGGTTTTCTGATGAATGCTTTTGAATATGGTGCCCCACCCCATGCCGGAATTGCTTTCGGGTTTGACCGAATGTGTTCGGTTTTCAATTCGGTAGATTCAATTCGGGATTTTATTGCTTTTCCAAAAAATAATTCGGGACGAGATGTAATGATTAATGCCCCGTCAATTATTAAAGAAGAACAATTGAAAGAATTAAGTATTTCGATTATAGAAAACCAGGAAAATAATTAAACAAAAAAATAGGCTGTCAGTTTTGACAGCCTATTTTTATAAAAACAAAAAATACTATTTAACTTCTGTTTTACCTTCACATTGTTTTTTCTCACCGCTTTTGCAACATTTTTTGTCACTATTTGCACAGCATTTTTGTTTGCAGCAAGACATTTCATCCAAAAGGGCTTTCTTTTCGTCAAGAGTTAAGTTATTCCAATTGTCAAATTTTGCTTTCATTTCAGCACACTTAGCTTCTTTTTCTGGACATTGCTCTTTCTTTTCAGCATCACATTTCTCTGATTTTTCTGCCATTTTCTTGTCAATACAAGCTTTTCTTTTGGCAACAAGTTCTTCTTTCTTTTCTGCCGTCTGATTATCCCAATTTTTCCAGGCTTCCATATCGGCTTTTTGTTCTTCTGTCATTTGACACTCTTTTTTACCTTCGCATTTTTTTGCACATTGCGCAGTAGAATCTACTGAAACAGCATTAGGATCCGGAACTGACGGATTATTATTACATGCAACAAAAACAAAACAACAAATACTAATTAATACTGCTAATTTTTTCATTTTCTTTTTTTAATTTTATTAATAAATTGATTTTTAAAATGGATACAAAAATACATAAATTATTTCAATTATCAGACTATTGTAATAAATTTTAAGGATATTCCATAAATTTTATCTAACTGACCAATGATTTCTTCAGTATATGATTGTATTACTTCAAACGTAATTAAGGCGTTATTATTGTTATACCCATTTTCTTTGATTGTAATAACATCATTTTTCAAAACCTGCATAACGACATTCATCAACGAATAATCAAATTCAGCCATATACACATTTCGAATGGTATTCTCTATAATATCAGCATTTTCAAGAGTGATTTTTGCTGCTTCCCTATAGGCATTGATCAATCCACTCACACCTAACTTTGTTCCACCAAAATAACGAACAACAACAATTAAAATATTTTTTAAATCAGATGAAATAATTTGTCCATAAATAGGTCTTCCTGCTGTTCCCGAAGGTTCCCCATCATCATTCATTCTAATTGCCGGTGTACCGATATGTCTAATATAATAGGCATAACAATGATGTGTGGCGTCATAGTATTCTTTCTTAAGTCCGGCAATGATTTCCTTTACTTCATTTTCTGATTTCACAGGATATGCCAATCCTATAAAGCGACTGCCCTTGTCTTTAAACAAGCCTTCCGCTTTTTTTAGTATCGTTTTATATGTATCGTCAAACATGATTTCTATTGGGAATTAATTTCTAACTCTTAATTAGTTGGTATAGCATCAACAAAGCCCGAACAGATGCCTGTCGAATGACACGTTCTCTACCCGTTCCAAAAGAAAAACATTGTGTAATGGTTTGTTGTTTATTTGATACAGCAACCCAGACTGTCCCCACCGGTTTTTCTTCGCTTCCCCCACCTGGTCCTGCAATCCCTGATACGGCAACTCCATAATCTACTTTATAAATATCCAATAAATTCTCAACCATTTCTTTTACTGTCTCCTCGCTAACAGCACCATGAAAATCCAATGTAGATTGTTTGACTTGTAAAATCCGGTTTTTTATCTCGTTGGAATAAGCAACAATTCCTCCCTTAAAATAAGCAGAACTTCCCTGTAAAGACGTAATCAAATGGGCAATATTTCCTCCTGTACAACTTTCCGCCAAAGCAAGCGTTTTATGTTTTTCAATGAATTTATCTGCAATTAATTCCGGTAATGTTTTATCCTCATAACTAAAAATATAATCTTTTGCAATTGCTGAAAGCATTGACACATAGTGCTCCATTTCCCTTTCAAGCTCTTGAAAAGACGATCCATATCCTGTCAATCGCAAACTGGTATAGCCCATTTTAGGCAAGTAAGCAAGTTTAATATCTTGAGGAAGTTGCTTTTCAAAATCGGTAAGCATATCCGAAAGAGTAGCCTCTGCAATACCGAAAGTCTGAATATGTTTATGGATAACAAATTGTTCTTTTTGGAAATGATCCTGTAATTTTTTTACAATCGCAGGCATCATGGATTCCAATTCCTGAGGAACTCCGGGAGTAGATATTAAGACTTTACCCTCCTTTTCCATCCACATTCCCGGTGCCAGACCATAATTATTTCCAATTACTTGGCAATCTTCCGGAAGCATTGCCTGAGAAAGAATACTTGGAGTTAATTCCAAATTACGGTTTTGCATCCTTTGAGTCAAGGAAGCTACTACATCCTTATTTTCTATAAGTTTCTTATTGAAATATTGACAAATACATGCTTTCGTAATGTCGTCGTTAGTCGTTCCCAATCCACCTGTTACAAAAACAATATCATAATTCGACAACATTTCTTCAAAAGCGTCAATAATAGCTTTTTTTTCATCACCAACTACTATAATTCTATCTGTTGGAATATTTGCAAGATCCAATTGTTTGGCAATACATGCCGAATTAGTATTGATAATCTGACCTATCAAGATTTCATCTCCAATATTCAGTATTCCCGCAAGGATATTTTGTTTCATCTCAATAAAATTATTTATCTACAAAAGTACAATAAAATTAGAAGAAGCTGAATATAAAAAACAGGAACTAAAAGCCTTTTTTATAAAAAATAAAACAGATACTTCCCTATTTCCATTCCCTAATAAAGAAATAAAAAAGACCAAGTAGAGAATAAAAAATTGATATTCAAACTATCAAATATTTTTTTCAAAAGATAGCTTTTGATAATACTTTTTTACTACTTTTGCAGCGGAGAGCTGGCAGAGTGGTCGATTGCGGCGGTCTTGAAAACCGTTGACTGTAACAGGTCCGGGGGTTCGAATCCCTCGCTCTCCGCAGGAAACACTTCCAAAGCATAACTGAAAGCTTGTAAAACAATACATTTTACAGGCTTTTTGTTTTTCATATACCTTTCAGAAATATTTAAAAACATTTCCGGGTGGTTTTCAGTTACCAAATCATTATATTTTTTCGGTAAACAGGTTATCCGAATTATCTTAAGTAAAGTTTCGAGGCTCTCGCTGACTTACATTTGATTGTTTCACTGAGTTTATAATAGTCTTTTTCATATTCACAACTTATCATTATAATATTAATGCCGTCTCTAAAAAAGTTGTTCTTTATAATTAGCATATCCATCACTCAATGATAGCTGTGATATACATTGCGGCTATAATATTATGAAAAAAGTAAAACGACTAATTTACATTTTTCTGCTATTTACAGAAATATATACAATGAGCTTTATACAGATTTCTGTTAATTACAGAAAGTGATATAATGACCTTTTTATAGGTTTCTGTCAATTACAGAAAGATACATGATGACCTTTGTATAGGATTCTGTTAATGGCAGAAAGGAATATAACGACCTTTGTATATATTTCTGTTAATGGCAGAAAAGTATATAATGACCTTTTTATAGATTTCTGTCAATTACAGAAAGATATATGATAATCTTTTTATATATTTCTGCTAATTATAGAAAAGATATACAATAACTGATTTATAGATTTCATATTATGGTCAAAGTGTAAAAAGAAAAGAGCGTAGATAACCCGACATTCATTTCCTTTGCTGCCACAAAATTTATATAATAAAATGACATCTGGAACAGAATCAAGGATGATTTATTTTGTGTCATAGTATTTTTCACAAAAATACATTTAGATTCGGTTTGTATTCCTGTTTTTTGTATCTTTGCCAACTCCAAATTTTTGGGGAGGAGTTTAATAAGAGATAATTGTTATTCTGTATTTTCTGTATTTTCAGGTAAATAGGAATATATGCCGATTTTAATTTAATAAAGCAATAATGAAAGTATATCAAACAAACGAGATTCGCAACATAGCACTTTTAGGAGGATCAAGATCAGGAAAAACTACATTGGCGGAAGCCATGTTGTTTCATGGCGGTGTTATCAGCCGCAGAGGAACAGTAGAAGACAAAAATACCGCTTCCGATTACAGGGATATAGAACTGGAACGTCAGAATTCTATTTATTCCACAATATTATACGCTGAACATAATGGTTGTAAAATTAATATTATTGATTGTCCCGGATTTGATGATTTTATCGGGGAAGCAATTGGTTCTTTACGTGTTGCAGATGCGGGTGTTATGGTTATTAATGCTCAATCAGGCGTGGAAGTAGGAACTGAAATTCAATGGCGTTGGGCAAAAAATGCTAATACACCTGTTGTATTTGCTGTTAATCAGTTGGATCATGATAAAGCAAACTTTGATGAAGCTATCCGTCAGTTGAAAGAAGATTTTGGAAACAGTGTTACTATTATTCAATATCCTGTTAATGCAGGTACTGGTTTTGATGCTATTATTGACCTTATGCAGATGAAAATGTTAAAGTTTCCTGCTAATGGCGGAAAGATGATCGTGGAAGAGATTCCTGCTGGAGAAGCAGATAAAGCTGCAGAATTGCAAGCTACTTTGATAGAAAATGCTGCGGAAAATGACGAATCTTTGATGGAAAAATTCTTCGAAGAAGGAACATTGACAGAAGAAGAAATTATCAGAGGCTTACGTATGGGAATCAGAGACCGTGGAATTTTCCCTGTTATTTGCTGTGCTGCAAAAACAGATCAGGGAATTGACCGTTTGATGGATTTCATTAAAAACAACTGTCCTGCACCTAACGAAATGCCAGCAGCAAAAACCACCAAAGACAAAGAATTGAAATGCGATGCTAATGAACCTATGTCTGCTTTCGTTTTCAAAACATCTATAGAACCACACTTGGGAGAAGTTTCTTTCTTCAAAGTATATGCCGGAACTATCACTGAAGGTATGGACGTGGTAAACGGAAATAACAGCTCTAAAGAACGTATCTCGCAATTGCTTTGTTTCGCAGGAAAAAACAGGGAAAAAGTAGAAAAAGCAGTTGCCGGAGATATTGTTGCTACTATTAAGTTAAAAAGTGTTTTCACGCAAAATACAATCAATTCTACTAAAAATTCGGATGATGTAATTGTTCCTACTCAATATCCCGAACCGAAATTCCGTACGGCAGTTCGCGCAAAAAACTCTTCCGATGATGAGAAATTGGGAGCTATTTTGAACGAAATGAAAAAAATAGACCAGACGTTTCTAATGGAACAATCCAAAGAATTGAAGCAAACGATTGTTTCGGGTCAGGGAGAACAACATTTGAATATTATCAAATGGATAATCGAAAATATCAATAAAATAGAAATTGAATATTATGCTCCAAAAATTCCATATCGTGAAACAATTACCAAATCGGCAGAAGCAATGTACCGTCATAAAAAACAATCCGGTGGAGCCGGACAATTCGGTGAAGTACACATGTTGATTGAGCCGTATTACGACGGAATGCCCAATCAAACCAAATACCCAATCCGCGGAACAGAAACCCATGATTTGGCTTGGGGTGGAAAATTGGTGTTTAACAACTGTATTGTTGGTGGTGCTATTGATGCCCGTTTTATGCCAGCTATTTTGAAAGGTATTATGGAAAAGATGGAAGAAGGTCCTTTAACCGGTTCTTATGCCCGCGATATCGTTGTCAATATTTATGATGGAAAAATGCACCCTGTAGATTCCAATGAAATGGCGTTTAAATTAGCCGGACGTAATGCATTCCGCGAAGCATTTAAAAATGCTGGTCCACGTATTTTGGAGCCAATATATGATGTGGAAGTTATTGTTCCTTCTGAAAGTATGGGTAGTGTAATGACCGACCTTCAAGGTCGCCGTGCCGTTGTAATGGGAATGGATAGCGAAGGAAATTTCCAAAAGATTCGTGCAAAAGTTCCTTTGGCAGAGATGAATAAATACTCTACTTCTTTGAGTTCAATTACCAGCGGTAGAGCTTCTTACGGAATGAAATTTGCGGAATATCAACAAGTACCAACAGATGTTCAAACAGCCTTATTGAAAGCATACGAAGAATCTCAAACAGACGAAGATTAATAACAATAATAGCTAAGAAATATTTATATTTAAGCTGCCCTGGGCAGCTTTTTTTTGTGTTATGAATAGCCAATAAAACAAGTCGTTATTATCCTGTAAAAGTTACCTAATCCGTTACTCTACCCGTTGTTGCCACAAAACAAGCGCGAGCCCTAATATTGCTCGCCTAAGTGGGCTTATTTTTGGAACAATTTATGAAAACTTGATCTTTTAAACTTTGAATCAATGTGAATATTAAAAATCTTTTCTTCTCTTGTGGAGGATATCGGATTCGAACCGATGACCCCCTGCGTGCAAGGCAGGTGCTCTAGCCAGCTGAGCTAATCCCCCGATTTAATTGAGAATGGAGAATTGAAAATGGAAAATGATTCTATATAATTTTCAATTGTCAACTTTCAATTTTCAATTGTTTAGTAGTCTCGGGCAGATTTGAACTGCCGACCCCTACATTATCAGTGTAGTGCTCTAACCAACTGAGCTACGAGACTGCATCTCATGCTCTATCCTCTTACTTTTTCAATGGATCGTAAGCAGCAAATATCCTACAAAGCTCCTCCAGAAAGGAGGTATTCCAGCCACACCTTCCGGTACGGCTACCTTGTTACGACTTAGCCCCAGTTATCAAGTTTACCCTAGAACGCTCCTTTAGGTTACATTCTTCAGGTACCCCCAACTTCCATGGCTTGACGGGCGGTGTGTACAAGGCCCGGGAACGTATTCACCGCACCATGGCTGATGTGCGATTACTAGCGAATCCAACTTCACGGAGTCGAGTTACAGACTCCGATCCGAACTGAGATCGATTTTTGAGATTGGCATCCCCTCACAGGGTAGCTGCCCTCTGTATCGACCATTGTAGCACGTGTGTCGCCCCGGACATAAGGGCCGTGCTGATTTGACGTCATCCCCACCTTCCTCTCTACTTGCGTAGGCAGTTCCGCTAGAGTCCCCACCACTACGTGCTGGCAACTAACAGTAAGGGTTGCGCTCGTTATAGGACTTAACCTGACACCTCACGGCACGAGCTGACGACAACCATGCAGCACCTCGTATAATGTCTTTCGACTAACATGTTTCCATATTATTCATCATACGTTCGAGCCCGGGTAAGGTTCCTCGCGTATCATAACCACATGCTCCTCCGCTTGTGCGGGCCCCCGTCAATTCCTTTGAGTTTCAACCTTGCGATCGTACTCCCCAGGTGGATAACTTATCGCTTTCGCTTGGCCACTGAGCTGTAACAGCCCAACAACGAGTTATCATCGTTTACGGCGTGGACTACCAGGGTATCTAATCCTGTTTGATCCCCACGCTTTCGTGCATGAGCGTCTATGTCAAATTCGTAACCTGTCTTCACGATCGGTGTTCTGTGTTATATCTATGCATTTCACCGCTACATAACACATTCCAGCTACGTCATTTGAATACTAGTCCAACAGTATCAATGGCACGTTACATGTTAAGCATGTAAATTTCACCACTGACCGCCTGCGCACCCTTTAAACCCAATAAATCCGGATAACGCTTGCATCCTCCGTATTACCGCGGCTGCTGGCACGGAGTTAGCCGATGCTTATTCATTAGATACCTGCAAATAAGTACACGTACCTATTTTTATCCTCTAATAAAAGCAGTTTACAACCCATAAGGCCGTCTTCCTGCACGCGGCATGGCTGGTTCAGAGTTCCCTCCATTGACCAATATTCCTTACTGCTGCCTCCCGTAGGAGTCTGGACCGTGTCTCAGTTCCAGTGTGGGGGTGTATCCTCTCAGAACCCCTACCCATCGTCGCCTTGGTAAGCCGTTACCTTACCAACTAGCTAATGGGACGCGTGCCCATCTTATACCGCCGTAGCTTTAATTATCAATAGATGCCTATCAATAATATTATGGAATATTAGCACCAATTTCTCGATGTTTTGTTCCTGTATAAGGTAGGTTGCACACGTGTTACGCACCCGTACGCCACTCGTCATCATCTGTATTGCTACAAACATGTTACCGTTCAACTTGCATGTATTAAGCCTGCCGCCAGCGTTCATCCTGAGCCAGGATCAAACTCTCCTTTGTATATTAATCTCTATTCTTTTTTAGAAAGTCTTTAGACTTTCTGAGTTTGTCTGTTCCTGAGCTTCTTTATTTCTTGAAAATCCTCTTAGAATTACAAGGGATATTTGCTGCTTGTCTCCATCTATTCAAAGAACTTCTCCCAAACTATATTCAAACCTGTTTTACCATTCCGTCGTTTGGGATTGCAAAAGTACAACTTTTTTTATTCATAAAAACATACTCTACTAATCTTTTTTGCTGTTTTTATCTATTGCATTGATTACAAATGAATAAAATTTTTGAAACATCACTAATCTATAACTAAAAACATGAAAATACATCACTTTCTATACCCTAAAAATATCCTATCCTGAAATTATTTA